>Ga0256841_1002039_pt1 | contig 16564 bp, 19 predicted proteins | sample 356308metaG_FD_185971 | JGI IMG/M metagenome (GOLD analysis project Ga0256841, IMG submission 185971) | Hydrothermal vent microbial communities from Mid Atlantic Ridge, Atlantic Ocean - 356-308 | ecosystem: Environmental > Aquatic > Marine > Hydrothermal vents | place: Atlantic Ocean: Mid... | reverse complement strand
TCGCCGGGTCTCTTGTACAGGCTCTGGTTGTGTCCGTACAGGCTCATATAGCCCGCGCCATGATCGATGATGATTAGCAATCCGTAGCCGCGCAGCCAGTCGGCGAAAACAACACGACCACGATGGATCGCGCGCACCGGCGCGCCGGTGCGCGCGATGATCATGTCGCCACCAGCACCCTTGCCTTGGGTCGAGATCTTCAGGCGTCCCTTGACCGGCCAGGGCAGCTTGCCCTTGAGCGTCACGAAGGGCTGCTCAAGATGGGCGCGCAGATCACGGTTGGCGGCCTGTTCGGCGAGCCGCTTCAGCAACAGGCGGAGCTGCTTTCGATCCTGATGAAGGCGCTGGAGTTCCCGCGTTTTTGTCTTCACCCGGCGTTTCAGTTCGGAGACCAGCTTCGCGCGTCGCTCGTATTCCAGTAGCAGTTTGCCGCCCATCGCCTTTTGCTCGTCCTGATCCTGCTTCAGGCGATGGAGTTCGCCGCGTTGTTGCGTTTGCAGCGCCGTGAGTCGCTGGCGGTTCGTGCGTATCTGTTCGATCTGGGTCTGACGCGCCTTGTTCAAGCGGCGATAATAGCCGAGCATGCGGTTCAGGGTCGTGGGATCGTTTTGCGAGAGTAGCAGCTTCAGCTTGCTCTGCCGACCCATCGCGTAGGCGGCGCGTAGTTGGCGACGCAGTTGTTCCCGTTGGTCATAGAGGCGTTCCAGCAGGCTTTTCAGCTGGGCGTCGAGCGTGGCGATGCGCGCTTGGTCGTCGCGGATGCGACGTGTCAGCACATCCAACCGGTTATCCAGCCGGTTGATGGCGAGTTCGCTATCGCGCAATGCCAGGTCGGCCTGGGTGTAGGTCCGGCGTGCGCCGCGTAGTGCCTTGTCGAGCGTGTCGATGCGCTGTTGCAGCGCGTTCAGCGCACGCCGGCCGGAAGCCCGGTCGGTGACTGGCTTGGCGGCGCTAGCGGCGGCGAGCAACAGCAGGCCGGTCAGCACGGCGATGCGCGTGAGCCTCATGGGCTGGTGTGGTGAATGGTGGATTCGCAACGCGGGTCGGCGGATTTATCCGTCTTCGCTGGGTGTCTTCACCAGCGAGCGTCCGGACATCTCGTCGGGCTGTGGCAGTTCCATCAGGGTCAACATGGTTGGCGCGACATCGCACAGCGCGCCGTCGTCGGCCAGCTCGATGTCGCGGTGCCCGCAATATACCAGCGGCACCAGGTTGCTGGTGTGGGCGGTGTGCGCCTGACCGCTGTCGCGGTCGCGCATCTGGTCGGCATTGCCGTGATCGGCGGTGATCAGCAATTGGCTGTCGGAACGATGCACGGCGGAAACCACGCGCCCGAGGCATTCGTCCAGCGCTTCGATGGCCTGCACCGCGGCGTCGAAGTTGCCAGTATGGCCGACCATGTCGGCATTTGCGTAGTTACAGATGATGGCATCGTAGTTCTGACTCTTGAGCGCGTCGACCAGGTGGTCGGTGACCGTAGGCGCGCTCATCTCGGGCTTCAGGTCATAGGTCGCGACCTGTGGCGAAGGCACCAGGATGCGATCCTCGCCATCGAAGGGCTCTTCCCGGCCACCGTTGAAGAAGAAGGTTACATGGGCGTATTTCTCGGTCTCGGCGAGGCGCAACTGGCGCAGGCCGAGATGCGAGATGTATTCGCCGAACACGTTCTTCAGTCGCTCGGCCGGAAATGCGACCGGGATGTCGAATTCGGAGTTGTACTCGGTCAGACTGACGAACTCCCCGAGCTTGCGCACTACCTTGCGCTCGAAGCAGTCGAAGTCGGACTCGATGAACGGGCGGGTGATCTGACGCGCCCGGTCGGAGCGATAGTTCATGAAAATTACTACGTCGCCGTCCTGGACGCAGGCCGGCTTGCCACCTTGCGGGACGATGCGCGTGGCTTTCACGAACTCATCGGATTCGTCCCGTTCATAGGCCATGCGCAGGCCGGTCAATGGGTCGGGGGCTTCGTATTCGGCCTCGGCGCGGGTTAGTAGATCGTAGGTCTGCTGGATGCGCGGCCAGCGGTGGTCGCGGTCCATCGCGTAGTAGCGGCCGATCATGCTGGCGAAGCGGCCACGTCCGAGTTCGTCGAAGAGGTCTTGCATCTTGCGCAGTGATGCCTCGGCGCTCTTGGGCGGCGTGTCGCGTCCATCGAGAAACGCATGTAGATAGACCTCGGGCGCGTTGCGCTCCACCGCCATGCGCACCATTGCGTGGATGTGCGTTTCATGGCTGTGCACGCCGCCGGGTGAGAGCAGACCCATCACATGCACCGCCTTACCGGTCTCGATCGCCTTGTCCACTGCATTAGTCAATGTCAGGTTGGAGAAGAACGAACCGGTTTTGATCGAGCGGCTGACGCGGGTGAACTCCTGATAGACGACGCGCCCGGCGCCCAGGTTCAAGTGGCCGACCTCGGAGTTGCCCATCTGCCCGCTGGGTAACCCGACGGCGGACCCGGAAGTCTTGATCAGGGTATGCGGGCATTCCTTCCACAAGCGGTCCCACACCGGCTTTTTCGCCGCGTTGATGGCGTTGAAATCGTCATCTTCACGGTAACCCCAGCCATCGAGGATGACGAGAACGACGGATTTTGATTCTTCAGACATTACCGGTGTCTACTCTCAAGGTGGCGGTACGATCGAGTCTGGCGATTGTAACAAACAACATGCCGATGCCGGTATTCATGCAGTCCGGCCGCTCTCGGGAAGATGCCCAAGGACATTACAATCATGGAAAAAAAGCGTATTATTGTATAAGTTTACATTAATAATAGAGACGAGACGATTGGGATGGAGCATAAATTTACAAGCGCGGACACAAAACTTCAGGGGGACGAGAGGTCAACGGATGTCGGTCAGTTGTTATCCGATGACGAGGACATCGAGCGCGCCTCCAGATCGCTGAAAGCCATGTCGCATCCGTTGCGGCTGAAGATACTCTGCACCCTGGGCGCGGATGAGGTCAGCGTCCAGGATATCGTCGACTTGGTCGGTACCTCGCAGAGCAATATCTCGCAGCATCTCGCCATCCTGCGCGACAAGGGCATATTGGCCGCGCGAAAGGACGCCAACCGGGTCTACTATCGAGTCAGCGACTCGCGTACCTTGCAACTGATCTGTATGATGCGCGACGTATTTTGTTCGCACGGGCACTGAGGCCGCGGATTCATGGCGTGTTCCCGCCGTTGCCGACATCGTCGGCGGCGTGGATCGTCTTGTTTCCCGATTCGACCTTTCCTGACACGCTTGGATGTAGGTAACCATGGATCAACTCATTGAATTCATCGGCAACCATTGGCTGTTGGTCGCCGCGCTGATCGTTGTTCTCGGGCTGCTTGGCTACGTCTCCCTGGTTGGTTCCAAGGGTAGCGTCAACGCTCTGGGCGCCACCGAGATGATCAACCGGCGCGATGCCCTGGTGGTGGACATCCGGTCGATGAACGATTTCGCCAAGGGGCATATCATCAACGCGGTGAACATCCCGGTTAACGATCTGAAGAAGCAGATCGGCTCGCTGGACAAGTATCGCGGTAAGCCGGTCATCGTCGCCTGCCGTTCCGGCAATCAGTCACAGCTGGCGGCGCGCCAGTTGCGCCAGGCGGGATTCGACGAGGTCTACAACCTCTCCGGCGGCATGATCGGCTGGCAGGCGGCCAACCTGCCGACAACGAAAAAACAGTGACGCCAGGGGATGCTCCGGGCGCGCTTGCGGATTCTCTCTCAATCATTCCATAAAGGTTCGTCATGGCTGAAGAAAACCAACAGGACAATCGTCAATTCGCTATCCAGCGGGTGTATGTCAAGGATATCTCGTTCGAAACACCGATGGGCGCCGAGGCCTTTCAGGTGGAGTGGAAACCGAACATCAATCTGAATCTGAACAACGCCGCGAAGGATTTGGGCAACGGCTTCCACGAGGTGGTGTTGACCGTTACCGTCACCGCCAAGCTCGGCGACAAGACCGCGTTCCTGGCTGAGGTGCAGCAAGCGGGTATCTTCATGGTGCAGAATTTCCCACAGGAAGAGCTGGCGCCGATGTTCGCTATCTATTGCCCGAATGTGTTGTTCCCCTATGCGCGCGAGGCAATCTCCGATCTGGTCAACAAGGGAAGCTTTCCGCAGTTGTTGCTCGCGCCGGTGAACTTCGAGGCGCTGTACGCGCAACAGATGCAGCAGCAAGAGCAAAAGCCCAACTGAAGGCAATGCCTTGAGCGCGCGGGCGGAAAAAATCGCGGTCATCGGTGCTGGCTCGTGGGGCACGGCGCTGGCCGTTCAATTGGCGCGCGGTGGCAACCCGGTGGCGTTGTGGGGCCATCTTCCCGGAGAGATGGAGCAACTCGCCCGGCGGCGGCGTAATGAACGTTATCTGCCGGGCATCGATTTTCCGCCATTGCTGTTGCCCGAGGCTGATCTGCATGCCGCGCTGGCCGGCGCGGTCGAGATCCTGGTGGTCGTGCCCAGCCACGCGTTTCGCGGTGTGCTACGCCAGTTGAAGCCGCTGTTGGATGAAAACGCCGGCCTGAGTTGGGCGACCAAGGGGCTGGAGCCGGGCAGCAGCAAGCTATTGCACGAAGTTGCGGCCGAGGAGTTCGCTCAGCCGGCGAGGCTCGCGGTACTTTCTGGGCCGACCTTTGCGATGGAGGTGGCGCGGGGTCTGCCTACCGCGATCGCGGTCGCCTCCAGCGATCCACGGCGCGCCGCGCAACTCGCGCGGCGCGTGCATGCCGAGACCTTCCGCGCGTATATCAGCGATGATGTAATCGGTGTCGAGATCGGCGGTGCGAGTAAGAACGTGATGGCGATCGCCGCCGGTATCGCCGACGGCCTGGGCTTCGGCGCGAACACCCGCGCTGCGCTGATCACTCGCGGGTTGGCGGAGATTCGCCGGCTTGGCCTCGCCCTCGGGGCGAAAGGCGATACCTTTACCGGGTTGACCGGCATCGGTGATCTGGCACTGACCTGTACCGACGACCAATCGCGCAACCGTCGCTTCGGTCTGGCGCTGGCGCGCGGTGACGGTGTCGCGGCGGCCCGCGAGGCCATCGGTCAGGAGGTCGAGGGTTTTGCCGCCTCGCTCGCGGTGTACCAGAAGGCGCGCGCGCTGGGGGTGGAGATGCCGATCACCGAGCAAGTGTACAAGGTGCTCTATGAGAGCATCGACCCGCGCGCGGCGGTACATGCCCTGTTGTCGCGTGAACAGAAGGTCGAGAACTGATGGCGCCAGCCGTGCGTCCGTTTCAACCGGAGTCGGCGAAGTCGTGCTGACGCCATGCCTCGTACAGCACCACTGCCACCGCGTTCGACAGATTCATGCTGCGGCTGTCCGCTTGCATCGGGATACGGATCAGGTCCGCTTTCCAGCGTCGCGACAGGGCGTCCGGTAGGCCACGGGTTTCCGCGCCGAAGAGTAGCGCGCAGCCGCGCGGATAGCTTGCCTCGGTATGCCTCTTGCGTCCCCGGGTGCTGAATGGAAACACCCTGTCCGGCTGGCGGCTGTCAAGATAGGCATCCAGGGACGCATGCAGCGTCAGACTGGCGTACTCGCAGTAATCCAGACCGGCGCGGCGCAGGCGTTTGTCGTCCAGCTCGAATCCCAGCGGCTCGATCAGATGCAAGCGCGCACCGGTATTCGCGCACAGGCGGATGATGTTGCCGGTATTCGGTGGAATTTCCGGTTCGTGGAGTACAATATCGAACATCGACTGACTAGGTTTCGCTCATGACTTCGGATGATATCGAAAACGCCACCGAAAGCAGCCGGCTGACGAGCGTATTCTGCGGCATGACGTTTGGCACGCCGCTGGTGCTGCTGTCCGGCTGTGTCGGCTTCGGCGAGGAATATACCCGTATCCAGGGTTTTTCCAACCGTGATGTCGGCGCGGTGTGTCTCAAGGGTACCACCGGCGAGGCGCGCGCCGGCAACAGTCCGCACCGTGTCTACGAGACGCCGGGTGGCATGCTGAACGCCATCGGTTTGCAGAATCCGGGCGTCGACGCAGTGGTGAGGCAGATCCTGCCTGGCCTGGATTTCAGCGAGACCCGCTTCATCGCGAATGTGTCCGGTTCGAGCATCGAGGAGTATATCGAGGTCACGCGGCGTTTCGACGATTCGCCGATCGACGCCATAGAGATCAATATCTCTTGCCCGAATGTCAAGGAAGGAGGTGTCGCCTTTGGCAACGATCCGGCGATGTCGGCGCGCGTCGTCGAGGCTTGTCGCAAGGTGACGGACAAGCCCCTGATCACCAAGCTGTCGCCGAACCAGACCGATATCGCGGTGAACGCGCGTGGTTGCATCGAGGCTGGCAGCGACGCCTTCGCGGTGATCAATACGCTGATGGGCATGGCGGTGGATATCGAAACCCGGCGGCCGGTGATCGGCAATGACCAGGGCGGTCTGTCCGGTCCGGCGATCAAGCCTGTCGCATTGCTGAAGGTGCATCAGGTCTATCAGGTGTGCCGCGAGCATGCCATTCCGATCATTGGCCAAGGCGGCGTCGCCAGCGCCGAGGATGCGCTGGAATTCATCATCGCCGGCGCCAGCGCGGTGGGCTTGGGCACCGCGCTGTTCTACGATCCGCTGATCTGTCGCAAGATCAATCACGGCATCGAGCGCTATCTGTTGCGCCACGGCGTCGAGACGGTCTCCGATCTGGTTGGTTCCTTGACCTTGAATCGTGGCCGCCCCTTCCAATGTGGTTGCTGAAATCATGGGTTTCTATCCCTAACGGGAGAGCGGATTGATCTGGTTTGATTCCTTGGCTATATGGTATATTAGCTAATCCATATCCACTTGAATTTGCCCGTTTTCGGGTTGTGAATGTAACCAGGGCCAAACCCGTTGATCGGAGCCAGCCCGTAATCGGAGATAGCGATATGAGTGATAAAGACGCACTGATGAAAGAGAAGTCCGAACTGATCGGTAAGTTGCTGGAGATGCAGAAGGATTTTATCGAATACGAGCATCAGAACGGTATTACCGGTAAGGACTATTGGGCTTCCAAAGACGGCCTGCTGGCCGACTACCGCGAGAAGTACAACGATATGTCTCAGCGCCTAGTCGATGTATCACACGAGCTGATTGGTTCGTCGCGGAACTGAGCGCCGGGCGGGGGTTCCGCTCGAAGCAAAAAAGCCCGCGAAACGCGGGCTTTTTTGTGTCTGTGGCGTTAGCAGGCCGTTGAAAAATGGCATTTTTCAACGGCCTGTGTGCGGCACAGGGATATACCGCTATTTTCGATGGCGGCAAGTCATTAAAAATGAAGGAACCGGGAAATCGCATTTTCCGGTTCCGTCGTTGAAAAAGTCCATGGAAGGACTTTTGCAACATCCTGTTAGCGCGAAAGTAGGCGGTTGGTTGCGATGGCTCGTCCGCGGGAACGCTGCGAGTGCGTCTCCGCAGGCTTGGCCTCGGCCTGACCCATGGGGGAATGCTGGGAGCATTCAGTGCCTTGCCTTGGACATCTCTCGGTCAAACCGCGGGCAAGCCTTCACGACCCGGGTCTTGTCTTCCTTCATGATCGTGAGTTCGCTGGCGGATGGCCGGCGGGCAGCAGTTTCAGTCGCCGGCTCGCCCACACCGGCAGTGCCAGTAACAGCACAATTGTCAGCCAGATCGGTGGCGGCAGTTCGCGCAGTGCGGTGTCGGCGGGAAAACGGTTGGCGAGCCAGTGAGCGTGCAGTGCAAAAGGGAGGCTGCTGAGCACCCCCGCTAGCAGCGCGAGGCGGTTTGTCTGGTTGTGTCGATGCGGAGTCATAATCCGCTTAACGGCGATCGCGCGGCCTTACTTGAGCAGCAGCGCGGATCCGCTGAACAAGAGTAATATGCTGATGCCGCGCTGGAACTGCCGTTGGCTGATGCGCGCATGGATTCTGCCGCCCAGATGCAAGGCGATGATCATCGCGGGCAGGCATAGTCCCAACAGGCCGAGCGTGGTTATCGTCAGCAGTCCCGAGGTGCTGTAACCCGTTAGCCGGGTTGCGCCGTCGAGCAGAAACAGGCAAGCGAAGGTCGCCCGGAACGATGCCTTGTCCAGCTGGCGGGCGCGCAGGTAACTTGCGTAGAATGGCCCGCCGGTGCCGAACAGGGTGCCGACGAATCCGCCAAGAAAACCGGCGGGTAGCGCCCATGCGCGAGTGATGCATGGAGGCTGCGATTTTGTCAGCAGCGAGTACAGCGCGAACAGAATGATGAAAACGCCGAGCGCCTTCAGCAGCTGGCGGTCGCCGGCGGCGTCAAATACATAGATGGCCAGCGACACGCCGACGACTGCCGACGGGATCAGATAGCGGATGTCACTCCAACGGATCGCGCGGCGCTGGCTAACGCCGTGGCCGAGCGACGCGAGGTAGTCGAGCAGCACGATCAGTGGCACGCTGATTTGTAACGGCAGGATCAGGCTGAGCAGTGGGATGGCAATCAGCCCGGAACCGAAGCCGGCGATGCCGCGAATCAGATAGGCGGGTGTGACGATCGCGAACACCAGCGCGATATCCAGATTTGGTAGAGTATCCAGCAAGTTTTTTTCCACTCAAAAGTGGGCCGGAATTATAGGGGTGATGGGAAATTAGATCTATACTGGTTTTCCCTTGATAACGGGCCTGACACGAAAATTTTCGATTCGTGCGTGCTTATCTATCCAAGCGTAAAATTATGAGACATTTGTTGTGAACTGCTGGATCTATCGTAGCTCCCGTAAGGATGAGATGTACCTCTATCTGGCCACGGAAGATGACATGGCTGTGGTGCCGGATGGATTGATGCGCGAGTTTGGCGTGCCCTGCCTGGTCATGATGCTCGAATTGAGTCCGGGGCGACCGCTGGCGCGCGCCGATGTCGGCGCGGTCATCGCCGCGCTGGAGAAGGACGGCTTCTACCTGCAACTGCCGCCGAAGCTGCGCCCCGAGCTGTATTTTGGAGACTGACGCGCGTGGGGTGATTCCAGCGCCGGGCGGCTGTAGCCATCCATCTGACGGTTGATAGTCGTAGCTGATCGAGAGGTGAATCCATGACGACGACAAGATTCGTGTTTGGCCTGTTGTTGCTGATCGTGCTGGTGATCGGCCTGAGCTGGTTGTTGCCGGATTCGCGACCGGGAATCAGCCAGTCGCGGACCGACCTGCCCTGGCTGGTCGAAGCTCCAACGCCAGATCACCTGCGTGTGTTCGATCTGGATCTGCCGACCGCCACGCTGCGCGACGGTATCGCCAAGTTTGGTCAGCTTGAGGCGGTTTCGCTGTTCGGCGTGCGGGATGGCCAGTACGCCTTGGAAGCTTATTTCGGCAATGTCTCGTTGGGACCGTTGAAGGCGCGGATTGTAGCCAAGCTGGACGCGCCTCAGGATGAACTCGAACAGCTGGCGAAACATGCCTTGACAATGAAATATGCCAAGAACGGCGATCGTCGTTTCGTGCTCGATCAGGACACCATCAAGGTACAGTTATCCCGGCCGATGCGCGCGCTCAGCTACATTCCGGGCTATGCCGGACTCGATGCGGCATTCTTCCGGAAACGTTTCGGCAAGCCGGAATACATCCAGCATATCGATGAAAATACCGAATATTGGCTGTATCCCAAGCGCGGCATCAGCCTGTTGCTGAACGCCAAGGGCAAGGAGGTGCTAGAATACCAGCCACCCACTAGCTTCAGTGTGCCAGATGGCGCCGAGAAAGCCGAATGAAGTCTCGCGACAGAAGACACGGGATCACCCTGGTGAACAGCGGCGAAGGCAAGGGCAAATCCTCGGCGGGCTTCGGTGTGGTTTTCCGCGCCGCCGGCTGGGGCCTGAAGGTATGTGTGATCCAGTATATCAAGGGCAAGTGGAAGACTGGTGAGCAACGGGCCGCCGAACGTTTCGAGAATATCGAATGGCATGTCCTCGGTGACGGCTTCACCTGGGATACGAAGAACCCCGCGCGGGATATCGAGACCAGCCGTGGGATCTGGGAATTCAGCAAGGACAAGATCCGTTCTGGTAACTTTGATCTGGTGTTGCTGGACGAAATCAACTATTGCACGAGCTACGGCTGGATCAGCGGCGCCGAGATCGCGGCTTTTGTTCGCGATGAAAAGCCCGCCTGGATGCATCTGATCCTGACCGGCCGCGATGCCGCGCCGGAAGTCATCGAACTCGCGGATACCGCCACCGAGATGACCTGCCTGAAACATGCCTTCGAAAATGGCGTCGAGGCGGAACAAGGGGTGGAATTCTGAGCCACGATACCGTGGGCATCATGCGTTGGACATATCGCTTGTCCGACTCACGGATATACTCTCGAGTGTCGAACTCCGTGAGTCGGACAAGGGCATCTCGAAAATCGAGATCCCCACAAGGCATGACGTGCCCGATGGCATGCCGGGAGAGATTACTTGACGGCGTTCTCGTACATCTTCACCGCCTTGTTCATCTCCTTCAGTAACGGAATGTTGAGTTTCGCGGCCTTTGCCAGACCGGCGGTGGAGGTATCGGCCTTGTCCAATACCGGCTTGTAGTCGTTCCACAGCCCCTGGACGACTTCCAGCTGGGCGCGGATCGCGGTGTCCTTGGTGCCCGGCAGGCCGAGACCGGCATCGCCGTCGAACAGTCCCTTCAGGGTGCGCTCGAACAGGCTGACGGTCTTATGCAGATTTGCTTTGTTGGTGGCGTCGATATCGATCCCATTGGCGATCAGTAGTAGCTCCTTGGTCATCTTCTGCGTCAGCATGCGTTGCTTGCCGGCCAGATTGATGGTGGTGGCCATCGCCGGATCGAGATTCGAGCCGCTCATCCTGGCGTACATCCGTACGGCCTTGTTCATATTCTTCAACAGCGGGAGGTTCTGCGCGGCGACGTTTTCCAGCGCGCTCTTGCTGGGTGTGCCGGCGATAGCGGCATCGACATTCGGCTTGAACGCGGTCCACAGCGCGGAGACCTTGCCGAGTTGGGCGAGGATTGCGGCGTCGCTGGTCTTCGGCAGACCCAGGGAGACATCGCCATCGACCAGTCCCTTCAGCGTCTTGTCGAACAGCGCTGCGGTATTCTTCAGACTGGCCCGGTTTGCATCGACGTCGATGCCCTTCGCGATCAGCAGGATCTCCTTGGTCATTTTCTGCGTCAGCATGCGCTGCTTGCCAGCCAGGTTGATGATGGTACCCATCTCCTGCTTGCTGAAGGCGAAGCCACCGGAGGAAAAGACAAGGGCGATGGTGGTGAACAGGGTCAGAACGACGGCTTTTGATTTGCTCATGGAAAAACTCCTTGTGATACAACATCTCGGATGAGCGGATGAAACTAGCATGCGGGTTGTCGCGTTGCTTTGACGTAGCGCAATTTCCTTGTGGTATATGGGGTAGTTGGCGCCGCTGATCACTGGGAATGACGACTGGGTCCGGCGCATGGATGCATAGCCTGGGCCATGCCTTGTCAATAGTGCGGCGGTATCTCGAGGTTTGCCGCCGGGTCGGCGGACTCCTTGCTTGTGGCGGCTAGGCTGTCGACCTTCTCCGCGAGTTGTTTCAAGCGGGCTTCAAGTACTTGAATCTGCCGCATCTGGGCGATCAGCGCGGTGTTCAGTTCATCCATCGAGGCTTCGTAAAAACTCAGTCGGGTCTGGATGTCGACCAACGGATCGCTGTGTTCTGGTTCCATCGGGGTCAGCCGCGGGCGATCGCGATCAGCATGATAACGAACAGGACCACCAGGCCGATTGGAAACAGCGCGCCGGCCCAGTCCTTGCTCTTGGCTTGGTGGCTCTGCTTCAGCGATGCCTTGATACCGGGCATGAAGAGGAACACCACGCCCACGGCCAGCGCGCCGACCAAAACCTGTTCCCAGAGCGCCATGTCAATCGCTCAGGTTGGCCGGGCAGAGCACGCCGCGCATCGTCGAGATCAGCTCAAGCAGTTGAGCGTTGCGGATACGGTAGTAGATGCGGTTGGCCTCCTTGCGGGACACCAGGATGCGCTTGTTGCGCAACTGGTCCAGGTGCTGTGAGATATTGCTTTGCGAGGTGCCGGTCTGGGCGACGATCTCGCCGACGGATAGCTCGCGCTCGCCGAGCGTGCAGAGGATCTTCCAGCGCAACGGGTGGGCCATCGCCTTCAGGGCGTTGGCGGTCAGGGTGGCGTCTTCGTCCGCCACCTCGGGCGGTTGTGTTTTCTCGTTCATACTCAAACTCCGGTAGAACGCTTGGCTTCATCACCTTCAGCCAGGTTCGTCTCGTCGGTTTCGCGGACGTAGCCGGTCATGTCCTTCGCTATGCAGATTATATGCGTTATTTCGCCATCGGGATTGGAAATCGATGTGCGACTGAACAGAATGGGTACGCGATGCCCGTCACTGGCGACGAAACGGGCCTCGATCTTCTTCAACGCGCCGGTGCGGATCAGCGCTTCCAACCAGGTGCCGAAGAAGGCGCCGGCCTGTTCGTCACCTTCCTCCTCGAAGACATCGCCGATGCTGAGTCCGAGCAGATTCTTCTCGTCGTAGGTGAGCATCTGGCAGGCGGCCGGGTTGACCTGGATGATCTTGCCTCTTGGGTTCAGGATGAGCAGTGCCTCGCCCATGTTCTGGATGATGTTCTCCAGATGCTGCTTGGCTTCGCGGAGCTGCGCGGTGCGTTCGGCGACCCGCTCTTCGAGAATACGGTTCAGGCTGCGTTCTTTCTCGATCAAGCGGAAGTAGGTGCTGATCTTGTTGATCAGTTGGTTGTCGTCGATCGGCTTCAGCAGGTAGTCGACCGCGCCGACATCGTAGCCCTTGCGCTGGAACTCTTCGCTCTTGAAGGCGGCTGTCAGGAAGATGATCGGGATGTCCCGGGTTTTCTTCTTGATCTTCAATATCTCGGCGGTTTGAAAGCCGTCCATGCCGGGCATCTGGATATCGAGCACGATCAGATCGATGTCGGGTTCCGCTGCGGCGATCTCCAAGGCCTGTCGGCCAGAGGTGGCCTCGCGGATGTTGATATCCATGTGCTTCTCCAACAGGCTGCGCAGGGTCAGCAGGTTGTGTTCGTGATCATCGACGATGAGCAGTTTGAAACCGGAGTAGCGTTTCATTGGATTCGAGGGCATGGCTGTGATTCAGGATATGGACAGAGATATAGTAGCGTGAAAGCCTGCGGTCGGTTGCCTGTGATCCGTTCGCGAGAATGCCGTGAATACCTCCGTGTAGGCTTGGCTCCAGCATACCCCACGGGGAGGTGGGGTATGCTGGGCGTATTTCCAGTACCCCGCCTCGGATATCCCGCGGCAAACTTCGATAACGCAGTCCGCCGTGCCGGAGATCATGGCCTAATCCCTTTTGGGGATCTCGAAAGATGCCTTCCATGGCATTGGATAATGAAAGAAGCGGGAAATCGCATTTTCCGGTTCCGTCGTTGAAAAAGTTCATGGAAGGAGTTTTTCAACATCCTGTTAGGTGGCCTAGCCAACAATATCCGACACTTGGCTGGCCATGACTATAACAAATTGTTCCATCTCAGGGGGGGGTCAATGCCGCGCACAGCGCCTCGGCGCTGGGCGGGGCGTTCAGTGTCGTGGCGAATTTCCGGTTCGCCTCGCTATCGGCCGGCTCGCCAAGCGCGATCAGTCGGGGACGCGCCGCCGGGCGGCGGGAGGACAGAATCTTGCTCAAGGCGGGTAGCAGCGTCGGATCGTGCCGGGTGTCGATCAGCAGGGTATCGATGCCTTGCTCGTCGCGCAGGGCTTCCAAGGCTTCGTCGAGGTCATCGGCGGCTTGCACCATCACGCCCCAGTCGCGCAGCAGTGTGGTCAGCGTCAGCAGGGTGGGCACATCGGCGCCGACCAGCAGGATCTGGCGACCGCGCAGCGAGTCGTCCATCGGGGGCTGGGTGTGTTCCTGCTCGAAATGATGTTCATGGACGTGCGCGTCACGCGGCATGTTCTGGCGTCCGGCCAGATAAGGCAGGAACAAGCTGAAGCACGAACCTTCGCCCGGCTGGCTCGACAGGCTGATATAGCCACCCAGCAGGCCAGCCAGCGAGCGCGAGATGCTCAGGCCCAGCCCGCTGCCGCCATAGCGCCGATGCGTGGCGCCATCGGCCTGGGTGAACTCATTGAATATGCGATGCTGTTTTTCCGCCGGGATGCCGATGCCCGTGTCGCTGACCGAGATGACCAATGGCAGGCGTTCGGAATCGTCGCCATCGTTGTGACGCAAAGCCAGCACCACCCTGCCCTTTTCGGTGAATTTCAACGCATTCGAAAGCAGGTTCTTGACGATTTGGCTGATTTTGTCGGCATCGCTGATGATGATGGGGCGCTCTTCGGGCAGATCGAGTACCAGTTCCAGGCCTTTCGCGTCGAACTGTGGCTTGAGTAATTGGTGGAGAGATATCAGCAGTGGCGCCAATTCGACCTCCTCGCGGACCAATTCCATGCGCCCGGCCTCGATGCGCGTCAGGTCCAGCAGGCTGTCGATCAGGCGTTTCAGATCCTGGCTTGCGGCCTGGATGACGGCAAGCTGCCTCTGCTCTTCCTTGTCGCGCGGGTTGGCGTTCTCGGCGACCAGCTTGGAGAGTAGCAGGATGGAGTTCAGTGGGGTCTTCAATTCATGGCTGGCATTCGCGAGAAATTCGGATTTGTACTGATTGGAGGCTTCCAGTTCGCGGGCATGCTCGATCAGCTCGCGGTTATTCTGCGCATGCTTGCGCGCCAGCGCGCTGAGATCCTGTGATAACTGTTCCAGTTCCCGCGAACCCTGCCAGGAGAATTGTACGGACTCGTTCCCCTCCAACACATGCTGCACGCCTTGGGTCAGACTCTCGCTGAAACGCCCGACCTTGCGCGACAGCCAGCTGGCGGCCAGCCACACGGTCGCGGCCAATAGCAGTACGACGCCGAACACGCGTAGCGTCAGCTCGTTCTTGAAGCGTGCCATCGGCGAGGGGTCGACGAAGCGTCCGGTCCATATCGATCCGCTGCCTTCGATGTGAAACATCGGCACCCAGATGATGTCGCCGTTGGGACCTTCGTACAAGGTGATCTTGCTGCTGCCCAGTTTCTCGCGCAGGCCGGGAAAGTCATCGAAGGCGTTTGAGCCGGGTCGCGGGTTTCGCGCGGTGGGCAGATACTCGCCGTCTGGAGTGATCCACAGCGTGCCGGGCGAGATCGCGGCGATACCGCCGATGTCCAGGGTTACGACGACTGCGCCGACCGGCGTTCCGCCGGGACCCGGGTGGATCGGGCTGACGAGTTGCAGGTTCAGGAAGGCGCGCGGGTCGTCGTGGTAGTCGGGGTTGAGTCGGACTGGACCGAGCAGCACGGCCGGATCGGGAAGCCGGAGTGCTTCGTCGAGCATCGCGCGGGGCGGTTCCTCGGGCAGCTTCGTGGTCGGCAGCAACAACAGTGAATCAGCGTCGCGTTCCAGCCAAAAGCGGGGCACCCCCTTCTTGTCGACGAAGCTGATCTGGATGATGTCATACTCGTTCGTGAGTAGGCGGTTCAGCCATTCAGTATAGCGCACGCGCGCCTTGTCGATGTCGGCGTCCTCGGAACCCTCGGTATTCTTGTTGAACAGCAGGATGCCGGGTTCGGGCAGGCGGGCGATGACCCGCGCCAGCGTGTTGCGGCTGGCGAGGTGCTGGTCGAGGTCGCTGAAGTCGGCGCGCAGGTTCTGTAGATAGGCCTGCTGGTAGAAGCCTTCAAGACGACCGATCAACAGCGGGAAATTGATGATCGCTGCGATCAGCAATGGCGTCAGGCCAAAGAAGAACAGCAGCAGCAGGATCTGGGTACGAAGTTTCACCGGGGCACGACTGAAAACACCGAATGCGTCGCGGGATCAGAGCTGTCCGACCAGCGCGAGCACCTGTTCGGCGTGGCTCTTTGGTTTTACATCGTACAGCGCCTCGCGCACGATACCCTGCTTGTCGATGATGAAGGTCGAGCGTACCAGCGTCATGACTTTCTCGCCGTTGCGTTCGCGTTCCCGCCAGACACCGTAGGCCTTGCATGCCTGGCCGTCGACATCGGCGACCAAGTCGATACTCAGCCCATATTTGTCGCGGAATTCCGCATGGCTGACGCAGGTGTCGCGGCTGACGCCGAAGACCAATGTGTCGAGCGCATCGAACTCGTCCTTCAGGTCGGAGAAGTCCTGCGCCTCGATGGTGCAACCCGGTGTGTCGTCCTTCGGATAGAAATACAGCACGAGGTTCTTCTCACCGAGATAGTTGGCGGTGTTGATCGGATGCATGTCGGCATCCGGTACCTCGATGGTCGGTGCGTTGTCGCCTGGCTTGAGCATAACTCCCCCTTGGGTGCGAATCCGGCCGAATAGGTCGAGTGTCCGTTGTCACGGATCGATGTTGTATAGCGTGAAAATACGTAGAATGACTTCCGCTTCGAGCAAGGGTAGGAAAGCCGCCGGCGGAGTGCAACCGATAAATGTCCCCCATCCCGCGAAGCATGCTCCGCCACGCCGCTGCTTGCCTCTCGGCATTGGAATAACCATTGACTTGCAAGGGATATCGGTTAGCGTGAGATGGATCAAGAACCTGAATGAGGTATATCGCGAGGAGGCGCGATAACGCTTCCGGAGTCGGGAGTCCAGGGCGCT
>Ga0256841_1002038_pt1 | contig 16566 bp, 15 predicted proteins | sample 356308metaG_FD_185971 | JGI IMG/M metagenome (GOLD analysis project Ga0256841, IMG submission 185971) | Hydrothermal vent microbial communities from Mid Atlantic Ridge, Atlantic Ocean - 356-308 | ecosystem: Environmental > Aquatic > Marine > Hydrothermal vents | place: Atlantic Ocean: Mid... | reverse complement strand
TGCAGGCGCAGCAGGTTGGCCGGGTCGGCGCCGCGCCAGGCATAGATCGACTGGTCGTCGTCGCCGACCGCCGTGAACGGGGTGGTCCGGCCGACCAGCAGCCGCACCAGTTCGTACTGGCACTGGTTGGTGTCCTGGTATTCGTCCACCAGCAGGTGGTGGATGCGGCCCTGCCAGCGTGCGCGCGCCTCGTCGTCGTCGGTCAGCAGCCGCACCGGCTGCAGGATGAGGTCGTCGAAGTCGAAGGCGTTGTAGGCGTGCAGGTGGTGCTGGTAATCGGCATACAGCCGCGCCGCCGCCACCTCGAAGTCGTCGGCCGCCTCTTTGAGCGCCTGTTCCGGCAGGCACAGTGCGTTCTTCCAGGCCGAGATCTTCCCGCGCAGCGCCTCGGGCGCGTGGACGCTGGCCGCCTTGCGCAGCAGTTCGTCGATCAGATGCTGGCTGTCCTGGCTGTCGAAAATGGAAAAGCCGGGCTTGAAGCCGAGGCGTTTCGCCTCGCGGCGCAGGATGTTGAGGCCGAGGGTGTGGAAGGTGGACACGCTCAGGCCGCGGGCTTCCTCGCGGCTGGCCAGTTTCAGGGCGCGTTCGCGCATTTCGCGGGCGGCCTTGTTGGTGAAGGTGACGGCCGTGATGTGGCGCGCGTCCAGGCCGCATTCGCGGATCAGCCAGGCGATCTTGTGGGTGATGACCCGGGTCTTGCCGGAGCCGGCGCCGGCCAGCACCAGCAACGGCCGCTCGGTCTCGCGCACGGCGGCGCGCTGGGCGGGGTTGAGGTCGGGCACGGGTCAGGCGGCGGGGGCGGGGGACGGCATGGAGGGATTATCGGGGGAAACGTCGGTGGGGGGAAGACTTGCAAAGCCGGTTTTCCGGTGGGGGCGCAGCGAACCCCGCCGCTGCGCCCCTAACGGCCGCCGCACCGGCAGGCGATGGCTTCCGCCAGGTGCGCCGGGGCGATGGCGTCGGCGTCCGACAGGTCGGCGACGGTGCGCGCGACCCGGATGATGCGGTGCACCGCCCGCAGCGACAGGTCGAAACGCTGCATGGCCCGGGCCAGCAGCCGTTCGCCGGCCGCATCCAGCGGGCAGAGGCTTTCCAGTTGTGCCGGCGTCAGCCGGGCGTTCAGGGTGCCGCGCCGGTGCTGCAGGCTGCGGGCCGCCAGCACCCGCCGGCGTACGCTGGCGCTGTCTTCGCTGTCGCCGTCGCGGAGTTGGTCGTAGTCCAGGCGCGGCACCTCGACCTGCAGGTCGATACGGTCCAGCAGCGGGCCGGACAGGCGGGCGCGGTAGCGTTGCACCTGCTCGGCGGTGCAGCGGCAGCGGCCGCTGCTGTCGCCGAGGTAGCCGCAGGGGCAGGGGTTCATGGCGGCCACCAGCTGGAAGCGGGCCGGGTATTCGGCGCGGCGGGCGGCGCGGCTGATGACGATGCGGCCGTTCTCCAGCGGCTCGCGCAGCAGTTCCAGCACCTGGCGGCTGAATTCGGGTAGCTCGTCCAGGAACAGCACGCCGTTGTGGGCCAGCGAGATTTCGCCGGGCTGCGCGCGCGGGCCGCCGCCCACCAGGGCCGGGCCGGAGGCCGAATGGTGGGGGGCGCGGAAGGGCCGCCGGCGCCAGTGGCGCGGGTCGAAGCCGTCGCGGCTGACCGAGGCGACGGCGGCCGTTTCCAGCGCCTCGGCCTGGTCCAGCGGCGGCAGCAGGCCCGGCAGGCGGCTGGCCAGCAGGGTCTTGCCGGTGCCCGGCGGCCCGCTGAACAGCAGGTTGTGGCCGCCGGCGGCGGCGATTTCCAGCGCCCGGCGCGCCTGCGCCTGGCCGCGCACGTCGCCCAGGTCCGGGTAGACCGCCGGGGACGCGGGTGGCGCGCCCGGCGGGGTCAGGGCCTGTTCGCCGGCCAGGTGGCGGCATACGTCCAGCAGATGGGCGGCCGCCAGCACGCGGCCCGGACCGGCCAGGGCGGCTTCGGCGGCGCTGGCGGCCGGGCAGACCAGGGTGCGGCCGCAGTCCCCGGCCTGCAGGGCGCCGGGCAGGGTGCCGGCGACGCGGCGCAGGCTGCCGCCCAGCGCCAGCTCGCCGATGAACTCCAGACCGTCCAGGCGCGCCCCGCCCAGTTGGCCGGTGGCCTCCAGGATGCCGAGTGCAATGGGCAGGTCGAAGCGACCGCCCTCCTTGGGCAGGTCGGCGGGCGCCAGGTTGATGGTGAGGCGTCGCGGCGGGAACTCGAAGCCGCTGGAGAGCAGGGCGCCGCGCACCCGGTCCTTGCTCTCGCGCACGGCGGCCTCGGGCAGGCCGACGATGGACAGCGACGGCAGGCCGCCGGTGAGCTGCACCTCGACGGTGACCAGCGGCGCTTCCACGCCCGCCTGGGCGCGGCTGTAGACGACAGCGAGTGACATGGCCTCCTTCCCTGGACGGCGGACGAGATGCGGCGCCGCGTCCCGCGGCGTGGCCGGTGTTTCAGTCGGTCCTTTCCTGCCCCAGGCGTTTCTCCAGCTCGGCGACCTGCTTTTCCAGCGCGTCGAGCTTCGCGCGGCTGCGTGCCAGCACCCGGGTCTGTACGTCGAATTCTTCGCGCGTGACCAGGTCGAGCTTTGCCAGCGCCGCCTGCAGGGTGGCGCGGAAGTTCTTCTCCAGGTCGGCCTGCAGGTCGCGCGCCGCCGGCGGCAGGGCGTCGGACAGGCGCCGCGCGAGGTCGTCGATGAACTTGGCATCCCGCATGGGCGACACCTTAGCGAAGCGCCTGCACAGCGTCCAGCCCGCCGCACGCACCCAAATAGTGCACTATCCTGGTGCAAGCTGGTTCTGCTCCCCGTTTTGGTGCAGATGGGGGCGTGCCGTGCGGACAGTATTACTTTAATAGATTGATTTATCGTCCTTTTTTGATATGGCACAGACCCTGCTATGGCATGCGGTACGTCCGGGGTGATGATGTCCTGTACCCATGGACAAGAGATTCATCCACAAGCAGACAACATCCCTTTTAAGAGAGAGGAGTCAACCAAATATGAAACAGTACGCAAAGACCCTGCTGGTTTCCGCCATGGCCGCCGCCAGCGGCGCCGCCTCCGCCGAGACCCCCACCCTGGGTGAGGTGCTCGGCGCCTCCGGCGTGGAGATCAGCGGTTATATCGACACCTCGTACACCTATGCGACGGACGGCGCGGTCACCAACCGCGTCTTCGACACCGAGGACAATTCCTTCAACCTGAACATGATCGGCCTGTCCATCAGCAGCCTGCCCGAGGAGGGCTTCGGCGGCGCGGTGGTGCTGAACGCCGGTGAGGACGCCAATGTCACGGCCGCGGCCGGTACCGGCAGCAGCGACGAGTTCGACGTGCAGCAGGCCTACCTGAACTATGCCTCGGGCGCCGCCAGCGTGATGTTCGGCAAGTTCGCCACCCTGCAGGGCGCCGAGGTCATCGAGAGCAAGGACAACTGGAACTTCTCGCGCTCCATCCTGTTCGGTTTCGCCATTCCCTTCACCCACACCGGCGTGCGCGCCAGCTATGCCGTCAGTGATGCCGTGTCGGTGACGGCCGGCATCAACAACGGCTGGGACAACCTGAAGGATGACAACGACGCCAAGTCGCTGGAAGCACAGGTCAGCTTCGCGCCGGCCGACAACTGGTTCATCAACGTGCAGGGCATGTACGGCAACGAAATGGTCGGCGCCCAGTCCGAGCCGCGTACCCTGGTCGACATCGTCGCCGGCTTCGATCTGTCCGACGCCCTGTCGTTCATGTTCAACGCCGACTTCGGCAGCCAGGACGGCGCCCTCCCCGGTGGCAAGGACGCCAACTGGACGGGTTATGCCGGTTATGTGAACTTCAAGTTCGCCCCGCAGTGGCGCGTCGCCGGTCGCCTGGAGTACTTCAACGACGACGACGGTTACCGCAGTGGTACTTCCCAGAAGTGGAAAGAGGGCACCGTAACCCTGGCCTACGCGCCGATGAAGGCCGTGGAGCTGCGTGGCGAAGTGCGACGCGACTGGTCCAACAAGGACAGCTTCCTCGACGACAACGGCAAGCCGCAGGATGACCAGACCACGCTGGCCGTCGAAGCCCTCTACATGTTCTAGGTTTTTTCAATGCAAGCCGCTCGTCCCCGCAACGGGGCGGGCGGCGGCGGGAGTAAAGAGCAATGAAACTGGTAACTGCCATCATCAAGCCCTTCAAGCTCGACGACGTGCGTGAAGCATTGTCCGGAATCGGCGTGCAGGGCATCACGGTGACCGAGGTCAAGGGCTTCGGTCGCCAGAAAGGTCATACCGAACTGTACCGCGGCGCGGAATATGTGGTGGATTTCCTGCCCAAGGTCAAGCTGGAGGTCGCCATCAAGAGCGACCTGCTGGACCAGGTCATCGAGGCCATCAGCAAGGCCGCCAATACCGGCAAGATCGGCGACGGGAAGATTTTCGTCTCTTCGTTGGAACAGGTGGTCCGTATCCGTACCGGCGAGACCGGTCCGGATGCGCTTTAAGCCAAAATTCAGAGGAGACCCGGAAATGAGTATTCGTAAATCGTTGAACGTGCGCGCCGCCGCTGCGACGGGCGCGCTGCTGGCCCTGCCGTCGCTGGCGCACGCCGAGGATGCGCTGAGCAGCGGCGACACAGCCTGGATGCTGACCGCAACGGCCCTGGTGCTGTTCATGACCATCCCCGGTCTTTCCCTGTTCTATGCCGGCATGGTGCGGGCCAAGAACGGCCTGTCGGTCATGATGCAGTGTTTCGCCATCACCTCGCTGATGACGGTGTTGTGGGCGGTGATCGGCTACAGCATCGCCTTCGGCGGCGAAGGCGCCTATTGGGGGGGGTTGGACAAGATGTTCCTGGCCGGTGTCGGTGTCGACACCTTGAGCGGCACCATCCCGGAAACCGTGTTCATGACCTTCCAGATGACCTTCGCCATCATCACGCCGGCGCTCATCGTCGGCGCCTTCGCCGAGCGCATGAAGTTCTCGGCCATGATGTGGTTCATGGCGATCTGGCTGCTGCTGGTCTATGCACCCATTGCCCACTGGGTATGGGGTGACGGCGGCTGGCTCGGTGGCAAGGGCGTGCTCGACTTCGCCGGCGGCACCGTGGTGCACATCAACGCCGGTATCGCCGGCCTGGTGGCGGCGCTGGTGCTGGGCAAGCGCAAGGGCTATCCGGGTACCGCCATGCCGCCGCACAACCTGATCCTGACCGTGGTCGGCGCCGGCATGCTGTGGGTGGGCTGGTTCGGCTTCAACGCCGGCAGCGAACTGGCGGCCGACGGCACCGCGGGCATGGCCATGGCGGTCACCCAGATCGCGACCGCGGCCGCGGCGCTGGCCTGGATGTTCAGCGAGTGGCTGCTGCACGGCAAGCCGAGCGTGCTGGGCATCGCGTCGGGCGCCGTCGCCGGCCTGGTGGCCATTACGCCCGCCTCCGGTTCCGTCGGTCCCATGGGGGCGCTGGCGATCGGTGCTGCAGCCGGCGTCGGTTGCTTCATCGCCGCCGTCAAGGTCAAGCCCATGCTGGGATACGACGACTCGCTGGACGCCTTCGGCGTGCACGGCATCGGCGGTATCATCGGTGCCCTGCTGACGGGCGTCTTCTGCGCCCCGAGCCTGGGCGGCGCCGGTTTTGCCGACGGCGTCGACAGTATCGGCACCCAGGTCGGCATCCAGTTCGTGGGTATCATTGCCACCCTGGTGTACACGCTCATCGCCACCTTCATCATCCTCAAGGTGCTGGATGCGTTGATCGGTCTGCGTGTCACCGAGGAAGAGGAAACCGAAGGCCTGGACCTCTCGCAGCACGACGAGCGGGCCTACAACCTCTGATCCAGGCGGAAGACTCTCCATCCGCCGTTCGGATGGTCGTTACGACGGGCGCTTCGGCGCCCGTTTTTTCTGGGGCGGGCCCGGCGGCCTGTTTACCGCGAAGGACGCGAAGGAATTGGGTTCGAATCGTTTTTTCCTCTAAGATGCCTTTCCCATGCTGCTGTCCGTCCGTGATCTGAAAGTTCACAATCTGCCGCCGTTGTCGTTCGGGCTGGCGGCCGGCGAGTGCCTGGGGCTCAGCGGGCCGTCGGGGGTGGGCAAGACGCTGCTGCTGCGGGCGCTGGCCGATCTCGATCCCAACGAGGGCGAGGTGTTGCTGGCGGGCCGGCCCCGCCGGGACTGGCCGCCGGCGGAATGGCGGCGGCAGGTCATGCTGGTGCCGTCGGAATCCTTCTGGTGGGCGTCCACCGTCGGCGAGCATTTCAGCCGTGTCGACGAGGCCTTGTTCGATGCACTGGGCTTTCCCGCCGAAGTGGCGGCCTGGCGGGTGGAACGCCTTTCGAGCGGCGAGCGCCAGCGCCTGGCGGTGGCGCGGGCGCTGGTCCGGGAGCCGCGGGTGCTGTTGCTGGACGAGCCGACCGCCAATCTCGATGCCGACAACACCGTGCGCGTGGAGCGGGTGCTGGATGGCTATCGCCGCGATCACGACGCCGGCCTGCTGTGGGTGAGCCATTCCCGGGAACAGTTGCAGCGCGTCGCCGACCGCCGCTTCCATCTCGGGCCGCGTGGCTTCGCCGAGCCGGAGGCGGTGGCGTGATCACCCTGTCCGCCCTCGACCTGGCGCTGGCCGCCACCCTGGTCGTGGCGCTGGCGCTGGTGTCGCGCCGGGTGCATGCCGGCGTGGAGCGCCAGCTCGCCATTGCCGCGGTGCGCACCGTCGTCCAGTTGCTGCTCATCGGCTTGGTGTTGAAGGCGCTGTTCGCCACCACCAGCCTGCTGTGGGTGGCGCTGCTGTCGTTTCTCATGCTGGCGGTGGCCGGCCGCGAGGTCATGGCCCGCCAGCACTACCGGTTCAGCGGTCCGTGGGGCTACGGCATCGGCCTGGTGTCGATGTTCATTTCGTCGTTCGCCGTCACCCTGTTCGCGCTGCTGGTGGTGGTCGGCAACCAGCCCTGGTACGAGCCCCAGTACGCCATTCCGCTGCTCGGCATGTTGCTGGGCAACACCATGAACGGCGTGTCGCTGGCGCTCGACCGCCTGACCCAGTCGGCGCGCGACCAGCGCGCCGTCATCGAGGCGCGGCTGATGCTGGGCGATACGGCGCTGGAATCGCTTTCCGACATCCGCCGCCAGGTGTTCCGCAGCGGGCTCATCCCCATCATCAACGCCATGGCGGCGGCCGGCATCGTCAGCCTGCCGGGCATGATGACCGGCCAGATCCTGGCCGGCGCGCCGCCGGTGGAAGCGGTGAAATACCAGATCCTGATCATGTTCCTGATCGCCGCCGGCGCCGGCTTCGGCACCCTGGCGGCAGTGCACCTGGCGGTGAAACGCCTGTTCGACGAACGGCAGCGTCTGCGGCTGGAGCGGTTGACGCGTTGATCGGGCTTCGGCAAAAAATCGTTTAATGGCCACGGAAAGCACGGAAAACACGGATAAAGCATTTTTTGCTTGCGGGCGCGCGTGGCGCGCCGCGCAAAGATATTGTCCGTGTTTTCCGTGCTTTCCGTGGCTATCTCTTCGCCGCTTTATCTAAGCAGCTCGGGGGTGGCCAGGGCGGCGCGGTGGATGGCGGCGTTGTAGTAGCGGGTCGGGAAGGGTTTGGCGGCGGCGTCGGTTTCGCGGAAGGTGCGGATGTCGCCCTTGCCCGCCAGGGTTGCCGTCCACCAGCCCGAGGGGTAGCAGGGCTGCGGGAACTGCAGGCTGTGGGTGTCGCCGAAGCCGGCGGCGCGCATGGCGCGGTGCATGGGGCGGATGATGCTGTCGAGGTGGAACAGCGGTGATTCGCTCTGCTGCACGATGAGGCCGTGCCCGCCCAGGGCGCGGTGGCAGTCGCGGTAGAAGGCCTCGGTGAACAGGCCCTCGGCGGGGCCGATGGGGTCGGTGCTGTCGACGATCACCACATCCACGCTGCCGGGTTCGGCCTCTTTCATCCAGCGGATGCCGTCGCCGAACAGGAATTCCGCGCGCGGGTCGTCGTTGGACTCGCACAGTTCCGGGAAGTACTGCTCGGCCAGGCGCGTGACGCGCTCGTCGATCTCGACCTGCAGCGCGTGTTCCACGCCGGCGTGTCTCAGCACCTCGCGCAATGTGCCGCAGTCGCCGCCGCCGATGATGACCACCCGCTTCGGGTCGGGGTGGGTGAACAGCGCCGGGTGCGCCATCATTTCGTGGTAGAGAAAGTTGTCCAGCGCCGTCAGCATGACGAAGCCGTCGATCACCATCAGGTGGCCGAAGAACTCGGTGTCGTAGATCTCGATGCGCTGGAAGGGCGTGCGCTCCTCGTGCAGCTTGCCGCGCAGTTTCAGCGAGAAGGCCGAACCGCCTTCCTCGCAGATTTCGGTGAACCACCGGTGTTCGTCCAGTCCGCCCATGGGGGCGAACGATACCGGCGGCGGCAGCGGCTGACAACCATGCCGCGCCCCTGTATCTTTGCCGCCCATGGGCTGGAGCACGCAACAGAGCCGGGCGCTGTACAACCTGGCGCGCTGGGGGGAGGGCTACTTCGACGTCGGCGAGGATGGCGGGCTGCTGGTGCGGCCGGATCATGGTGTGTCCGATACCGCCGTCGACCTGCGCGAGCTCGCCGCCGAACTCCGTGCCAGCGGCCTGCGGCTGCCGGTGCTGGTGCGCTGCAAGGGCATCCTGCGCGACCGGGTCGACCGCCTGTGCGCCGCCTTCGACGCCGCCCGCGCGCGGCTGGACTACGGCGGCGGCCATACCGCGGTCTACCCCATCAAGGTCAACCAGCAATTCAGCGTGGTCTCGGAGATCCTGCGCCACGGCGGTGACCGCGTCGGCCTGGAGGCCGGCAGCAAGCCGGAGCTGATGGCCGTGCTGGGGCTGGCGCCGCCCGGCGGCCTGGTGATCTGCAACGGGTACAAGGACCGCGAGTACGTGCGACTGGCGCTCATCGGCAGGCGACTCGGCCAGCGTCTCTACCTGGTGATCGAGAAACTGTCGGAACTGGAGCTGGTCATCGGCCAGGCGCGCGAGCTGGGCGTGAGACCCCTGCTGGGCGTGCGGGTCCGGCTGGCCTCCGTCGGCGCCGGCAAGTGGCAGAACACCGGTGGCGAGAAGTCCAAGTTCGGCCTGCACGCGGCCCAGGTGCTGGAGCTGGTGGAGCGGCTGCGCGCGGCCGGCCTGCTGGACGCCCTCCGGCTGCTGCATTTCCATCTCGGCTCGCAGATCGCCAACCTGGCCGACATCGAGACGGGCCTGCGCGAGGCGGCGCGCTTCCATGCCGAACTGCGTGCGCTGGGCGTGCCGCTGGAGGTGCTGGACGTGGGCGGCGGCCTGGGCGTCGACTACGAGGGCACCGGCACGCGCAGCTTCTGTTCCATGAACTATGACATCCACCAGTACGCGGACACGGTCGTGAATACCGTGCACGGCCTGTGCGCCGCTCACGGTCTGCCGCGGCCGGAACTGGTGACCGAGTCGGGGCGCGCCATGACCGCCCACCATGCCTTTCTTGTCACCAACGTCACCGATGTCGAGCGCGGCCAGGTGGAGGCCGGGCCGCCCGCCGGCGGCCGGCCGCCACCATCGCTGGAACGGCTGGCGGCCCTGCGGACGCGGCTGGACCGCGCTTCGCCGCTGGAGCTGTACCAGGAGGCGCGCCAGCTCATGGAGGCCGTGATCGCCGATTTCGGCGCCGGGCGTGTGCGGCTGGACGAGCGCGCCCGGGCCGAGGCGCTGTTCAATGCCCTGTGCCGCGACGTGCGCGAGCGGCTGCAGCCGCGGCTGCGCAATCACCGCGAGCTGCTGGACAGCCTGAACGAGCGCCTGGCCGACAAGTATTTCTGCAACCTGTCCATCTTCCAGTCGCTGCCGGACGTCTGGGCCATCGACCAGATCTTCCCCATCGTGCCCTTGCAGCGGCTGGACGAGGAGCCCGACCGGCGCGCCATCCTGCAGGACCTCACCTGCGATTCCGACGGCCGCATCGAGCACTACGTGGATGGCGACGGCGTCGAGTCCACCCTGCCCATCCATGGTGTGCGCGCGGGCGAGCCGTACCTGCTGGGCATCTTCCTGGTGGGCGCCTACCAGGAGATCCTGGGTGACATGCACAACCTGTTCGGCGATACCGATGCGGTCGACCTGGAAGTCGGGCCCGGCGGCCGCTTCCGCCTGTCCGGCGCCGAACAGGGCGACCGCGCCGACGAGCTGCTGGCCTATGTACATTTCGACCCCGGCCACCTGCGCCGCGCCTACCGGGAAAAGATCGAGCGGGCCGGCATCGGCGCGGAGCAGGGCGCGCGGCTGCTGGCCGAGCTGGAAGAGGGTCTGCGCGGCTATACCTACCTCGAAGACTGAGGCGGTCGCCGCCGGAGGGTTGGGGTGGGCGCCGGACCCGGGCCGCCGGCCGGGATTGCGGGCCGCTCAGGGCGCCTTGACCGCCATCAGGATGGCGTCGATGCCGTTGCGCTTGAGCAGGGCGCGGGCCTTGTTCAGTTCCTCGAGGTCGTGGAAGGGGCCGACCCGCACCCGGTGCCAGGTCTTGCTGCCGTCGACGGTGACGGTCTGGATGGCGCTGGTCAGGCCCAGCAGGCCGAGCCGGGCGCGAAGTTGCTCGGCCTGGCTGCGCTGGCGGAAGGAGCCGGCCTGCAGCAGGTAGGTGCCGGGTCGTTCGACCTGGCGCACGCCCTCGTGGGGTTTGCCGGTGATCTCCTGTTCCGGTATCAGCACTTCCATTTCCGGCAGCGTGTCATAGAAGGAGAAGCGGCGCGGCGGCGGTGCCGGGATGGGTTCTGTCTTGTTGCGCCGCACGTCGCGGGTGTCGCGTTCCGCCGGGCGCGCCAGCGGCACCGGCTGCGGCGGCGCCGGGGTGCGCATCTGCAGGTAGACCAGGAAGGCGACGAACAGGCCCACGCCCAGCCCGGCCAGCAGCCACACCCAGCCGGCGGGCTGCTTCGAACGGCGGCGGCCGGCGGCGCGGTGCTTGTAGTCGCGCGGCATGCCCTACATGCGCTCGGGCGCGGACACGCCCAGCAGGCCGAGGCCGTTGGCGATCACCTGGCGGGTGGCCTGGATCAGGTTGAGGCGTGCGTTGCGCAGTTCCGCGTCCTCGACCAGGAACTGGTGGGCGTTGTAATAGGTATGGAAATCGTTGGCCAGCTCGCGCAGGAAGTGGGCGATGAGGTGTGGCTCGTGGTTGAGGGCGGCGGCCTCGACCAGTTCCGGGTAGCGCGACAGGCGTACCATCAGCGACTGTTCGTGCTTCTCGGTCAGGCGCGGCAGGCCGGCGGCGCCGGCGGCGGCATCCCAGGTCATGCCTTTTTCCTCCAGTTGCCGCATGACGCTCATGACCCGCGCATGGGCGTACTGGATGTAGTAGACCGGGTTGTCGGCCGACTGCGACTTGGCGAGATCGAGGTCGAAGTCCATGTGCTGCTCGCACTTGCGCATGACGTAGAAGAAGCGCGCCGCGTCGTTGCCGACCTCGTGGCGCAGCTCCCGCAGGGTCACGAACTCGCCGGAGCGGGTCGACATCTGCACCTTCTGGCCTCCGCGGTAGAGGATGGCGAACTGCACCAGCAGCACGTCCAGCTTCGAGGGGTCGTCGCCGAGCGCTTCGAGGGCCGCCTTGACGCGCGGCACATAGCCGTGATGGTCGGCGCCCCAGACGTCGATGACGCGCTCGTAGCCGCGCTCCAGCTTGTTCATGTGGTAGGCGATGTCGGAGGCGAAATAGGTGGTCTGGCCATTCTCGCGCACCACCACGCGATCCTTCTCGTCGCCGAAACCGGTGGAGCGGAACCACCAGGCGCCGTCCTTCTCGTACAGGTGGCCGCCGGCCTTGAGGCGTTCGATGGCGCGGTCGACGGCCCCCGATTCGGTCAGCGAGCGCTCCGAGAACCATTCGTCGTACACCACCCCGAACTCTTCCAGGTCGCGGCGGATGTTGTCGAGGATGGACTCCAGCCCGAGGTCGAAGACCTCGCGGTAGTGCGCCTCGCCCAGCAGCGCCCGGGTGCGCGCGATCAGGCCGTCGACGTGGGCCTCCTTGTCGCCGCCGGCGGGTTCGTCCGGCGGCACGCCTTCGAGCAGTTCGGCCGCCGTGTGGCGCAGGGCGTCGCCGCGCCGCCGGTGCAGGCTGGCGCCGATGTCCCACACATAGTCGCCCTGGTAGCCGTTGGACGGGAAGGGCACGTCCTCGCCGCACAGGTCCAGGTAGCGCAGGTAGACGCTGACCGCCAGGATGTCCATCTGGCGTCCGGCGTCGTTGACATAGTACTCGCGGTGCACCCGGTAGCCGACCGCCTCCAGCAGGTCGGCGACGGTGGCGCCGTAGGCGGCGCCGCGGCCGTGGCCGACGTGCAGCGGGCCGGTCGGGTTGGCCGACACGAATTCCACCTGCACCGGCCGGCCTCCGCCCAGTTCGCTGCGCCCGTAGGCGTCGCCCGCCTCCAGCACCGTGCCGACCACCGCGTACCAGGCGGCCGGGCTCAGATGGAAGTTGATGAAGCCGGGGCCGGCGATCTCCACCCGGTCGACCTGGTCCGACTCGGGCAGTGCGGCCACCAGGGCCTCGGCCAGCTCGCGCGGCTTGCGGCGCGCCACCTTCGACAGCGTCAGCGCCAGGTTGCTGGCGAAGTCGCCGTGCCTGTGGTCACGGGCGCGTTCCAGGCCGATCTCGACCGGCTGGCCGGCCGGCAGCACGCCGTCGGTCTTGAGCCGGTCGACGGCCTGTTGGAGTAACTCGGCGAGATGCTGCTTCATGGTTGCGCGGCTGTGTCGGGAAAGGCGCCTATTATCCCGGACGCCGGGCGGGATTCAACAGACTTCCGGCGCGCCTCGCGAATCCGCCGCACAGTCCCCTGCTGTAGGAGCGGGCTTGCCCGCGAACGTCGGTGGCCACCGGACCGTGGTTGCGGCTGCGCCGGATCGCGGGCAAGCCCGCTCCTACAGGGTGTCGGCAGGGTCGACGTCGATGGACCAGCGGACGCGGCGGGCGGTCTTTTCGGTTTCCAGTTGCGGCAGCAGGCGGGTGAGCAGGGCCTGCAGGTCGGCGCGTCGCGTCGCCTGCAGCAGAAGCTGGGCCCGGTAGCGGCCGCCACGCCGTTCCATGGGCGCCGGCACCGGGCCCCACAGCTGCACCCCCGGCGACGCCAGGGCCGCGGCGCGCTGTGCCGCCTGTTCCAGGAAGGCGGCCGGGGCGTCGGCGTCGGGGGCCTCGGCGCGCAGCAGCGCCAGGCTGGAGAAGGGCGGCAGCCGGGCGGCGCGGCGTTCTTCCAGGGCGGCGCGGGCGAAGGCGTCGTAGCCCTGCTCGACCAGCTGGCGCAGGAGCGGGTGGTCGGGCTGGTGGGTCTGGATCAGCACCTCGCCGGGGCGGTCGCCGCGCCCGGCCCGGCCCGCCACCTGCACGATGAGCTGGGCCATGCGCTCGCTGGCGCGGAAATCACTGCCGAACAGCCCCTGGTCGGCGTCCAGGATGGCGACCAGGCTGACGCCCGGGAAGTGGTGGCCCTTGGCCAGCATCTGGGTGCCCAGCAGGATGTGCGCCCGGCCCGAGCGGGCGCTGTCCAGCGCCTGCTGCAGGCTGCCCTTGCGGCGCGTGGTGTCGCGGTCGATGCGCAGCACCCGCTGGTCGGGGAAGCGTTCCGCCAGCGCCGCTTCCAGGCGCTCCGTGCCCTGGCCGACCGCCACCAGCTCGCTGCCGCCGCAGGCCGGGCAGTGGGTGTCGATACGTCGCTGGTGACCGCAGTGGTGACAGCGTAGCAGGCCGCGTGCCCGGTGCAGGGTCATGTGGGCGTCGCAGCGCGGGCAGTCGGCGACCCAGCCGCAGTCGTGGCACAGCAGCACCGGCGAGAAACCACGCCGGTTCAGGAACACCAGCACCTGTCCGCCCCGCGCCAGGTGGTCCTGCATGCGCACCAGCAGGGGTTCGGACAGCAGGTCCTGCATGGGCTGGCGGCGCACGTCCAGCAGCCGCAGCCGCGGCAGGGCGGCGCGGCCGGCCCGTTCCGGCAGCCGCAGGTGGCGGTAGCGCCCCAGTTCCACGTTGTAGAGGCTCTCCAGCGACGGCGTGGCCGAGCCCAGCACCACCGGCACGCCGAGCTGGCGGGCGCGCCACACCGCGAGGTCGCGGGCCGAGTAACGGAAGCCTTCCTGCTGCTTGAGGGAAGCGTCGTGCTCTTCGTCGACCACAATCAGGCCGGGGCTTGCCAGGGGAGTGAAAATCGCCGAGCGGGTGCCGATCACCAGCCGGCGTTCGCCGCTGGCGGCCTGTTGCCAGGCCAGCAGCCGCTCGCTGTCGGACAGTCCCGAATGCAGCAGCGCCGGCTCCAGGTCCAGCCGCCGGCCGAAGCGCCGCACCAGTTGCGGCGTCAGCCCGATCTCCGGCACCAGCACCAGCACCTGGCGGCCGCTGCGCACCACCGGCTCGATGGCGCGCAGGTAGACCTCCGTCTTGCCGCTGCCGGTCACACCTTCAAGCAGCAGGGCGGCGAAGCGGCCGTCGGCTTCGCGCACCGCTTCGACGGCCGCGCGCTGGGCGTCGCCCAGTGCAGGCACGGCCTCGCCATAGGCCGCGCCCGGTTCCCGCACGGCATCGGGCGCTGGGGCGCAGGCTTCGATCCAGCCCTTGTCCTGCAGCGTCCGCAGCACCGTCATGGGCGCCTCGATGGCGTCGCGCGGCAGCCCGCCGGGGTGACGGCGAAGCTGCGCCAGCACCGCCGCCTGGCGCACGGCGTGTCCCAGGGCGGCGGGGTCGGTGGCCAGTCCGGCCGCTGTCGCCCGCCACCACTGGCGCGACAGGGTGCCGCCGCCGGGATGCCGCAGCAGCACCGGCAGGGCCGCGGCCAGCGCTTCGCCGATCGGGTGCTGGTAGTAGCGCGCCGCCCATTGCGCCAGCGCCAGCAGTTCCGGGTCCAGCAGCGGGCGCGGGTCCAGCACTTCCAGCACCCGCTTGAGGCGGCTGCCGTCGATGTCCGAATGGCTGGCACTCCCGAGCACCACGCCCACCACGCGCTTGCGCCCGAACGGCACCAGCACCCGGCTGCCCGGCGCCGGCGGCTCGACCCCGGCCGGCGCCAGGTAGTCGAAGGTCCGGTACAGCGGCGAGGGCACGGCGACGTGCAGGATGGGGGCGGTGGTCGGCATGACGGCCCATTGTACTGGAAGACGGCCTGTCAACCGCCGCCCGCCGCGCGCGTTGAACAGAATGGGAGGCGCGCGCGAGCGGTGCTTACGTACAATGAGGCCAGTCGGCGGATGACGGGGGGCGGACTCTGGACCAGCAACAAGCCATCGACCGGTTCCTGGCCGGCGTCGAACGGCGCGCGCTGCGCATGGCGGAGCTGGCCACCGGCAGCCGCGACGAGGCGCTGGACCTGGTGCAGGAGGCCATGTTCGGCCTGGTGCGCAAGTACGCCGACCGCGGCGAGGGCGAGTGGGGACCCTTGTTCCACCGCATCCTGCAGAGCCGCATCCGCGACTGGTACCGGCGCAACCGGGTGCGCAGCCGCATCTTCGGCTGGCTGCGGCCGTTGCCGGGGGTGGCCGGCGGGGACGACCCGCCCGACCCCATCCAGCAGGCGCCGGATCCGGCCGACCCGGAACCGTCGCGCGCGGTCGCCAACCAGGCCGCCATAGAGCGGCTGGACGAGGCCCTGCTGCGCCTGCCGGCGCGCCAGCAGCAGGCCTTCCTGCTGCGCACCTGGGAAGGCATGGACGTGGCCGAGACGGCCTTCGCCATGGGCTGCAGCCAGGGCAGCGTAAAGACACACTACTCGCGCGCCGTGCACCGGCTGCGCGAATTGCTGGAGGACCACTGGCCATGACGGAACGGGACGAACAGGCGTTTCTGAACCAGGTGAGGCAGCAGCTCGACCGGCAGGCGGACGCGCTGGACGAACTCACGCTGGCGCGGCTGCGCGCGGCGCGGGCGCGGGCGCTGGAACAGGTGCCGGGCAGAGCCCGCCGCCGCGCCTGGCTGCCGGCCGCCGGCATGGCGGTGGCGGCGGCGCTGGTGGCCGCCGTCCTGCTGTGGCCGTCGGCCCCGAGGCTGCCGGCCGGCGCCGACGATCTCGACCTGCTGGCGGCGGGCGAGGACCTGGAACTGAGCGAGGAGCTGGAATTCTATGACTGGCTGGACAGCACCCAGTCTCCTGCTGGCTAGCGCGCTGGCCGCCGTGACGGTGGCGATCGCGGACGACCGGATTTCGTCCGTGGCCGACCGGGTTCCGTCCGCCGACGGCGGGCCGCCGCCCGACGCCGAGCTGCTGCTGTTCCTCTCCGACTGGGCGGATGCGCAGGGCGACTGGCAGGATCCGCTGCAATACGACGACCCGCGCTGGGCGGCGCTGGACCGACTACAGGTGAAAGACGATGAAGACTAGATGGCTGCTACCGATGCTGCTGCTGTGCGGTGGGCTGCTGGCGCAACCGGCCACCGCTGCCGACGACCCGGCGCTCCAGCCGCTTCCCTGGAGCAAACTGGACGAACAGGACCGCCGCATCCTCGAACCCTTCCGCGAGCGCTGGGCGGATCTGCCGGCCGAACGCCAGCACAGGCTGTTGCGCGGGGCCGAACGCTGGCGGCACATGTCGCCGGAGCAGCGCCGCAAGGTGCGTCAGCGGCTCAAGCGCTGGCAGTCG
>Ga0256841_1002037_pt1 | contig 16569 bp, 11 predicted proteins | sample 356308metaG_FD_185971 | JGI IMG/M metagenome (GOLD analysis project Ga0256841, IMG submission 185971) | Hydrothermal vent microbial communities from Mid Atlantic Ridge, Atlantic Ocean - 356-308 | ecosystem: Environmental > Aquatic > Marine > Hydrothermal vents | place: Atlantic Ocean: Mid... | reverse complement strand
GCTCGATCATCGAGACGCCGATCAAGGCAAATTTCCGTGAAGGCCTTGACGTGCTTCAGTACTTCATTTCAACGCATGGTGCTCGTAAAGGTCTTGCTGATACAGCATTGAAAACAGCAAATTCTGGTTATCTCACACGCCGTCTTGTCGATGTTGCGCAGGATCTTGTCGTGACAGAAGATGATTGTGGTACCGAAGATGGTATGGTCATGAGACCAATCATCGAAGGCGGTGATGTTGTTGAACCATTGCGAGAGAGGGTGCTTGGTCGTGTCGTTGCAGAAGATGTTTATAAACCTGGTGACGACAAAGTAATTGTAGAACGGGGAGTGCTATTGGATGAAGCATGGATTGATACGCTTGAAGAAAATAGTATTGACCAGGTCAAAGTAAGATCAACAATTACCTGTAAAACACATTATGGTGTTTGTAAAACCTGTTACGGTCGTGATCTGGCTCGAGGTAATAGGGTTAATGTCGGTGAGGCGGTTGGTGTTATGGCTGCACAATCTATTGGTGAGCCAGGTACTCAGTTAACCATGCGTACGTTCCATATCGGTGGGGCAGCATCTCGTGCCGTTGCTGTGAATAGTATTGAAGTAAAATCAAAAGGTACTATTAAGTTACATAATATAAAACTTCTGGAACGTGCTGATGGTAAATCGATCACCGTTTCCCGTTCAGGAGGCCTTGCTGTCATTGATGAATCAGGGCGAGAAAAAGAGCGTTATAAGGTTCCTTATGGTGCTGAACTTTCTATTAAAGATGGTGGTGATGTTGAGGCAGGGCAAGTAGTAGCGAATTGGGATCCTCATACACATCCGGTGATTACCGAAGTAAAAGGTGTGGTTGTTTTCAGTGATATTATTGAAGGAACAACAGCGGTTCGTGAAATTGATGAAATTACCGGAATGACCAGTCTGGTTATCACGGATCCAAAACAACGAGCAGCCAGTGCAAAAGACCTTAAACCGACCGTCAAGCTGGTCAATGCCAAGGGCAAAGATTTAATGATTCCTGGTACGGAAATCCCGGCACATTATCCTCTACCAGCAAATGCAGTCATCGTTGTTTCTGATAATGGTGAAGTCAATGTCGGTGACGTCATAGCACGATTGCCGCAAGAGTCTGCCAAGACACGTGATATTACCGGTGGTTTACCACGAGTTGCTGATCTATTTGAGGCGAGGAAGCCAAAAGAGCCAGCTATTCTGGCTGAAGCAACGGGCACCGTTAGCTTTGGTAAAGAAACAAAAGGTAAACAGCGGTTGGTGATCACAGACAAAGATGGTGATACGACTGAAACACTGATCCCGAAATGGCGTCATGTTAACGTGTTTGAAGGTGAACATGTTGAACGTGGTGAAGTGATTGTTGATGGTGCCTCTGATGCACATGACATTTTACGGCTCAAAGGTGTTTTGCCTCTGACAGAATATATCGTCAATGAAGTTCAGGATGTTTATCGTCTCCAGGGTGTGAAAATTAATGATAAGCATATCGAAGTCATTGTTCGACAGATGTTACGTAAAGTTGAGATTGAAGAGTCAGGTGATACTCGTTATCTGAAAGGAGAGCAGATCGAAAAAGAAGCCATCCTTATTGAAAACGAAAGAATGGAAGCAGAAGGAAAACAGCCTGCAAAATGGCGTCAGTTATTGTTGGGTATTACAAAAGCATCGCTTGCTACTGAATCGTTTATTTCAGCCGCTTCATTCCAGGAAACGACCCGAGTTCTGACTGAAGCCTCCGTGACAGGTAAGAGCGATGAACTTCGCGGACTTAAAGAAAACGTTATTGTTGGGCGTTTGATACCCGCTGGGACAGGTTATGCTTATCATCAGGAAAGAAGGAAAAAGCGTTTCGATGAGTTAAATGAAAGCTTGATCATTGTTGAAGAGGAAGAAGTGAGTGAGGATGTTGATGTTTCCGAAACATCTTCCTCAGGTGATGAGGGTGCTTCAGAGAACGTCTGACAGAGATAAAAAGATCGAAGTTAGTCTTGACAGACTGCTGTAAGGAAAATACAATTCCGCTTCTTTGTTGGCAGGCTTGAGGAATCAGGCCTGTCATTTTTTTTCAGTCGTCGAAATGAAGAGAATTTATCTATTCGGCGGTATGTAATCAGGCTGCGAGATCTGGTTTTGATAAAGACGGGATCAACGGTGAGGAAATATTTAAATGGCAACAATAAATCAGCTGGTTAGAAAGCCGCGTAAGCGGCAGCAGGTTAAGAGTAATGTACCTGCATTGGAAAGCTGTCCACAGAAAAGAGGTGTTTGTACTCGTGTTTATACCACGACTCCAAAGAAGCCAAACTCTGCGATGAGAAAAGTTGCCCGTGTGCGTTTGACCAATGGTCATGAAGTGACAAGCTATATCGGTGGTGAAGGCCATAACCTGCAGGAGCACTCGGTAATATTAATCCGTGGTGGTCGTGTTAAGGATTTACCTGGTGTTCGTTACCACACAGTACGTGGCACGCTGGATACATCGGGTGTGGCGGATCGTAAAAAAGGTCGATCTAAATATGGCACAAAACGTCCTAAGTCGTAATATACAGATTATAAATTAGAAGATTAACGAAGCGAGAAACCGGGTTAAGTAATGTCTAGAAGAAGAGCTGCAGTAAAAAGATCAATCCTCCCTGATCCAAAGTTTGGGGATGAGACGCTTGCAAAGTTTGTAAACATGATTATGAAGGACGGTAAGAAATCCACAGCAGAAAAGATTGTTTATGGCGCTCTTGATCAATTGAAAGAAAAAGGCATGAATGATCCGTTAGAAGCATTTGGTACAGCACTGGAAAATATTCGTCCACGCGTGGAGGTGAAATCTCGCCGTGTTGGTGGTGCAACGTACCAGGTTCCTGTTGAAGTTCGTGCCAGTCGTCGCACTGCATTGGCCATGCGCTGGTTGGTCGAAGCTGCACGTAAGCGTGGTGAAAAAACCATGGGGTTGCGAATCGCTGGTGAATTACAGGATGCATATGAGAATCGTGGAACGGCAGTGAAGAAGAAGGAAGATACGCACCGCATGGCAGAAGCTAACCGTGCTTTTTCTCACTTCCGTTGGTAAGTAGTTGAGGTTGAGAAAAGAATTGTTGTGGGGCGCGAGACTCCGATAGAGCGGTATCGAAATGTTGGCATCATGGCCCATATTGATGCTGGAAAGACCACAACGACAGAACGAGTACTATTTTATACAGGGATTTCACATAAAATAGGTGAAGTTCATGATGGTGCAGCCATTATGGACTGGATGGAGCAGGAGCAAGAACGCGGTATTACGATTACTTCTGCAGCGACGACCTGCTTCTGGAAGGGTATGGATAAGAGTTTCGATGTTCATCGAATCAATATTATCGATACTCCGGGGCATGTCGATTTTACGATTGAAGTAGAGCGATCACTGCGAGTGCTTGATGGTGCGGTGGCTGTTTTTTGTGCCGTAGGTGGCGTTGAACCACAGTCAGAGACAGTCTGGCGTCAGGCTAATAAATATCACGTGCCACGAATGGCATTCGTGAATAAAATGGATAGGGCAGGAGCAGATTTTCTGCGAGTGGTTGATCAGATAAAGAACCGCCTGGGTAGTAATCCTGTTTCATTGCAATTGCCAATAGGTGCCGAGGAAAATTTTGAAGGGGTTGTCGACCTGATCAAAATGAAGGCGATTTATTGGGATGATGCGACTCAGGGAACGAAGTTTGAAGAGCGAGATATTCCAGACGAGATGCTGGAAGAGTCTAAGAGGTGGCGTGAGCAATTAGTCGAAGCTGCTGCAGAAGCTTCAGACGATATAATGGGAAAGTATCTGGAAGGTGAAGAACTTTCAGATGAAGAGATTCAACAGGGTTTGCGCACAAGAACTTTGGACAATGAAATTGTTCCAGTTTTTTGTGGGTCCGCCTTTAAAAATAAAGGTGTACAGGCAATGCTTGATGGAATTGTCGAGTACATGCCTTCTCCAGTAGACGTGCCGGCAATCAAAGGCATTCTGGATGATAAGGAAGAAACTGAAGGTGAGCGCGAAGCAGATGATAATGCACCATTTGCAGCACTGGCTTTCAAGATTGCAACGGATCCATTTGTTGGAACGCTAACGTTCTTCCGGGTGTATTCTGGTGTGTTAAAGACGGGTGATACGGTATATAACCCGATTAAAGGCAGGAAAGAAAGAATTGGTCGTATCCTGCAAATGCATGCCAACAGTCGTGAAGAAATTAAAGAAGTAAGAGCTGGCGATATTGCAGCTGCTGTTGGTTTAAAAGATGTAACAACCGGAGAAACTCTTTGTGATTTGAATAATGTAATCACTTTAGAGCGTATGGAGTTTCCGGAACCGGTGATCTCGGTTGCAGTTGAACCAAGAACGCAGGCCGATCAGGAAAAGATGAGTATTGCGCTATCAAAGCTGGCGCAGGAAGACCCTTCTTTTCGAGTGAAGTCTGATGAAGAATCAGGTCAGACAATCATATCAGGCATGGGCGAATTGCACCTTGATATCATTGTTGACCGCATGAAGCGCGAATTTGGAGTCGAAGCTAATATTGGTAAGCCCCAGGTGGCCTATCGAGAAACGATTCGGCAGAGTGTCGAGAAAGCTGAAGGCAAGTTTGTACGACAGTCTGGTGGACGTGGTCAATATGGACATGTCATTTTCAAGATTGAGCCAGGTGAAGAAGGTTCGGGTTTTGAATTTGTTAACGAGATTGTTGGCGGCTCGGTACCAAAAGAATATATCCCTGCTATTGAGAAGGGTGTAAGAGAGCAAATGGAAAATGGAGTTGTCGCGGGATATCCTATGGTTGATATCAAGGTGACGCTCTATGATGGTTCCTATCACGATGTGGATTCAAATGAGATGGCCTTTAAAGTGGCTGGCTCAATGGGATTCAAAGAAGGAGCCAGCAAGGCTAAACCTGTACTTCTTGAGCCTGTGATGCAGGTTGAAGTTGTTACTCCTGAGGAGTATTTGGGTTCGGTTCATGGTGATTTGAATCGGCGGCGGGGAATTTTGCAGGGTACTGAAGATTCGCCGGCAGGAAAAAATATTAAAGCAGAAGTTCCATTAAGTGAAATGTTTGGGTATGCTACCGCGCTGCGTTCGAGCACACAGGGTAGAGCAACCTATTCGATGGAGTTCTCGCGTTATGTAGAAGCGCCGCAAAATATTGCGGAAGCAGTAATAAACCAGTATGGATAAGTCCAGTCTGGTGTTAGTCGTTTTTAGAAAATAGATCTTTAACAATAGAATTTTAGAAAAGAGATAAGGGGTATTTGCCGTGTCCAAGGAAAAATTTGAGCGAACGAAACCACATGTGAATGTCGGCACGATAGGCCACGTCGATCATGGTAAGACCACATTGACGGCAGCGATCACGACGCACCAGGCGTCGAAATATGGTGGTGAGACCAAAGCCTACGATCAGATAGACAACGCCCCGGAAGAACGAGAACGTGGCATCACGATAGCGACCGCCCACGTTGAATACGAAACAGACACACGTCACTATGCGCACGTAGACTGCCCGGGCCATGCTGACTACGTTAAAAACATGATCACCGGCGCGGCGCAGATGGACGGCGCCATCCTGGTTGTCTCAGCTGCGGATGGTCCCATGCCCCAGACTCGGGAACACATCCTGTTATCCCGTCAGGTCGGCGTCCCCTACATCGTGGTCTACATGAACAAAGCCGACATGGTTGACGACGAAGAACTGCTGGAACTGGTAGAAATGGAGATCCGCGAACTGCTCGACAGCTACGACTTCCCGGGCGACGACACCCCGGTCATCATTGGCTCGGCCCTCAAAGCCCTGGAAGGAGATGACAGCGAAATAGGCACAAAATCCATCGACAAACTGGTAGACGCCCTTGACAGCTACATACCGGAACCGGAACGTGCCGTTGACGGCGACTTCATCATGCCGATAGAAGACGTCTTCTCCATCTCGGGACGAGGAACCGTCGTCACCGGCCGAATCGAACGCGGCATCGTCCACGTTGGCGACGAAATAGAAATTGTCGGCATCAAAGAAACCCAATCCACCACCTGCACGGGCGTAGAAATGTTCCGCAAACTGCTTGACGAAGGTCAGGCGGGCGACAACGTAGGCGTCCTCTTACGAGGCACCAAGCGCGAAGAAGTGGAGCGCGGGCAGGTACTGGCGAAGCCAGGCAGCATCAACCCCCACACCCACTTTGAAGCAGAGATGTACATACTGTCCAAAGATGAAGGTGGACGCCACACCCCGTTTTTCAACAACTACCGTCCCCAGTTCTACTTTCGAACCACAGACGTCACGGGCGCGTGTGAATTACCGGAAGGGACTGAAATGGTGATGCCTGGTGACAACGTCAAGATGACGGTGAAGTTGATTGCCCCGATTGCGATGGACGAAGGCTTACGCTTTGCGATCCGCGAAGGTGGACGAACAGTGGGTGCCGGTGTTGTATCTAAGGTTATTGAATAAAATTTAAGAAAAGACAGTCAAAATGGCTCCCGGTTTTGCCTGGAGCCATTTTGTCATTTTTGAGGTAAAGAGAAAAAACAACAGGCCAGTAGCTCAATTGGCAGAGCGACGGTCTCCAAAACCGTAGGTTGGGGGTTCGATTCCCTCCTGGCCTGCCATCTCTCTGTTTTTCAAAGAGTGGCGAGTCAATGGACTGTTGTTTAGACCAGGCTAATTTATGAATTCAAAGGTAGAAACAAAAGCGTCAGCTTTTGATACAGTAAAACTGATCATTGCACTATTAATCGTGATCGGAGCGGTAGCTGGATATTACTATTTTGCTGATCAATCGCATTTATACAGAGTACTGGGTCTATTGGCCGCCGTTGCTGTTGCTGTTGCTGTTGTTTATCAAACGGACAAGGGGCGTCGCGCATGGGGATTTTTACATGATTCTCAGATCGAAGTACGCAAAGTAGTCTGGCCGACAAAGCAGGAAACCGCACAAACGACATTGATCGTTATCGTCATGGTGTTTCTTGTTGGATTGTTCCTCTGGCTGCTCGATATGTTTTTAAGCTGGATTGTACAACTGGTTACCGGAGTAGGGGGGTAGTTCGATGTCACTCAAGTGGTATGTGGTACACGCTTATTCCGGGTATGAAGACCGCGTGATGGCATCGCTGAAAGAACGTGCCGAGCGATATGGTATGCAGGATCAGTTTGGTGAGATTCTGGTTCCTAAAGAAGAAGTTGTAGAAATGCGTGGTGGAGAAAAGAAGCGCAGCGAGCGTAAATTTTTCCCAGGCTATGTATTGGTTCAAATGGATATGAATGATGATACGTGGCATATGGTTCGGGATACTGACCGTGTTATGGGGTTTATTGGTGGGACGACTGAAAGACCAGCACCCATTTCAGATAAAGAAGCCGAGGCCATCCTGCAACGTGTTCAGGAAGGTGTTGAAAAACCGGCACCTAAAGTTATGTTTGATGTGGGTGCATTGGTGCGAGTTATTGATGGTCCGTTTGCTGATTTTAGTGGCGTTATCGAAGACGTTAACTATGAGAAAACAAAACTGACTGTTTCAGTTTCAATCTTTGGCCGCTCAACTCCAGTCGAGTTGAATTTCAGCCAGGTAGAGAAAGAATAGGGGTTCGGTCTGTTTAAAGAACGAATCTAAAGAGATGGAGCCATTTTTGGTTCCTTAACATTTTTCAACTGATGGGGAGCCGCAAGGCGTTTGCACCCGGGGAGAAGAGAAGTGGCTAAGAAAATAGAAGCCTATATCAAGTTACAAGTGCCTGCTGGTCAGGCCAACCCAAGTCCACCGGTAGGTCCTGCTCTAGGTCAGCATGGTGTTAATATCATGGAGTTCTGCAAAGCATTTAATGCACAAACACAGGGCACTGAACCAGGATTGCCAATTCCAGTTGTCATTACTGTCTATGCTGATAGAAGTTTTACTTTTATCAGTAAAACACCGCCTGCCGCCGTGCTGATCCTGAAAGCTGCGGGTCTGAAAAAAGGCAGTGGTACTCCGAATACCGACAAGGTCGGTAAATTAACTCGTGCACAGCTCGAAGAGATCGCGACAGCAAAAGAGCCTGATTTGACAGCAGCCGACATGGATGCGGCGGTACGTACGATAGCTGGTACAGCCCGTAGCATGGGGATTGAGACGGAGGGTGTTAACTAATGGCTAAATTAACAAAACGTGCAAAGATGATTGCCGAGAAAGTAGAGGCTGGAAAAACTTATCCAGTTGAAGAAGCCTTGCAGATTCTGAAAGATGTCTCAACGGTTAAGTTTGACGAAGGCGTTGATATTTCAGTTAACCTCGGCATCGATCCCAAAAAGTCCGATCAGAATGTTCGTGGATCAACCGTTTTGCCAAATGGTACAGGTAAGACTGTCCGTGTTGCTGTGTTTGCCGATGGAGAAAAAGCAGATGCTGCTAAAGCCGCTGGTGCTGATCTGGTCGGAATGGATGATCTGGCAGATGAAATTAAAAAAGGCATGATGGATTTTGATGTGGTCGTCGCCGCACCAGAGGCTATGCGTGTCGTTGGTCAACTAGGAACTGTGCTTGGTCCACGTGGACTGATGCCAAATCCAAAAGTTGGAACCGTAACACCTGATGTGGCAACCGCTGTTAAAAATGCTAAAGGTGGCCAGGTTCAGTATAGAACTGAAAAAGGCGGGATTATTCATTGCACAATTGGCAAGTTGTCTTTTGATGTCAAAGCATTGAATGAAAATCTTGGGGCTGTCATGGCGGATCTCAAAAAAGCCAAACCCAGCGCTGCGAAAGGTGTATATTTTAAAAAGGTTTCTATCAGCAGTACGATGGGACCAGGTTTGGAAATCGATACAGCGTCAATTTCCGAATAAGTAATCTGCCCAATAAAACAATGGGCAGGGAAAAGAACTTTGGGCTATCCGATCAAAAACAGATCAGATAGTCGTCAAAGACCGCAGGGGTGAGGCAGACTTTTTTATGGTTTGCCAAACTTAATCAGATTTATGTCTGCCCTGCGCAGACGGTGATCCAAAACAGACAATACTCTGTAGGGTGCCGTAAATGGGTCTCGTTTATTTTTTATGAAATAACGGGGCATTTATGGAGCGGGTGAATTTTAAAACCGGAAGGTTTTAAGGGCATCCAATCAGGAGAAATAAACGTGCTTAATCTTGAACAGAAAAAGGCAATCGTAGCGGAAGTTGCAGATGTCGCGTCCAGTTCGCATTCAGCAATTGCAGCGGAATACGCCGGACTGACTGTTGAGAAAATGACAGAGTTACGTAATGCGGCGCGCGACGGTGGGGTTTATCTTCGTGTTGTGCGAAATACGCTTGCTAAGCGGGCACTGGAGGACACTGACTTCGCATGTATGTCGGATGGTCTTACAGGGCAGCTGCTTCTGGCTTTTTCACAGGAAGATCCAGGTGCGGCAGCGCGCGTGATCAAAGACTTCGCCAAGGAGAATGACCAACTTGTCGTTAAGATGGTTTCCATCAGTGGCAAGTTACTTGAGCCGGGCGATATCGCAGCACTTGCAAGTCTGCCAACTTATGATCAGGCAGTTTCACTGACAATGGCAATTATGAAAGCACCAATCGAGAAGTTTGTTCGTACGTTGAATGAGCCTCATGCGAAACTGGTTCGGACTATAGCTGCTGTGCGTGATCAAAAACAGGCTGCTGCATAATTAACTGAACGCTACAAATTAACTAATAAATTATTACGGAGTATTTATCATGGCTGTATCTAAAGACGATATCCTGGAAGCGATTTCCAATATGTCAGTAATGGACGTTGTTGAACTTGTTGAAGCAATGGAAGAAAAATTTGGTGTATCTGCTGCTGCAGTTGCGGCGGCTCCCGTTGCCGCTGCGGGTGGTGCTGAAGGTGCCGCTGCAGCAGAAAAAGACGAGTTTGATGTTGTGATGACAAGCTTTGGCGATAACAAAGTTAGCGCGATCAAAGCTGTTCGTGCGATCACGGGTCTTGGTCTTAAGGAAGCGAAAGAAATGGTTGAGGGCGTTCCTTCGACTATTAAGGAAGCTGCGGCAAAAGACGAAGCTGAAGATATCAAGAAACAACTCGAAGAAGCAGGTGCTGCTGTCGAGCTTAAGTAATTATTATTACTGCTACTGAGTAATAAGTTTGGCTGGTGGCTTTTGTCACCAGCCTTTTTGCGCTTTTACAGGAAGCTGATTACATCATTCTCCTTATAGCGCAGTTTGTAAAATTAGTCTTATTTTTAGAGGACGATCATGGCATATTCATATACTGAGAAAAAGCGTATTCGTAAGGTCTTCGGCAAGGAACAGGCTGTAATGGAAGTTCCTTATTTACTCGCTACTCAGATCGAGTCATTCCGCAAGTTTTTACAGGCAGACAAAAATCCTGAAGAACGGGAAAATGTGGGATTACACGCAGCATTCAAATCTGTATTTCCAATCGTTAGTCATTCTGGATTTGCATTACTGGAATACGTTAGTTATCGCCTCGGTAAACCTGTCTTTGATGTCAAGGAATGTCAGGTGCGGGGATTAACCTATGCTTCATCATTGCGAGTTAAGTGTCGACTGGTTATTTATGATAAAGAATCTGGTGCGGCCAAGAAGGTAAAGGATATCAAAGAACAGGAAGTCTACATGGGCGAATTGCCTCTGATGACAGATAACGGTACGTTTGTGATCAATGGGACAGAGCGTGTTATCGTTTCTCAGCTACATCGATCGCCAGGTGTGTTTTTCGATCACGATAAAGGCAAAACTCATTCATCCGGAAAGCTGTTATTTTCAGCACGAGTTATTCCGTACCGTGGTTCATGGCTGGATTTTGAATTCGATCCAAAAGATTATGTCTACGTCAGAATAGATCGTCGTCGCAAGATCCCTGCAACAATTCTGTTAAGAGCGCTTGGTTACAATAACCAGGATATCCTTGAGATGTTCTTTGAGAACACAGAATTTAAAGAAGAGAAAGAAGGCTATTCAATGGCCCTGGTTTCTGATCGACTGCGCGGTGAAATCCTGTCATTCGATCTGGTCGATAAAAAAGGCAAGGTACTTGTTGAAGCTGAAAAAAGGATCACTGCCCGGCATATCCGACAAATTGAAAAAGCAGGACTCAAGAGTATTTCAGTGCCTGCCGAGTATTTGCTTGGAAAAATCATGGCCAAGGAAATTGTGGATGAATCAACAGGTGAGTTGATTTGTGAAGCTAATGCCGAGATTACGGAAGAGCTTCTTGAAGCATTAAGAAATGCCAAGATTAAGAAATTTGAAACGATTTATACCAACGAACTCAACCGTGGACCGTATATTTCAGATACCTTAAAGATTGATCCGAGTAAATCAGTACTTGAAGCTCAGGTGGAAATCTATCGAATGATGCGCCCAGGCGAGCCGCCGACTAAGGATTCTGCAGAGAATTTATTCAAGAACTTATTTTTTACCAGTGATCGCTACGATTTATCGGCGGTAGGACGAATGAAATTTAATCGTCGTCTGGGGCGTGACGAAATTGAAGGTGAAGGCGTACTTTCAAAAGAGGATATTACCGATGTACTGCTGACCCTGATCGATATCAGAAATGGTAACGGTACGGTTGATGATATCGATCATCTTGGAAACCGACGTGTTCGAAGTGTTGGCGAAATGGCAGAAAACCAGTTCCGTGTCGGTCTTGTGCGAGTTGAACGTGCAGTCAGGGAACGCCTGACACTTGCTGATTCTGAAGGCTATATGCCACAGGAGCTGATCAATGCACGACCCGTTTCTGCTGTTGTAAAAGAATTTTTTGGTTCCAGTCAGCTTTCGCAATTTATGGATCAGAACAATCCATTATCAGAAGTCACACACAAACGTCGTGTTTCGGCATTAGGCCCTGGTGGTTTGACCAGAGAACGTGCAGGCTTTGAAGTCCGTGACGTACATCCAACGCATTATGGTCGCGTTTGTCCAATCGAAACACCTGAAGGTCCAAACATTGGTCTGATTAACTCACTGGCGATCTATGCCAGAACGAATCAGTATGGTTTCCTGGAAACACCTTATCGCAAGGTCAAAAATGGAAAGGTGACTGATGAGGTTGAATACCTTTCAGCGATCGAAGAAGGCCAATATGTTATCGCACAGGCAAACGCAGTTACCGATAGCAAAGGCAAGATGACGGAAGATCTGGTTCCTTGTCGTCATCTGAATGACACCACACTTTCCTCACCTGACAAAGTTGATTATATGGATGTTTCTCCACGTCAGATTGTTTCTGTGGCGGCATCATTAATCCCATTCCTTGAACATGATGATGCGAACCGTGCCTTGATGGGATCGAACATGCAGCGTCAGGCTGTTCCAGTATTGAAAGCTGAAAAACCATTGTCTGGTACAGGCATGGAGCTCGCCGTTGCCCGTGACTCAGGTGTCACAGTTGTTGCTAAACGTGGTGGCATCATTGATTCAGTCGATGCAGGCCGTATCGTGGTTCGTGTTAATGATAAGGAGACAGAAGCGGGTGAGTCAGGTGTCGATATCTATAATCTGACTAAATACACGCGTTCTAACCAGAATACCTGTATCAATCAGAGACCACTGGTTTCTCTCGGTGATAAAATTTCACGTGGTGATGTTCTTGCAGATGGCCCTTCTACTGATATGGGCGAATTAGCGCTGGGACAGAATATGCTGGTCGCTTTCATGCCGTGGAACGGTTATAACTTTGAGGATTCGATTCTGATATCGGAGCGAGTCGTTCAGGAAGATCGTTATACCAGCATCCATATTGAAGAGTTGACCTGTGTTGCTCGTGATACAAAACTGGGTGCGGAAGAAATCTCTGGCGATATCCCGAATGTGAGTGAAAGTGCACTGTCTAAACTGGATGAATCCGGTATTGTTTATATCGGTGCAAAAGTTCAACCGGGTGACATTCTGGTGGGTAAAGTTACCCCGAAAGGTGAGACACAGCTGACTCCTGAAGAAAAACTTCTGCGTGCAATCTTTGGTGAAAAAGCAGCGGATGTGAAGGATACATCTTTACGAGTATCTTCAGGTAAAAGTGGAACGATTATCGATGTTCAAGTGTTTACCCGTGATGGCGTAGAAAAAGATGCGCGTGCTCTTTCTATCGAAAAATCTGAATTGGCCCGAGTAAGAAAAGATCTCGATGACCAATTAAGAATCGTTGTTGAAGATGTTTACCAGCGTGTTGAGAAACTGTTGATCGGTTCTGTTGCCAGTAAAGGACCTAAAGGGTTGAAGAAAGGCAGCAAGATCACAAAAGATTATCTCGCTGACCTGGAAAGAGAGAAATGGTTCGAGATCAGTCTTGAAAAAGACAAGGCTAACGAAGAACTTGAAAGTGCCGCGGCTCAAATAGAAGAACAGAAAGTTGCGTTCGAAAAGCTCTTCGAAGAAAAACGAATCAAACTGACCAGTGGTGATGATCTGGCACCGGGCGTTCTGAAAATGATCAAGGTCTACATGGCCGTACGTCGTGTTACACAGCCGGGTGACAAAATGGCTGGTCGTCATGGTAATAAAGGTGTTATTTCTAATATTGTCCCTGTCGAAGATATGCCACACATGGAAGATGGCACACCCGTCGATATTGTTTTGAATCCTCTGGGTGTTCCGTCTCGTATGAATATTGGTCAGGTACTTGAGACACACCTTGGTTTTGCTGCAAAAGGTCTGGGGCTCAAGATTGGTCGTATGCTGGATGCACAAACCAAGATTACAGAACTCAGGAAATTTCTTGATTCGGTCTATAACAAGACCGGAAAGAAAGAAGGCTTAAAGGAATTTTCGGATGAAGAAATTCTGACCATGGCAAACAATCTGAGAGGTGGTGTGCCGATGGCGACACCGGTTTTCGATGGTGCTACGGAAGAAGATATTAAGGATATGCTTGAATTGGCTGATCTGCCACGAAGTGGTCAGATGACATTGTATGATGGCCAGACGGGTGAGAAGTTTGAACGACCTGTGACAGTCGGTTATATGTACATGTTAAAACTGAATCACCTTGTTGACGACAAGATGCATGCACGTTCAACAGGGCCATACAGTCTCGTCACTCAACAACCACTGGGTGGTAAAGCACAATTCGGTGGTCAGCGTTTCGGTGAGATGGAAGTCTGGGCACTTGAAGCTTATGGTGCATCCTACACCTTGCAGGAAATGCTAACAGTGAAGTCCGACGATGTTCAGGGTCGAACCAAAATGTATAAGAATATTGTCGACGGTAACCACTATATGGAAGCGGGAATGCCGGAATCGTTCAATGTATTACTTAAAGAGATCCGATCTCTGAGTATTGATATTGAACTTGAGCGCCGCGACTAAGCAGATGACTGGAATGGGCCCGAATACATAATTTTAGCCCTCAAATGGGAGCAATGACTTGAAAGACTTATTAAATTTTCTCAGACAACAAAGTCACGTCGAAGATTTCGACGCGATCAGTATTGGCCTGGCTTCGCCGGAAAAAATTCGTTCATGGTCTTATGGTGAGGTAAAAAAACCTGAAACTATAAACTATCGGACCTTTAAGCCTGAGCGTGATGGCCTGTTTTGCGCCAAAACATTTGGTCCGGTTAAAGACTATGAATGTCTTTGTGGTAAATACAAGCGATTGAAACATCGTGGTGTGGTTTGTGAAAAATGTGGTGTTGAAGTCACCAAGGCCAAAGTCCGTCGTGATCGAATGGGACATATTGATCTTGCAAGTCCAGTAGCACACATCTGGTTCCTGAAGTCATTACCCTCCAGAATGGGCCTGTTGCTGGATATGACCCTGAGAGATATTGAACGAATTCTCTACTTTGAAGCCTTTGTGGTTGTTGATCCGGGAATGACGGGTCTTGAAATGGGACAGTTGTTATCTGAAGAAAATTACCTCGATGCACTGGAAGAATTTGGTGATGATTTTACTGCAAAAATGGGTGCAGAAGCGGTTCTTGATCTCTTGAACGATCTTGATCTTGCCGAGGAAATTAAAACAATTCGGGAAGCACTACCCACAACGACTTCAGAAACGAAACTGAAAAAAATGACCAAACGTCTGAAGTTAATGGAAGCGTTTGTGCATTCTGGTAATAAACCTGAGTGGATGATTCTGAGAGTATTACCTGTTCTGCCTCCTGAGTTGCGGCCTTTAGTCCCTCTCGATGGAGGGCGTTTTGCGACGTCAGATCTGAATGATCTGTATCGACGTGTTATTAACAGGAATAATCGTTTGAAACGTCTGCTCGATCTGAGTGCGCCGGATATTATTGTCCGAAATGAAAAACGTATGTTGCAGGAATCTGTCGACGCCCTGCTTGATAATGGACGTCGTGGTCGTGCGATTACAGGCACAAATAAACTGCCACTGAAATCTCTGGCCGACATGATCAAAGGTAAGCAAGGCCGATTCCGTCAGAACTTGCTAGGAAAACGTGTCGATTATTCTGGTCGTTCTGTCATTGTCGTGGGGCCAACTTTACGTCTGCACCAATGTGGTCTGCCCAAAAAAATGGCACTTGAATTATTCAAACCTTTTATTTTCAGCAAACTTGAAAGACTGGGCATTGCGACGACAATTAAGGCGGCGAAAAAAGCGGTGGAGCGTGAAGGACCAGAAGTCTGGGATATTCTTGAAGATGTGATCCGTGAGCATCCGGTGATGCTGAATCGCGCACCGACACTTCATCGTCTGGGCATACAGGCTTTCGAGCCAACGCTGATAGAAGGTAAAGCGATCCAGCTACACCCTCTGGTTTGTACAGCGTTCAATGCCGACTTTGACGGTGACCAGATGGCGGTTCACGTACCTTTATCGATCGAAGCGCAATTGGAAGCACGGACATTAATGATGTCCACCAACAATGTGTTATCACCCGCTAACGGTGATCCCATTATCGTTCCTTCTCAGGATGTGGTGCTGGGTCTCTATTATATGACGCGTGAGTCAATTGGGGCGAAAGGTGAAGGGATGATCTTTGCCAATCTTCAAGAAGTCATTCGTGCATATGAATCGCATGCCGTCAGTCTTCATGCAAAAGTGAAAGTTAGAATCAACGAAACAAAATTTGTTGATGGGGAGAAGGAGACTGAGACACGTCTGATAGATACAACTGTCGGCCGGGCCATGTTGTCTGAAATTTTACCAGAAGGTCTTTCTTTTGATCTCGTCAATCGTGAGATGAATAAGAAGGCCATCTCCAATCTGATTAACAGTTGCTACCGTGAACTGGACGTGAAAGATACGGTTATTTTTGCTGATCAGCTCATGTATAAAGGTTTTAAAATGGCGACGAGATCAGGTGTTTCTATTTGTATTGGAGACATGGTTGTTCCTGAATCTAAGCCAGAGATTATGCAGCAGGCAGAGGCCGGTGTTCGGGAAATTGAAGATCAGTATGCCAACGGTCTGGTGACGAATGGCGAACGCTATAATAAGGTTGTTGATATCTGGTCTCACACCAATGATCAGGTTGCCAAGGCTATGATGGATGAGCTTGGTTCTGAAACAGTAACCGATGCGGAAGGAAATGAAGTTAAACAGGCTTCATTTAATTCTATCTACATGATGGCTGATTCTGGTGCTCGAGGC
>Ga0256841_1002036_pt1 | contig 16581 bp, 18 predicted proteins | sample 356308metaG_FD_185971 | JGI IMG/M metagenome (GOLD analysis project Ga0256841, IMG submission 185971) | Hydrothermal vent microbial communities from Mid Atlantic Ridge, Atlantic Ocean - 356-308 | ecosystem: Environmental > Aquatic > Marine > Hydrothermal vents | place: Atlantic Ocean: Mid... | reverse complement strand
GAAAACAACAGGGCACGGTTTGAAGGGGGTGTGTGATGGATTTTCCCGCTGATCTGATGCCGACCGGTTTGCTGTGGCTGACGAATGTGCTGTGCGCGACGCTATTGCTGGTTGCAGTCAGGCGCGCGCCGCTGGCACGTTTGCTGATCAACCGGTTTTCGCACCTGTTTTTTGCGGCCTGTGTCGCGTTGCTGCTGTTATGGAACACCCGTGCCGGTGTGTTGCCCGCGCTGAATTTCCACCTGCTGGGTGTGACCGCGGTGACACTGATGTTCGGCTGGCCGTTTGCACTGCTGGCGGTGGTGCTGGTGCTGGCCGGTGGTGCGCTGTACGCCGGAGAAAGTTTTGCTGCGCTGGGTCTCAATGCGCTGTTGATGGGGGGTATCCCTGTGCTGGTGACCAGCGTACTGCTGCATTTTGCCCAGCGCCGCCTGCCACACAATTTCTTTGTGTATGTCTATGTGAACGCCTTCCTTGCGGCCGGGCTGTCGGTCCTGTTGTACGGCCTGGCTGGCGCCGGGGTGATGCTGGCCAGCGATATCAGCAGCGCCGGCTGGTTGCGTTACCAGTACTATCCGTATCTTCCCATGGTGTTTTTTGCCGAGGCATTCCTGAACGGCATGGTGATGACGGCGCTGGTGGCGTTGCGGCCCGCGTGGGTGTGCAGTTTCGACGATGAGCTTTACCTGCATAACAAGTGATGCCGGCCCATAAATGACGGTCGGCTATCGCGGCCGGGACAGCGCTCCTGCGGTGCTTATCAGCCCGCATTTCTCACCGACTTCCTGCTGCGGCGGCGTCATGCCGCGTGCTAAGCGGCGTTCACTCGGTCGGGCTGCTCGACATAGTGTCGACTATGCCTGCGCGGCCCTCGGTCGCGAACGCCGCTGATCACACGACCTGCCACCGTCTCGCTACGGAACCCGGTGAGAAATGCGGGTTAGGGCCTGTTCGCATAGTGTTAACAGGCCCTAATGCAGGCGTTTGTACCTGATGCGGTGCGGCTGGTCGGCGGCTTCGCCCAGGCGCCGTTTGCGGTCCGCTTCGTAGTCTGCGTAGTTGCCCTCGAACCAGACCACCTGGCTGTCACCCTCGAAAGCGAGGATATGCGTGGCAATGCGGTCCAGGAACCAGCGGTCATGGGAAATGACGACCGCGCAGCCGGGAAAATCGAGCAGCGCTTCTTCCAGTGCGCGCAGGGTTTCGACGTCCAGGTCATTGGTGGGTTCATCGAGCAGTAACAGGTTACCGCCGCTCCTGAGCAGCTTCGCCAGGTGCACCCGGTTGCGCTCACCGCCGGACAGGTCGCCGACGCGTTTCTGCTGTTCGGTGCCGTTGAAGTTGAAGCGTGATACATAGGCACGTGAATTCACTTCGTATTTTCCGACTGTGATGATGTCCTGGCCGTCGGAGATTTCTTCCCATACTGTTTTGTTGTCATCCAGGGCATCACGGCTCTGGTCGACGCAGGCGATCTGTACGGTTTCACCGATGCGCAGTTCACCGTCATCAACGGGTTCACTGCCGGTGAGCATGCGGAACAGGGTGGTTTTGCCCGCGCCGTTGGGGCCGATGATGCCGACGATGCCGCCCTGCGGCAGACTGAAACTCAGACCGTCTACCAGCAGACGGTCACCAAAGCCTTTTTTGACATTTTTGGCCTCGATCACCAGGCTGCCGAGGCGCGGCCCCGGTGGTATGTACAGCGCCTTGGTTTCATTGCGTTTCTGTACTTCCTGCGAAGCCAGTTCCTCGAAGCGCGCCAGGCGCGCCTTGCTCTTGGCGTGGCGCCCCTTCGGGTTGCTGCGCACCCACTCCAGTTCAGCCTTCATGGCTTTCTGTCGCGTGCTTTCGCTGCGTTCTTCCTGTTCCAGGCGGGCTTCCTTCTGTTCCAGCCAGGAAGAATAGTTGCCTTCCCAGGGGATGCCGTGGCCTCGGTCCAGTTCCAGTATCCAGCCGGCGACATTGTCGAGGAAATAGCGGTCATGGGTAACCGCGACCACCGTGCCCGGGTATTCGTGGAGGAAGCGTTCCAGCCAGGCAACGCTTTCCGCGTCGAGGTGGTTGGTCGGTTCGTCGAGTAACAGCATGTCGGGTTTGGAAAGCAACAGCCTGCACAGTGCCACGCGGCGTTTTTCGCCGCCGGACAGCTTGCTCACGTCGGCATCCCAGGGTGGCAGGCGCAGTGCATCGGCGGCAACTTCCAGCGTGCGTTCCAGGTTGTGCCCGTCGCTGGCCTGCAACAGGTTTTCCAGTTTGGCCTGTTCAGCAGCCAGTGCGTCAAAGTCGGCGTCCGGTTCGGCGTAGGCGGCATAGACTTCATCCAGGCGCGCCTGTGCAGCGGTGATATCGGACAGGGCCTCCTCGACATTGCCGCGCACGTCCTTGCTTTCGTCCAGTTGCGGTTCCTGCGGCAGGTAACCGACCTTGATGCCTTTCTGTGGGCGCGCTTCACCATTGATCTCGGTATCGATGCCGGCCATGATGCGCAGCAGGGTCGATTTTCCGGAGCCGTTCAGGCCCAGTACGCCGATCTTCGCGCCGGGGAAAAAGGACAGGGAGATATCGCGCAGGATTTCACGTTTGGGCGGCACGACCTTGCCAACCTGGTTCATGGTGTAGACGTACTGGGCCATATTTCCCCGCTGCCGGTGATCGAAAAAGGCAATTATACATATACAGGCACGGCTGTCCCGTTAGCGTTTGCCGCGAGCGCAAGTGTGATGCCGGTTCCATGTCCGGGTTCCTCACCCCGGTCTGGTCCAGCGCGTATATGCTGCTTGCGTTTTACATTTCAGCTGCATCAGGCCCTGTTTTGCGTAACAGGGCCCCGGGGCGGTATAACAAGTGCCGGGGATACTGCACAGGCGAATCCAGTTGCATTACGAGTACCTCTATACACAGGATGATTTCGAGGCGGTGCGTGAACTGCTGCACGCAGTGGCGGGGATTTCTCTCGATGCCGGCAAGCGTGAACTGGTGTACGGCCGTTTGGCCCGGCGTTTGCGGGCCTGTGGGCTGGACCGTTTTTCCGCCTACCTGACGTTGCTCAGGAGTGCGCAGGGAAAAGCGGAGGTCGTTCACTTTATCAATGCGCTGACCACCAACCTGACCGGTTTTTTCCGCGACCCGTACCAGTTCGATTACCTGGCGGAAAAAGTGTTGCCGGAAGCGGCGGCCCGCACACGGTCCGGGCAGTATTACCGTATCTGGTCGGCGGGGTGTTCTTCCGGAGAGGAACCGTATTCGATTGCGATGGTGGCACGTGAGTGTTCTCCCTGCCGCGACCGACTGGACGTGCGGATTCTGGCTACCGACCTGGATTCCAGTGTAGTGGCAAAGGCGCGGCAGGGTTACTATCCGCAGGAGCGTATTGCCGACCTGTCGTCTGCCCTTGTCCACAAATGGTTTCGGCGCAGGGGTGGCGGGGACCATAGCCGCTTTGAAGTGGAGCCTGCACTAAAGGAACTGGTCGAATTCAGGCGTCTCAACCTGATGCATGAGTGGCCTGAACAGGGTCCGTTTGACCTGATTTTCTGCCGCCATGTCATGATCTATTTCGATCATTCCACCCGGCGTACACTGTTCGAGCGTTATGCGGACAGCCTGGTCGATGGCGGATACCTGTTTCTCGGACGCTCGGAGACCGTGCACACGGTAAGCGAATGCTTTGCGCCGGCAGGCCCGGCGGTCTACCGGAAACGGTAAGCGGGGGCATTATGGAATCAGCTTCAGTCAGGGTATATGTCGGAGAGGCGCTGGCAGCCTACGGCTTCGGTGAGGGGCACCCGTTCGGTCCCGATCGTATGCACGCGTTCCAGGCGCGGATGCAGGCCCTGGGTCTGGACCGCCGGGTCGTTGTCTGCGAACCCGTACAGGCTACGGAAACACAGATCCTGCGTTTCCAGGAGCCCGCCTGGGTGGAGCAGGTAAAAGCAAAGTCGCTGTCCGGCGAGGGTTACCTGGACGCCTGTGATACCCCGGCCTTCCAGGGTGTCTACGAGGCGGCCAGTACGGTAGTGGGAACCGTGCTTGCAGCGCTAGATGATGTCATCAACGGACGCTGCCGGCAGGCCTTCGTACCCATCGCCGGCCTGCACCACGCGCGCCGCGACAGTGCCGCCGGTTTCTGCGTGTTCAACGATTGCGGTGTCGCCATTGAGACCCTGCGCCGGAAGTACGGTATCCGGCGCGTGGCCTATGTCGATATCGATGCCCATCACGGGGATGGTGTGTTCTATGCTTTCGAGGATGACCCGGAGCTGGTGTTCGTGGATTTCCACGAAGACGGTCGTTACCTCTACCCGGGGACCGGTGCCGTGGAGGAAACCGGCAGCGGCCCCGCGGTGGGTACCAAGCTGAATATCCCGATGCCACCGGGCGCCGGCGACGAGCTCTTTTTCAGGGCATGGGAGGCCGCGGAAGCGTTCCTCGAGCGCGCACAACCGGAATTCATCCTGCTGCAGTGTGGCGCCGACAGCCTGGACGGTGACCCCATCACGCACCTGGCGTACTCGGCCGAGGCGCACCGCCACACGGCAACCCGCCTGCAACGACTGGCCGGGCGCTACTGCGACGGCCGCTTGCTGGCGCTGGGCGGCGGGGGCTATAACCGCGACAACCTGGCCCGGGCCTGGACTGCGGTGGTCGCGGCGCTGCTGGGCGAAAGCGCCTAATTCCAGTATGATTCCGCTCTTTTCAGCCTTGCCGGGAAAACCGCATGTTCAGTAAAGATATGACCATCGCCGGGTTCGACGATGAACTCGCCGCCGCCATTGCCGGCGAAATCCAGCGCCAGGAGCAGCACATCGAATTGATTGCCTCGGAAAATTACGCCAGCCCGCGCGTACTGGAGGCACAGGGGTCTGTTTTAACTAACAAATATGCCGAAGGCTACCCGGGCAAGCGCTACTACGGTGGCTGTGAATTCGTCGACCAGGCCGAACAGCTGGCCATCGACCGGGCCAAACAGCTGTTCGGCGCCGATTATGCCAATGTGCAGCCGCATTCCGGTTCGCAGGCCAACGCCGCGGTCTACCTGGCGCTGTGCCAGCCGGGCGATACCATTCTGGGTATGAGCCTGGCTGATGGCGGGCACCTTACCCACGGCTCGAAGGTCAATTTCTCCGGCAAGGTGTTCAACGCGGTCCAGTATGGTCTGGACGCGGACAGTGGCGAAATCGATTACGAGGCCATGGAAGCGCTGGCGCAGGAACACCGGCCGAAAGTGGTGGTGGCCGGGTTTTCCGCCTATTCGCGTATCGTGGACTGGGAGCGTTGCCGCCGGATTGCCGATGAGGTCGGCGCTTTTCTGTTTGTCGACATGGCGCACGTGGCGGGCCTGATTGCCACCGGTCAGTACCCGAGCCCGGTGGCGATCGCCGATGTTACGACCACGACCACGCACAAAACGCTGCGCGGCCCGCGCGGTGGCCTGATTCTGGCGAAGTCCAACCCGGACATCGAGAAGAAACTGAATTCGCTGGTGTTTCCGGGCACCCAGGGTGGCCCGCTGATGCACGTTATCGCGGCCAAGGCTGTGGCCTTCAAGGAGGCGCTGCAGCCGGAATTCAGGGAATACCAGGTGCAGGTGCTGGCCAATTCGCGCGCCATGGCACAGGTGTTTATCGAGCGCGGCTACAAGGTGGTTTCCGGTGGTACGGACGATCACCTGTTCCTGGTGGACCTGATCGATAAGGGTATCACCGGCAAGGAGGCGGATGCCGCACTCGGTGCTGCCTATATCACCGTGAACAAGAACGCAGTACCGAATGACCCGCAGTCGCCGTTTGTAACCAGCGGTATCCGCGTCGGCACCCCGGCCGTTACCACACGGGGGTTCGGTGAGGCCGAGGTCCGGGAACTGGCGGGCTGGATGTGCGACATCATGGATGACGTCAACAACCAGGTGACCATCGACGCGGTGCGCGGCAAGGTGCTGGACGTTTGCCGGCGGCTGCCTGTCTATAGTCGTTAAGCGGGATGCGCTGCCCGTTCTGCGGAAACATGGATACCCGGGTGATCGACTCGCGCCTGGCAAGTGAGGGCATGCAGGTCCGCCGGCGCCGCGAATGCGTGGAATGCGGCGACCGTTTTACTACCTACGAAAGCGCCGAGCTGGTGATGCCGCGTATTATCAAGAGCGACGGTACGCGCGAGCCGTTCAACGAGGACAAGCTGTTGACCGGCGTGTTGCGCGCACTGGAAAAACGGCCGGTGGACACCGAGAGCATAGATGCGGCCATCAGCCATATCCAGCATCGACTGCAATCCTGCGGTGAGCGTGAAATTGAATCACGCACGCTGGGTGGCTGGGTCATGGACGCGTTGCGGAACCTGGACCAGGTCGCGTACGTGCGTTTTGCATCGGTGTACCGCAGTTTCCAGGACGTCAGTGAATTCCGCGATGAGATTGAACGACTGGAAAAGGAGCCTACGCCCGAGGAACGGCGCCAGCAGATACCCCTGTTGTCGGGTGACGAGGATACGGAGACAGGTGACAGCGATTGAACGACCGGCAACACATGGCGCATGCCATCCGCCTGGCCGCTCGCGGCATCTACACGACCCATCCTAACCCGAATGTCGGCTGTGTGATTGTCAACGGAGGTGCCGTAGTCGGCAGCGGCTGGCATCACCAGGCCGGCGGACCGCACGCCGAGGTGTTTGCACTACAGGAGGCGGGTGCCGGCGCGCGCGATGCGGAGGTCTTTCTGACCCTGGAGCCGTGCAGCCACCAGGGGCGTACACCGCCCTGTGCAGATGCGCTGGTCAAAGCCGGCGTGCGGCGAGTCGTGGTGGCTATGCAGGATCCCAATCCGCTGGTGGCCGGCAAGGGGCTGGAACGCCTGCGAGCTGCCGGCATCGTGGTCGAAACCGGTCTGCTGGAGGCGCAGGCGCGGGCACTCAACCCGGGTTTTATTGCCCGCATGCAGTCCGGACGGCCCTGGCTCCGGCTCAAGCTGGCCGGTAGCCTGGACGGGCGCACTGCCATGGCTTCGGGAGAGAGCCGCTGGATCACCGCCGATGCCGCGCGTCGGGACGTGCAACGGCTGCGCGCACGCAGCTCGGCGATTGTCACCGGCATCGGTACCGTGCTGACTGACGACCCGTCCATGAATGTACGGCTGAAGGCCTCGGAACTATACGGTGTAGAACCACTGCGCCAGCCATTGCGCGTAGTGCTGGATACGCAGTTGCGGATGCCGGCACAGGCAAACATGCTGTCGTTGCCGGGGGCTACACTGGTAGTGACCGGTGTAACGGATACGCTGCGCTGGCAGGCATTGCAGCAGGCGGGGGCCGAGGTGGTTACGGTCGGGACTGGCGCCGGGCAGCTGCAGCCGGAGGCGGTCATGAATCTGCTGGCCAAGCGTGAAGTCAACGAGGTGCTGCTGGAATGCGGCCCGACACTGGCCGGCGCTTTTTTGCGTGCAGGGCTGGTGGATGAACTGGTGGTGTACCTGGCGCCGCACATCATGGGTGACAACGCACGCGGCCTGTTTCATTTGCCGGGGCTGGAAAAGATGCAGGACCGTATCGGGCTGGAGTGGCTGGATGTGCGGCAGGTGGGTGACGCGCTGCGCCTGACCCTGCGACCGGCAACAGCACGAACATAAGAAGGCGTCGCTTCATTCGCTTTCGTCGTTCCGGCCTGTACCGGGTAAAGGTGTTGGCAGGTTGAATGTCCCGGGTGGCGAAGGGCGAGGGAAGCGAATCATCCGGTGTTTGCAACGGCATGGATATCGGCTGCCGGATCAGGTCCGGCACATGCTTCGCCGGTGTGACGAATGAATCAGGGGCACCCTGGAAAGAAGATGTTTACCGGGATCATACAGGCGGTTGGAGAAGTCGGCGCACTTGAACACAGGGGCGTGGATGTGCGTCTGCGTGTCCGTACCGGCAAACTGGACCTGGAGACGGTCGCGATCGGTGACAGTATTGCCACCAGCGGTGTCTGTCTGACCGCGGTCGAGTTGCCGGGTGACGGTTTTGTCGCCGACGTGTCCGGAGAAACGCTGGCCTGCACTACCATCGGCAACCTGGCTGTCGGTGACCGTGTCAACCTGGAAAAAGCCCTGACGCCGGTCACCCCGCTGGGCGGCCACCTGGTGAGCGGTCACGTGGACGGGATTGGCGAGGTGCTGTCGCGACGCGAGGACGGTCGTTCGGTGCGTTTCCGCATGCGGGCCCCGGATGCGCTGGCGCGCTATATCGCCGCCAAGGGTTCGGTGTGTGTGGATGGCATCAGTCTCACGGTCAACGCAGTAGAAGGTGCGGAGTTTGAGCTGAATATCGTGCCGCATACACTGGTGGAGACGACCATGGGCGAGTTTCAGCCCGGGCGCCCCTTTAACCTGGAAGTGGATATAATAGCCCGTTACCTGGAACGTCTGCTGCTCGGTGGCCAGGCAGACCCCGGGACGGGCGTCAGTATGGATCTATTACAGCGCTGCGGCTTTGCCGGTGGTGCGGAACAGGCGTAGGCACATTATGGAACTCAACCGTATCGAAGACATCATTCAGGACCTGCGTGACGGGAAAATGGTCATCATCATGGACGACGAGGACCGTGAGAATGAAGGCGACCTGATCATGGCGGCCTCCATGGTGCAGCCGCAGGACATCAATTTCATGGCCACCCATGGACGTGGACTGATCTGTCTGACGCTAACCCCGGAGCGCTGCCGCCAGTTGTCGCTGCCGTTGATGGTCAACGACAACCAGGATGCGCATTCGACCAATTTCACCCTGTCCATCGAGGCGGCAGAGGGCGTGACGACCGGGATCTCCGCCTACGACCGTGCGCATACCGTGCGTACCGCTGTAGCAGACGATGCCCGACCACAGGACCTGGTGCAGCCCGGTCATATTTTCCCGCTGATGGCGCAGCCGGGCGGAGTGCTGACGCGGGCCGGTCACACCGAGGCCGGTTGCGATCTTGCGCGCCTGGCGGGCGTGGAACCCGCTGCGGTGATCGTGGAGATACTGAACGAGGACGGTAGCATGGCGCGCCGGCCGGACCTGGAAAAGTTTGCTGAACAGCACGACCTGAAGGTTGGCACCATCGCGGACCTGATCCATTACCGCATCGCCAATGAAAAGAACGTGGAGCGGGTCGCCGAGTGTGACCTGGCGACCGAGTACGGTGACTTCCGCCTGTTTGCTTACCAGGATATTGTCAACAAAGGGCTCCATCTTGCGCTGGTAAAGGGCGCACTGAGCCCCGAACGGCCAACCCTGGTTCGGGTGCACGTGCAGAACGCGCTCAGCGACCTGTTCGGCGCACAGATGCAGGATACCGGTTGGCCGTTACGCGATGCCATGCGGCGAGTAGCGGACAGCGGCGAAGGGGTAGTGGTCGTGCTGGGTCAGCACGAAACCCCGCGTGATCTGGTGCAGCGTATCCGGTTTTACAACGAACATGAAAAGAGCGGCGTGCCGGTGGTGCGCGAGGAACAGCATGAACTGCGTACCCACGGTATCGGGGCGCAGATTCTGACCGATCTGGGTGTGCGACGCATGCGGGTGCTGAGTGCGCCGAAGGTCGTGCACGGCCTGTCCGGCTTCGGCCTGGAAGTAGTCGAGTATGTGGAAGGCAGCGAGTAGCGGCCACGAACCAATTACAGCAATGTGGAGTTTTTGCACATGAGTGGTATACAGGAAATCGAGGGTCAGTTGACACTTCGCGGCGCGCGTATTGCGTTACTGGTGTCGCGCTTTAACAGTTTTGTGGTGGAGAGTCTGCTCAGCGGGGCGATCGACACCCTGAAACGGCATGGTGCCGAGGAACACGACCTGACGGTCATCCGCGTGCCGGGCGCCTACGAGATGCCTATCGCCGCCAAACGGCTGGCGGCCAGCCAGCGCTTTGATGCCATTATCGCGCTGGGTGCAGTGATCCGCGGCGGCACACCGCATTTCGAATACGTGGCCGGCGAATGTACCAGGGGACTGTCGACCGTATCACTGCAGCACGATATACCCATCGCCTTTGGCGTCCTGACCGTGGACAGTATCGAACAGGCGATCGAGCGAGCCGGGACCAAGGCCGGCAACAAGGGCGCGGAAGCTGCCATGTCCACGATCGAAATGATCAACCTGTTGCGCGCAATCGGTAAGTAGGGCGATGTTACAGTGAACGCCCCGGTAAAATCGCTGGCCGCCCTGCGTACCCGTGCCCGGCGGTTTGCCATGCAGGCCCTGTATCAATGGGACCTGTCCGGTAACAACCTGAGGGATATCGAGGTGCAGTTCCTGCAGGACGAGGATTTTTCAAAGGCGGACAGGGAATATTTCCATGAGCTGCTGCACCAGGTGCCGGCACGGCTGGATGAAGTCGAAGCCGCCTTTTCCGCTTATCTCGACCGGCCGGTGCAGGAAATGGACCCGGTGGAGCGCGCTGTGCTGCGCATGGCGACCTATGAACTCATGGCGCGTGTCGATGTGCCCTACCGGGTCGTCATCAATGAATCCGTCAACCTGACCAAGAAATTCGGCGCCGAGCAGGCCTATAAATACATCAACGGTGTACTCGACAAGGCCGCGCGCAGCCTGCGTTCCGGCGAGTACCCGGCCGGGTAAAACCGGTCAGCTCCGGCTCCCGCATACATGTAGAACCTGTCTACTTGTATGCTATGCTGATACCGCGTGGCGCAGGTGCGGGAGAAAAATGCCGGTATCAGAAAAAAAGTCCTATCATCACAAGGATCTGCGCAATGCCCTTCTTTCGGCAGCCATCCCGGTACTGAAAGAAAAGGGTGTCATGGGGCTCGGCATGCGCGAGCTGGCGACCCTCACCGGGGTAAGTCACGGAGCACCGTACCGGCATTTCAGTGACAAGACGGCGCTGCTGGAAGCCATCGCCGCACAGGGTTACAGGCAGCTTTCGGCGCTTTGCAACAGCGCCCGTGAAAGGTACCGGCAACAGCCTTTGCAGGCGCTGGAAGAAGCGGGCATCGGCTACCTGCTGTTCGTCGTGGACAACCCGGAGATCGCCAGGCTGATGTTCAGCGGAGTGTTGTCGCCAGTTCGCCAGGGTTCAGAGCTGGGTGAGGCGGCAGCCTGTGCGGAGCACGATCTTCTGCGGATTATCGAGCTGGGCAAGCAGGCCGGTCTGTACGCGGATTTCGACAGCCGCGAGCTGACCACTGCATCCCTGTCCATGGTGCACGGACTGTCCATGTTGCTTGCCAGTGACCGGTTGTCAGGCCAGCAGCACGACGAACGTTCGCTCCGGGCCCTGGGTCGCAAGGTGGCGGTCATCCTGCTGAACGGCATGCTGCGTCGTGATGCCGGTAACGAGGAGCGGTAGTGATGCCGGTTTCCGAGTTCGACCTCATTGATCGTTACTTCAGGCGTCAGGCCGCGCAGCGGGATGACGTGGTGCTGGGTATCGGCGATGATGCGGCGGTAATGCAGGTACCGGCTGATCGTCAGCTGGTAGTGGCGATGGATACCCTGGTAGCCGGCCGGCACTTCCCGCCACAGACCGCAGCGTTCGATATTGGCTGGAAAGCACTTGCGGTCAACCTGAGTGACCTCGCTGCCATGGGCGCGCGACCGGCCTGGGCCACCCTGTCGTTGACCGTGCCGGCTGTCGATGAGGACTGGCTGGAGGGGTTTGCCACCGGTTTCTTTCAGCTCGCCGGGCAGTACCAGGTGGCACTGGTGGGTGGCGATACCACACGCGGGCCGCTGTCGGTGACCGTGCAGGTGCACGGGTTGGTGGAAAACGGCAAGGCGTTGCGCCGTGCCGGCGCACGTGCCGGGCAGCGATTGTTCATTACCGGAACGCTGGGTGATGCCGCCTGTGCATTGCAGGCGCTCCGCGCCGGTCACAGCGTGGCTCCGGATCGTTTGCGGCGGCTGAACCGGCCTGAACCACGGGTGGATTTTGGCCTGGCGCTGGCAGGGTCGGGGGCCGCGGTGATCGATATTTCGGACGGTTTGCTGGCTGATCTCGGACATCTGCTGGATGCCAGCCAGTGTGGCGCCACGCTGTGGATTGATCGCCTGCCCTGTGCCCCGGGTCCGGGACCGGCTATGGAGCCCGGTATGCTGGATTGCCAGTTACAGGGTGGAGACGATTACGAACTCTGCTTCAGTCTGGATGCCGGGCAGGTCGGGACGTTGAGCCGGTTTGCCCGGGAGCTGCAACTGCCCATCACGGAGATCGGCGTGATTGAAGCGCAAACGGGTATTCGTTGCAGGCACGAAGATGGCCGTCTCTATACGCCATCGGGAACCGGTTTCGACCATTTCAGGGAGGTGGTGAATGATCAGGGAAGGCCGGCATGACGGGAAAGGCATGAAGCGGAGGTGCCCTGAGCGATTCCTGCGCAGCCGGGTGCTCAAGGCGCTGGTTTTGCTGGTAGCGAGTTCCGGGCCGGGCAGGGTGCTGGCCGTAAAGGACATCCATGTGGTTGCCCTGTTCAGGGACCGGGCGGTGGTCATGATCGACGGCAAGCGGCACCTGCTGGGCGCTGGGGAGACCAGCCCGGAAGGTGTCCGGCTGATCTCGGCGGACAGTGCCGGTGCAGTGCTCGAATTCAGGGGTGAGCGCCTGGAACGGCAGCTCGACGGCCGTGTGCGCGCCGCGGTCAGGCCACGAGACACCGGTGAAGACGTGCTGATCTTTCGCGACAGTACGGGCATGTTCAAAACGGTGGGCAGTATCAACGGCCTGCCGGTATCCTTCCTGGTCGATACCGGCGCCAGCTCGGTCGCCATGAACGCCGCACAGGCGCGTCGCCTGGGTATCGATTACCACGTCGAAGGGGATCCCGCCTGGGTAAGCACGGCCTCCGACGTAGTACGGGCCTACCGGGTCAGGCTGGATCTCGTGAAAGTGGGTTCCATACAGTTGCACAATGTCGCAGCTGTCGTCATGGAAGGTCCGCAGCCTGCAGAGGCCCTGCTGGGGATGAGCTACCTGTCCCGTGTCCAGATCACCAACCAGGGTGACCGGCTGATCCTGCGGCGCAGGTACTGAGCCGGAGCGAGGCGGAATCTTCCGCTCGGGTTGCAGTCGAATACGCCAGTCCCGTGATCGGGCGTGAAGTCGTGTATGCAGCCTTGTGTGGTACGCGGAGTCTTTTGGAAAGGGAGTGCAGGTAATGAAAAAATCAACCAGGGCAGCGCTGTTGTCAGCCTTTATATTCCCCGGTGCGGGTCACCTTTACCTGAAAAAATATATCCCCGGTACCGTATTGGCCGGCATCTCGTTCATCGCCTTGTACCAGGTTGTCTCCGAGACTGTAGAGCAGGCTTACCGGATCAGCGAGCAACTGCTGAATGGCACTGCCCCGCTGGATGCCGGGGCCATCACGGAGCTGATAGCCGGACAATCCGCAGCTGCCGGGACTCAATCTCTCAATATAGCCATGTCCGCATTCCTGCTTTGCTGGTTGATTGGTATTATTGATTCATACAGGGCGGGTCGTGCGCAAGCCGGGGCAAAGTAGTGATCGCCGTTGATCGGTGCATGACTGCTCCCGCTGTTTGTGCCTGGTGTCACAGGTATTGGCATGCGCAGGGATGCATGGATGTGCCCTCCAGTAAGGACTTGCTGTATACGGCGAGCTGAGGGTTCGGGTTTGCAGCACGGTTGTTGTGCCTTCGACCACAGGGTCTGGTGCCGGTAGCTGTGCGATGCAGGAATTCGAGAGGTCAGGAATGGAAAGTACATCGCAGCTGGTATGGGGCATGCTGTTCGGCGCCATCGGCATGGGGTTCTTTGTCTACGGGAAGCGGCAAAAGGCCATTGTTCCACTGGTGACCGGTATTGCCCTGTTTATTTTTCCCTATTTTATTTCGGATGTGTACGTACTGGTCCTTGTCGGCACCGCTTTGCTTGCGCTGCCCTGGTTTGTGCGTATCTAACTCAGGTTCTGCGGGATTTCGGTACGTTTATGAATATTTCAGTAATCAGTCGAAACGGGGTTTGTCGGGCCTTTGGAAAAAGCGTGCCCGGAACGCATTGGCCGTGGTTGGCCGGCCTGGCGATGTTGTGGTTGCTGCCGGCGTTTTCGAACGCAGATACTGCAAAGCAGTTGTTCGCTGCGCACTGTGCATCCTGTCACGGGCCGGAACGTCTGGGAGCCATGGGTCCCGCCCTGTTGCCTGAAAACCTGCATCGCCTGCGCAAGGATCGGGCCTCCGCCGTGATTGCCGACGGTCTGCCGGCCACACAGATGCCTGCGTTCGGGAAGAAACTGACCGCCGCGCAGATCGATACACTGGTTGACTACATTTACTCGCCACCGGCAACTCCCCCGCTCTGGGGTGAAAAGCAGATCAGGGCCAGTCATATCGTTTATCCGGCAGCAAAATACTCAAAACCCGGTGACAAACCGGTCTACGACGCTGATCCGTTAAACCTGTTCCTGGTGGTGGAGGCGGGTGATCACCATGTCACTGTGCTGGACGGTGACAAGCTGGTGCCGATCAAGCGCTTCAAGTCACGCTTTGCACTGCACGGTGGGCCCAAGTATTCCTCCAGCGGGCGCTACGTATATTTTGCCTCGCGCGACGGCTGGATCACAAAGTTTGACATGTATCGCCTGGAAGTGATCGCCGAGGTGCGTGCCGGGATCAATACCCGTAACGCGGCGGTGTCGGCCGATGACCGCTACGTGATGGTAGGCAACTACCTGCCGCATACCCTGGTATTGCTGGATGCAAAGGACCTGAGCCTGATCAGGATCATCGATGTGAAAGACGATTTCGGTAACAGTTCGCGTGTCAGTGCCGTGTATACCGCGCCGCCGCGCCACAGTTTTATCGTGGCGCTGAAAGATATCAGGGAAGTCTGGGAGATCAGCTACGCGGATGATCCGGAGCCGGTCTATAACGGTCTGATGCACGATTACCAGCTCCAGGAAGGACTGGCCGAGACCGGGCCTTTCCCGGTACGCCGCATTCACCTGGACGATTACCTGGATGATTTTTTCTTCGACCCCGACTACCAGTACCTGATCGGGGCGGCACGCAACGGCCATAAAGGCCAGGTAGTGAATCTGGTGGTCGGGCGCAAGATCGCGGACATCGACCTGCCTGGTATGCCGCACCTGGGCTCCGGCATCACCTGGCGCTACAAGGACACACGGGTGCTGGCCACGCCCAACCTCAAGGAAGGGCTGGTGAGTGTCATTGACATGAAAACCTGGAAAACCATAAAGAAAATCAAAACCATGGGGCCGGGATTCTTCATGCGCAGCCACGAGAATACACCCTACGCCTGGGTGGACGTATTTGTCGGACCGAACCGGGATGTCGTGCACGTGATCGACAAGAAAACGCTGGAGATCGTCCGAACGCTGCGGCCAGTACCGGGCAAGACATCGGGACATGTCGAGTTTACCCGGGATGGTAAAAAAGCCCTGCTCAGTATCTGGGACAAGAATGGCGCGATCATCGTCTATGACGCGGATACCCTGAAGGAGATCAAGCGCCTGCCTATGAACAAGCCGGTCGGCAAGTACAACGTCTACAACAAGATTCACCGCTCGGAGGGAACCAGTCATTGAGCCGGCTGATTTCCGTTATTTAAACCCTTGATCTACATCAAGGACAGTCAAAACCGCCTCCCCCAATATGTCGCCATAATAGCGTCGATCCGGGATTTTCGGGTCGCGGCGATCGGGATACGGGAGGCGTCGTTTGACGATACAGCCAAAAATCTATCTGGTAGGGGCAGGACCCGGTGATCCGGACCTGCTCACGGTAAAAGCGCTGCGCCTGTTACAGAACGCGGACACCCTGGTCTATGACCGGCTGGTGTCGCGCGAAATCCTGGCGTTGGTCCCGTCCCGCGTTTCGCGTGTATACGTGGGCAAGGCAACCGGCCAGCACACGCTCAGCCAGCAGGAGATCAACGCGCTGCTGGTGGATCTCGGCAGGAAGCATCAGCGTGTTGTGCGCTTGAAAGGCGGCGACCCTTTGATCTTCGGAAGGGGCGGCGAAGAGGCGCTGGCGCTGGCGCGTAACGATATCCCTTTCGAGGTGGTGCCGGGGATTACCGCGGCACAGGCCTGTGCCGCCTATGCGGGGATTCCCCTGACCCATCGCGGTCTTGCCCGGGGCGTGCAGTTTGTTACCGGGCATCGTAAAAATAACGAGGAACTGGTGCTGGATCCTGCCACGCTGTCGGACCCGGAACAGACGCTGGTGGTCTACATGGGCCTCACGCAACTGCCGCTGATTGTGCGTGAGCTGCTCGATGCCGGCCGTTCGCCGGATACCCCGGCCGCGGTGATCGAGCGTGGCACTACTTCGCGCCAGCGCAATGTCATTACGACGGTGGGCGGGCTGCAGCAGGCAGTTGCACAACACGCCATTGCTCCACCGGCCATGTTGATTGTCGGCCGGGTCGTTGCACTGGCAGAGGAACTGGACTGGTTCGAGCCCTGGGTGCAGGAGATGGAACTCCGCTATGCCTAGCCCGCATTTCTCACTGACTTCCTGCTGCGGCGGCGTCATGCCGCGCGCTAAGCGGCGTTCACTCGGTCGGGCTGCTCGACATCGTGTCGACTATGCCTGCGCGGCCCTCGGTCGCGAACGCCGCTTATCACACGACCT
>Ga0256841_1002035_pt1 | contig 16605 bp, 20 predicted proteins | sample 356308metaG_FD_185971 | JGI IMG/M metagenome (GOLD analysis project Ga0256841, IMG submission 185971) | Hydrothermal vent microbial communities from Mid Atlantic Ridge, Atlantic Ocean - 356-308 | ecosystem: Environmental > Aquatic > Marine > Hydrothermal vents | place: Atlantic Ocean: Mid... | reverse complement strand
CTTCTGCTCACCACGTCGTTCACCCGGTTCATCGTCGTGCTCGGCCTCACCCGCAACGCCCTCGGGATCCAGAGCGCCCCGCCCACACCCGTCCTCATCGGCATCGCGCTGTTCCTCACCCTGTTCGTGATGAAGCCGATGCTGTCCCAGGTCTGGGACGACGCCGTCGACCCCTTGCTCAACGGCCAGATCGACGTCGAGGAGGCCTACGACCGGGCCTACGCCCCCCTTCAGGGCTTCATGCTCGAACAGACCCGGGAGGAGGACCTGCGGCTGTTCCTCGACCTCGCCGACGGCCCCCGACCCGAACGTCCCGAGGACATCGGGGCGAGCGTGCTGGTCCCCGCCTTCATCGTCAGCGAGCTGCGGACGGCGTTCATCATCGGGTTCATCGTGTTCGTCCCCTTCCTCGTGATCGATCTCATCGTCTCGACGGTGCTCATGTCGTTGGGCATGGTGATGCTGCCCCCGACGTTCATCTCCCTGCCGCTGAAGCTGCTCCTCTTCGTCCTGGTGGACGGGTGGGTGCTCCTCATCGGCTCCCTGGTCTCCTCGGTGGGAGGAGCCGCCGGATGAACGACGTCCAGGTCCTCGAGATCCTCTTCGACGCGCTGGCGGTGATGACCAGGATCGCCGGGCCGCTGCTCATGGCGTCCCTGCTGATCGGGGTCGTCGTCTCCATCGTGCAGACCATCACCCAGGTCCAGGAGATGACCCTCTCCTTCGTCCCCAAGCTGGCGGCGACCGCCCTCATCCTCCTGGTGGGAGGGAACTGGATGATCCGAGAGCTCGTCTCCTGGGTGACCAACCTCTGGTCACGGATCGCGGGGATCTGAGCCAGATGACGATCCTCCTCGAACCGGCGGCGATGGCCGGACTGATCCTCGCCATGATCCGGGTGGGCGCCTTCGCGGTGGCCTCCCCCATCCTCCGTGGGTTCCCGGTGACCGGACGCCTCGCCTTCTCCCTCGCCGTCGGCCTCGCCCTCGCCGAACCGGCCCTGGCGGCACCGACGATGGCCGAGCTGGTCGCGGCCGCCGCCATCAACCTCACGATCGGCATCGTCCTCGGATTCCTCACCGGACTCGTCTTCTACCTGTTCGAGGTCGCCGGGGCGCTGGTGGACATCACCTCCGGCCTCAACGCCGGACAGGTCTTCGAACCTCTGACGGGGACGTCGAACACGGTCCTCTCGCGAGGATTCATGTTCACCGCCCTCGTCCTGTGGTTGGTGATGGGAGGCGACCGTCTGGCCGTCGAAGGGCTGGCGGCGACCGTCGCCGCCATCCCCCTCGACGGGACGATCTCCCTCGCTCCGGGACTCGCCGACGTCGCCGTCCGGATCTCGGGCACGATGCTGCGGGCGGCGGTCGAGCTCGCCATGCCGGCCCTGGCGGCGCTGTTCGTCACCGAGGTGGGCCTCGGCATCGCCACCCGGTTCGCCCCCCAGGCAAACGTGTTCTCCCTCGGCCTCCCCGGCAAACTGCTGGCGGCGATGCTCTCGGTCGGTCTGGTGTTCGCCGCGTTCCCCTCCGCGATCGACGGGTCCCTGGACGCCACCCGGGACACCATCGTGACGGTCATCCGCGGGCTGGGAGCATGACTCCTCATCTCCGGCGGTCCGGTGCCGACAGGATCCGCGTCACGGAACGACCGCGACGCCACGGACCGGCGGACACCCGAGCGAGGTGCCCGTGAGCTCGTCCGACCGTACCGAGAAACCGACCCCCCGGAAGCTGCGTGAGGCGCGGCGGGAGGGGCGAATCGCCAAGAGTCAGGAAGTCGCCGTCGCCGCCTCGATGGTGTCCGCCCTCATCGCGCTCCGAGCCTTCGGTCCCGGCGCGGCCCGCTCCGTGGTGGAAGACACCCGCCTCATCCTCGGCCTCGCCGGGTCGAATCCGTCCAGCGCCGCGATCCGCTCCCTCGCCCTCGAGATGCTCATGACGGGCATCCTCCCCGCCCTCGCCGTCTCGGTGGCCATCGGCACCGCCGCGGCGGTCGCCCAGGTCGGCTTCGTCTACGCCCCGAAGGCGGCGAAACCCAAGCTGTCCAACATCTCACCGAAGAAGGGGCTCCAGCGATTCAAGCCCGGCGTCGCCGGTTGGGAGCTGGGACGCAACGCCCTCAAGATCGGCCTGCTCGTCGCCGTCACCTGGGAACCGGTCACGTCGGGGATGACCCGCATCGCTGCCACCCGCTCCCTCGGACGCTCCCTCTCCGAGGTCGGGGCGATGATCGGCGCCGTCCTTCTGCGGGCGGCGCTCCTCGCCCTCTTCGTCGCCCTCGCCGACTACGCCATGAACCGGATCCGCACCACCAAGCAGCTCAAGATGACCCGCCAGGAGGTCAAGCAGGAGGCCAAGGACGCCGAAGGCGACCCCCATATCCGTGCCCAGCGGCGCAAGCGGGCGACCGAGATGAGCCGCAACCGCATCATCAACGTCGCCACCGCCGACGTCGTCGTGACCAATCCCACCCATTACGCGGTCGCCATCGCCTACCGACCCCCCGAGCCGGCTCCCCGGGTGGTGGCGAAGGGCACCGATGGACGCGCCCGACGGATCCGCAAGGAGGCCTACCGCCACGGGATCCCCGTCATCGAGCACCGGCCCCTCGCCCGGGCCCTCTACCGGAAGGCGAAGGTCGGCATGTTCATCCCGACGGTCCTGTATGAAGCCACCGCGGTGGTCCTCGCCGCCGCGTACCGACGCACGAGGAGGCGCCCGGCATGAAGTCGAAGGCTCAGGTTCTCGCCCCGCTCGCGCTGGTGAGCGTGGTGCTGATGATGGTCGTCCCCATGTCGCCGATGCTGCTCGACATGCTCCTCGTCGCCAACATCACCTTCTCGGTGTTGGCCCTGCTCGGGGCGATGGTGTTGAAGGACTCCCTGGAGTTCTCCGTGTTCCCGTCCCTCCTCCTCGTCGCCACCCTCACCCGTCTCGCCCTCAACGTCTCCTCGACCCGTCTCATCCTCCTCGAGGGCTACGCCGGCAAGGTGATCGACACCTTCGGCGGCTTCGTCATCGGCGGCTCGGTGGTCGTCGGCCTCGTGGTCTTCCTGATCCTGGTGGTCATCCAGTTCGTCGTCATCACCAACGGCGCGGGCCGCGTCGCCGAGGTGGCCGCCCGCTTCACCCTGGACGCCATGCCCGGGAAGCAGATGGCCATCGACGCCGACCTGGGCGCGGGCCTCATCAACGAGGAGCAGGCCCGGGACCTCCGCAAGCGGATCTCGAAGGAGGCCGACTTCTACGGGGCGATGGACGGTGCCTCCAAGTTCGTGAAGGGCGACGCCATCGCCGGAATCATCATCACCGGGATCAACCTGATCGGCGGGCTGGCGATCGGGATCGGATCGAAGGGCCTCGACGTCGCAGAGGCGGTCGACACCTACAGCCGCCTCTCGGTCGGTGACGGTCTCGTCTCCCAGATCCCGGCGCTGCTCATCTCGATCGCCACCGGTCTGCTCATCACCCGGGTCGGCTCGGAGGGATCGATGGGCTCCGAACTCACGTCCCAGGTCTTCGGCAACACCCAGGCCCTGCGGATCGGGGCGATCGTCATCGGCGGCATGGGGTTGCTCCCCGGACTGCCCAAGGTCCCCTTCTTCGCCCTCGCCGGCCTGTTGGCGCTGCTCGGTGCCCGGGGGAGGGGAGCCGACGCCGACGACGAGCAGAGCTCCGAGTCGGTCCCCGAGATCCGGACGAACCCCGACGATCCGGAGGCGCTCATCGGCCAGATGCGGGTCGAGCCCATCGAGCTCTACCTCGCCCACGACATCCTCGACCTCATCGACCCGGCCCGGGGCGGCGACCTGATGGAGCGGGTCCGGGCACTTCGACGCCAGATCGCCGAGGAGCTCGGGATCGTCATCCCGCTGCTCCGTGCCCGCGACGACGCCGCCCTCCCCGAGGCCACCTACCGCATCCTCCTCCGAGGTACCGAGGTGGGCCGGGGCATCGCCCCCCGGGATCACGTCCTCGCCCTGCCGGTGGGCGACGGGGCCGAACTCGAGGCGATGGGCGGCCAGAAGGTGGTCGAGCCGGTCTTCGGCCTGGAGGCCTACTGGGTGCCGGAGTCCGCCAAGACGGCGGCCGCCGCCACCGGGGCGACGGTCGTCGACCGCTCCTCGGCGGTCATCACCCATCTGGCGGAGGTCGTGAGGTCCCATGCCGCCGACCTCCTCACCCGTCAGGACACCCAGCTCCTGGTGGAGGGGCTCCGCTACGACGAGCCCATCCTCGCAGGCGAGGTCGGCACCGAGACCCTGCCCCTCTCGACGCTGCACGCCGTCCTCCGCGGGTTGTTGGAGGACGGGGTCTCGATCCGGGACATCGGCAAGATCGTGGAGGCGGTCTCCGCCAAGGCGGTCGAGACCAAGTCGGTGGAGCAGCTCGTCCGGGCCGCCCGGGTCGCCCTCGGCTCGTCGATCGTCGCCAAGCTGGCACCCGAGGGCCGGTTGGCGGTCGTCACGCTGGAACCGGCCCTGGAGGCCGCCTACCACGAGGCACTCCGAGAGGTCGACGGCCAGACCCATCTGGTCCTCGACCCCCAGCAGATGGAGCGGCTGCGGGAGGATGCGACCCGAGCCCTGACCGCCGCCGGCGGCCGTCCCGTCGCCATCGTCTGCAGTCAGGCACTCCGCAAGCCCCTGCAACGGACCCTCGCCTCCCTCGGCGTCGACATCCCGGTGGTCGCCTACCCGGAACTTCCCAGTCACGTGGAGCTCACCCCCTTGGGTGTGATCGAGCAAGGAGAACCAGCGAATGTCTGAGATCACGATCGAGGCCGACAGCGTCGAGGACGCCCTCGCCGAGGTGGCGGCACGTCTCGGACCCCGCGCCCGGATCGTTCGCGCCGACCGGGTGCGACGGGGCGGGATCGCCGGGTTCTTCGCCCGCGAGGTCGTCGAGGTCGTCGCCACCGCCGAGGAACCGGCGGCGACATCCCCGAGCACGGCCGACGACCCCGGTCCGCAGACCCCTGCCCGCGGAGTCGAGCGCGCCCTGCAGCAGATGATGGCGGCGGCGGAGGAGGCGAGCTTCGCCGAGGTGCTCGGCCGGACCCTCGTCGCCGGAGCCTCCCCCGGAACCGACCCGGAGTCGACCCCTCCTCGTGCCCCGACGGCGACGATCCCCGCCCCCCGGACCGACCACGACGCCCCCGTCGACGCGCCCACGATCCCGGGCGTCCGATGGGACGTCGGTCGCCTGCTGGAAGCGGGGCTTCCGCCGACGGTCGTCGAGTCCCTCGCCGGCCTCGATCCCTCCGACGACCTCGCCCACCTCACCGCCCTCGCCACACGCCTCGCCCCCCTGTGTGGCCCCGTCCCGCCCGGCCCCGGCCGCATGGTCGGCCCACGGGCAGACCGCCTCGCCGCCGCCCTCCCACCCGGGCCTTCGGGAGACTGGATCCACGTCGTCATCGGCGACGAGGGGGCGCCCACCGCCCTGACCGAGACCCCGACGCTCGTCTCCTGGGTCTCCGACCGGGGCGTGGTGGGGGCGATCCGGATCGCCCACGCCACCGGTGCAACCCTCGGATACGGCATGGCGTCCGGATTCGGGTCCCCTGCACGTCGGGTGACGGCCCTCGACACCGCCTGGGCCGTCCGTGAGCTCCTGGAGCGGCCATGAACGCCGGACCGGTCCTCGCCCGGATGGTGGCGATCCTCGGCCTCGTCGCCCTCGCTCCCATCGCCTACCAACTGGCGACCTCCGATCTCACCCCCCTCGACGCCGCGTCACGGGCCGGCTGGCTCTTCCTCGGCGTGGTCGTCCTCCGGAGGATGATCAAGGCATTCTTCCCGACTCCGGTGCTCGTCCCCGCCGACGCCGAGGAGACCGACGACGACTGAGGCCGACGGCCCCTCGGTCACGCTCGCCGAGAACTCGACGACCGAACGCCACCGGGGACCGGACGTCACGCCGACATCTGTCGCCTCGCCGAGGAGATCGGCGTGTGGTTCGACGTCACCGGAGCCTGCGGGGCCCCTCGTCTCGACCGCCGGGAGCGCTCAGGCGTCCCCGACGGCCCGCAACGCCGGCTCGGGCGTGAAGGCGTCCACCGTCACGTCGGCGAAGAGCTTGGCCTCCGTCTCGACGAACTCCCGATGCTCCTCGAGTCCGAGGGCGCGCATGGCGTGTTTGAACGGAAGGTCGAGGCACCGACTCGGAGAGTCGGCGGGCAGCACCATCATCGCCGCCCAGAGGGCCTTCTCGGCGTCCTCGTGGGGGGAGTGGTGGGCGACGACGGCCCGCACGATCGCGTCGGGGAGGTTCCACTCCCGGAGCAGTCCGGCCGCCACCTCGACGTGGTTGGCGCCGTACACCATCCGCTCACGCTCCAGCATCTGGGCGTCGGAGGCGCCCTTCATCCACTGCCGGCGCCGCCAGTCGAGGTACCCCTCGTCCTTCATCAGCAACCCGGCCGAGCCCGAACACGAGAACAGGCCCGCCACGAACAGGTGCTCGTTCTCGGAGCGGCCGAACCCGAGCAGGCGCCCGATCAGCTTGGCGGCCCGGCCGACGACGAGGGAGCCCTCCCACAGCTCCGGAGCCCCCCAGGTGTCCACGAGGTCACGGTTGAGCGACGCCATCGCCAGCGCCCCCACCTGACGGGAGCCGACGCGGATCACCGCCTCCAACACGGTCCCCACGGGGTACACGGCCCCGATGTAGGCGGAATTGGCGAAGCGCAGGACGGCGGTGGCGGTGTCGGGGATGGTGGAGACGCGGGCGGCGACCTCGTACAGGTCGGGGTCGGCGGACATCGCCGCGTTCCAGAGCTGGATCTTGCGGGCCGCTACGTCGTACATCGTTCCTCGGTGGCGATTCGGGGAACCTGTCGGCCGTGCGGCCCGACGGTCAAGGGGTCAGCGGGCGCCGTAACCCCGGCCGGCCGCCGTGGGAAGCTCGTCCGAGGCCTCGATCCGTGTCCGCCAGTCGGTGCCGGCCATCCGCTCCAGATAGGCGGCCCGAGCCCGCTTGCCGGGGGTGTTCTCGGGTGCGGCCTCCACCCCTTCGTACTGGGTGGCGAAGAAGCTGCGCATCGACGCCAACGCCTCGGAGCGGATCTGGGAGACCCTGGCCTCGGTCAGGCCGAGGTCATCGGCGATGTCCTGGAGGAGCTCGCCCTCGAGGTAGTAGCGGCTGATGACCTCGGCCTGGATGGGTGGCAGGTTGCGGACCGCCTCCACGAGGTTGCCCCGCAGCTCTCGCTGCTCGAAGGCCTCCTCGGGCAGCACCTCCGCCGAGTTCTCCTCGACTCGATCCACCAGGGGGACGTCATCGCCGTCGGCCGGCTGGTCGAGGTGCAGCAGCGTGCTGACCGAGGCCTGCGCCTGGCGGCGGACGAGCTCCTCCACCGTGATCCCGAGGAAGGCGGCGAGCTCTTCGCTGTTGGGGGCCTGACCGTTCTGTTCCTCCAGCATGGCGGTCGCCTGGCTGATCTCCCGGAGCCGCCGGCGCACGGACCGGCTGGCCCAGTCACGGGTGCGGGTCGAATCGATGATGGCGCCACGGATGCGGATGGCCGCGTAGCGGGCGAAGGGGATCCCCGAGTCGGGATCGTATCGGCGGGAGGCCTCGACGAGACCGAGGGCCCCGGCGTTCCACAGCTCCGACCGGTCGACGTGCCGAGGATAGCGAACGGACACCTCGGCGACGATGTGCCCGACCAGGTCGAGCGTCTCGGCCACGAGCCGGTTCTGCTCTTCGCTGCTCAACGGCGCCATGTCCACTCCCAATACTCGTCGTGTCCCATCCCGCTCCCGGGACGCATGATCAGCATCGGAAGAATCGTGACCAATCCTTGAGTGCCATTCAGAAATAGTCCCTTCCTCGGCGTGAAAACCCCTTGACGGACGCCGGACCCTGCCGACGGGAAAACATTGGGCTCCAGCTCGGCTCGCGGGACCGACCCCTCAACTCCGACCCGGCCCTGCCGACGGGAACGGCATGTTCGACCACGTCTCCGCGCTCATCGCCCCCGACTTCAGCGGCCTGATCTCGATCCTCAACTACGAACGGCGCCTCCTCGAGCAGATCCTCTACCGCCAGGCCCAGGCGACCCTGCTCATCGCCGCCGGGGAGCATCGGTTCGTGCCGAACGCCGTCGACGAGGTCGAGAGCATCGCCGGGGAGCTGGCCGCCGCCGAGGTGGTCCGGGCCGCGGTCACCGAGGTTCTGGCGGAAGATTGCGGCACCGAAGCGACGATCGAGGACCTCCTCCCCCTGGCCCCGGTCGGGACCGCCGAGAAGCTCGAAGACCTGCGGACGGCCATGGACGACCTTCTCTCCGAGATCGACCGCCTGCGGGAGATCGGCCACGCCGAGGCGGAGGCCCAGCGGGAGCTGGTCGCCCGGATGATGGCGACCTTCGACGCCGAGGGCTACGACTCCTCGGGTTCGCCCCGCCGACTCTCGGCCTGACGTCGCAGACGCTCGAGAGACCCGGCCGTGGTTCTGAGGATCGGTGAGTCTCGATCCGATCGGACGGCCGCCCGGTTGGCCTCCATCACCTGCCGGTAGATCTCGGCTCGGTGCACGGCGACCTCACGGGGGGCGTCGATGCCGATCCGGATCTGACCGCCCCGAATCTCCAGCACGGTGATCACCACGTCGTTGCCGATGACGATGGACTCGCCCGCCTTCCGCGTGAGCACCAGCATCAGACCACCGCCAACGGCAACGGGGCCCGCAGGGGATGGTCGGAGTCGGTCAAGACGATCTGACGCCCTTTCAGGGTCCGAACGTTGACGACGAAGGGACCCAACAGGTTCATGGTGGCGGTCTGCTGTTCGGGGTCGATGGTGACCGAGCAGAACACGACGGCGTCTTCGGCACGTTCGAGCTCGAGCCCGGCCTGGTCCAGGTCGGTCAGTTCGGGGGCGTAGTCCGGGAAGAAGACCCAGGGTACGGCGACGATGAGCGACACCGCCGGGTCGTCGAGGCACTGCAGCACCTGGAAGATCCCGTCCGGGACGATGTCGGTGAGCACGAAGCGGCGGACGTCGGGGAAGCCGGGGATCCCCTCGTCGAAGACGATGACGCGCGGTTCAGGGTCGGTCATGGACGATCGAAGGGTACCCGGACCGGAGCCGTCATCGGAGGAACGCCGCCAGGGACGGCTGGAGCGCCTTGGCGAGCGCCCCCTGGGCGGCCTGATACGCGACTTCTTGGAGTTGCAGCTCCATCACCGCTTCGGCGAGGTCCACGTCCTCCACCGCCGAGAGCTGGGAGCGGAGGTTCACCTCCTCGGTGTCGGCGCGGAACCGTGCCGCCTCGATCCGGCTTCCGGCGACCCCGAGCCGGCTCCGGGCGTCGAGCACCCGTCCCATGGCCCGGTCGAGGGCGTCCAGGGACGCCCCGAGCCCGGCCTGGTCTCCGGAGCGGAGCTGGGTCTCCACGGTGTCGAGGAGGCTGAAGAGGTCTTCCCCGTCGGCGAACCCGAAGACCTCGTCGGCGGTGACGTTGATGGTGACGACGTCGGTGTCGGAGACCCGTCGGGTGATCGCACCGTTGTCACCCTGGTACGTCCAGGTCCCTCCCACGTCGGCGACGGGATCGTCGGCCGCGTACCCGGAGAAGAGGGGACGTCCCCGATGTCGGGCGTTCGCCGAGGACAGGAAGAGCTCCCCGAGCTCCGCCACCTCGTTGGCGATCGCACCCAGCTCGTCGGCGTTCGCCGTCGAGTTGCGGGCCGTGACCACCAGCTCGCGTACCCGCTGGAGTCCGTCCACGACCGCTCCCAGGCGGACGTCGGCCAGCTCGACCCACATGGCACCGTCTTCGGCGTTGCGCTTCGCCTGGGCGTTGGCGGCGAGTCCCGCCCTCACCGAGAGGGCCCGGTTCATGCCCGCCACGTCGTCGGAGGCGGTGAGGATGCGCTTGCCGGTGGCGAGGGCCTTCTGGGTACGTTCGAAGGAGGAGAGCCGGGCGCTCATCCGGCGCACCGCCGACTCCACCATCATCCGGTTCGTCACTCGCATCGTCATCGGTCGTTACCTCCCCACCACGCCGGTCCGGTTGATGAGCACGTCGAGCGCCTCGTCCACCGCGGTGATCGTCCGGGCGGCCGCCTCGTACATGCGCTGATACTCCATGAGCGTCACCATCTCCTCGTCCAGCGAGACGCCGTGGGTGGCCATGCGGGCCACGTCGGCGGCCGTGACCAGGTCCCGCTGGGTGGAGGCCCCGAGCTGTGCCGAGGCGGTCTGGGCGCCCAGATCCGTGATGATGGCCCGCAGCGATTCTTCGAGGCTCACCGTGCCCCCGAGCGCGGCAGGCTGGGTTCGCAGATCGGCCAGGGCCGTGGCCACGGTCCCGTCGAAGGCCGGGAAGGGGGGACCGGCGCTCGATGCGGTCGCCAGCAGGTCGGGATCGGTGAACGCCACTCGCAGGGTGGCGGCCGGGGCCGTCGGGTCGAAGGTCAGTAGGTCCCCGCCGGGACCCGAGGTCGAGAACCCGGTGGCGTGCACCGCATTGAGGGCGTCGGCGAGGTCGGTGGCGAACTGGTCGATCCGCCCCGTCAGATCGACCAGCTCCTGGGTGAGGAACTGCTGGTACCCGCCGGCGTCGCCGCCGGGGACCACCGCCACCCCGCTCGGGTGGAGGATCTGCAGGGTGGAGGTGTCGAGGCTCAGCTCCCGTACGTCGGTGCCCGCCACGAGCGAGATGCCTCCGATCATGACCCGCACGGTGCCGTCGCCCTCGTCGAGGAACGAGGCCCCGACGGTTCGGGCCAGTCGGTCGAGGAGGACGTCCCGCTGGTCGAGGAGGTCGTTGGGGGTGCCCGGACGGGCCGAGGCGTCGAGGATCGCCGCGTTCAGGTCGGCGACCCGACGGAGGACGTCGTTGGTCTCGGAGATGGTCGCCTCCAGCGAAGAGACGGCCGACGCCCGAAGGTCGGTGAGCCCCTGGGCGACGTCGTTGACGCGCGAGGCGACCGAGTCGAGTTGGTTGATCACGGCGATCCGGGAGGCACGGTCGGGTGGGTCGAGGGAGAGGTCCTCGAAGGCGTCCCACAGCTCGTTGAGTTCCGCGGTCAGACCGGCGTCGGGCTCGGCCAGGATCAACTCGGCCCGGGAGAGCAGCTCGGCCCTCACCTCGACGGATCCGAGGGCGCTGTCGGCGCCCCGGTACCGGAGGTCGAGGAAGCGGTCGCGGATCCGGGCCACGTCGGTGACCTCGACACCGAGCCCCACCTGACCGGAGGGATCGGTGCGCGAAGGCCGGGCCCGCAGGTCGACACGCTGACGCGTGTATCCGGGGGTCTGGGCGTTGGAGACGTTGTTGGCGGCCACGTCCATCGCCAACTGGGCGGCCCTGAGTCCGCTGAGGGCGACGTGGAGTGCCGAGAAGTCGGTCATCAGAGCACCTCGTCGAGCTGGGTGGGGATGACGGGCGTCCGGGAGGCGGTCCGTCCGTCGGCGGTGTAGGTCGACAGCCCTCCGCCGCCCACCATCGCCCCGAGGGTGGCGGTGAGGTTCTGCACGGCCATCGTGGCGAGCCGCCGGTTGTCGACGGTGGCCTGTTCGATCTCGTCGGTGAGCCGATGGAAGTGGTCTCGATGGTGATCGAACATCGTGCGGTAGGGCTCCGGAGCCCATTCGGCGAGGTAGGAGAGGGTGACCCGCGCCGGCGGTTCGCCGAGGGCGTCGGCGAGGCGGGCGACGGCGTCGACCCGATGCTGTTCGAAGAACCGGAGGCGCTCCATCACCGACTCGACCTCGGCCATCGCCTGGCCCACGAACCGCGCCTCGTCGGCCGCCAGGATCAGGCGGGCTTCGACCAACTTGAACAGCAGCTGCTCGAGCAACCGCCGCTCCGCCGTCAGGGTGTTGGCAAGCTCGACGAGTTGCTCCCGATAGACGAGGCTCATCGAATCACCGGTCGGCTGCCCACGGCTCCGGGTAAGCGAAGATGACCCGGCCCCGAGACGGCCGGGGCGCTACCCTCCCGGGCGAGGAGAGGCGATGTCCGAAGACGTCGAGCAGTTGAGGGCGAGACTGGCCGAGGTGGAAGCCGAACTGGAGCGCGTCCGTCTCACCCTCGACGTGATCGGGACGATGGACCTCGACGCGGCGATCCTGAACCGAAACGGCATCCTCGAGGCCCTCGACCGAGGGCGCCGGTGGATGGCCCGCCGCGGCGACATCTACGGGCTCCTGATCGTGGAATTCCCCGGGTTGGTGACCCCCGATCCCCGAGATCCGGATCACATCGAGCTCATCAAGCACCTGGCGGCCACCATCGCCGCCGGCGTTCGCGAGGTGGACGACGTGGGACGGGTCGACGAACAGCGGTTCGCCGCGGTGCTCGCCGACCTCACGCCCGGTTCGGTACGGGTGGTGGCGGATCGGGTCCGGGATCTGGTCGGGATCGTGGTTCGGAGCCTGCCCGAGGTGGGCGGGGTGTTCCGAGTGGGGGCCATCGAGGTCCTCAACACGACCCACACCTCGGGTGCCGTCCTGGACCGGGGGATCGAGACCGCCCTCCAGGCCGGACCCGGAGACGTGGCCGTCAGCCGACTCTGAGCGGCGGCCCGCACCCACCTCGGTGGGGCGTGCCGGCCCGGACGGCGAGCCGTTCATCCCCCACGCTGCGTCCTCCCGCACCTATGCTGCAGGTATCCGACCGGAGCCGACATGATCCGCCTGCATCGAATCCGGGGGGAGGAGATGTTCCTCAACGCCGACCTCATCGAGTCGGTTCAGGCCACCCCCGACACCGTCATCACGCTGGTGGATGGCCGCAAGCTCGTCGTGCAGGAGACGCCCGAGGAGGTCGTCGACGCCATCCGCGAGTTCCGGGCCTCGGTGCTTCGCCGTGCCGACGACCTCCGCGACGCCGACGTGGTCCCCTTCCCCACCGACCGGGCGTGACGACGCGGAACCCCACCGGCCGTGTCCCGACCTGACGGGCACGGCTCGGTCGACGTGGGGCGGCTCAGTCCTCGGGTCGGAGGGTGGGGAACAGAAGCACCTCGCGGATGTGACTCCGGTCGGTGAGCAGCATCACCAACCGGTCGACGCCGATCCCGAGGCCTCCGGTGGGCGGCAGCCCGTATTCGAGGGCGCGGATGTAGTCGAGGTCGATCGGATGGGCTTCGTCGTCGCCGGCGGCCTTCGCCCGGGCCTGGGCTTCGAACCGCCGCCGCTGGTCGATGGGGTCGTTGAGCTCGGAGAAGGCGTTGGCGTACTCCGAACCGGCGATGAACAGCTCGAATCGTTCGGTGACGTGGGGGTCGTCGCGGTGGACCCGGGCGAGAGGGGAGATCTCCTTGGGATGGTCCATGACGAAGGTGGGTTCCCACAGTCCGTCGGCGACGAGCTCTTCGAACAGCTCGTCGAAGATCTTGCCGTGGCCCCATGCCTGCTCCGGTTCCACTCCGTGGCGTCGGGCCAGGGCACGGAGATCGTCCATGGTCATGTCGTAGGAGACGTCCGCTCCCACCGCCTCCCGCACCGCGTCGAGATGCCGGATCCGCCGGTACGGCGGGGTGAGGTCGATCTCCCGCCCCTGATAGTGGATGACGGTGGAGCCGGTGGCGACCTCGGCGACGGCGGCGAAGATCTCTTCGACCATGGTCATGATGTCGAGGTAGTCGGCGAGGGCCTCGTAGGACTCCAGCATCGTGAACTCCGGGTTGTGGGTGGCGTCGATCCCTTCGTTACGGAACACCCGTCCGATCTCGAAGACGCGCTCGAGGCCCCCGACGACGAGACGTTTCAGGTGGAGCTCGGTGGCGATCCGGAGATACATGTCGAGGTCGAGGGCGTGGTGATGGGTGACGAAGGGCCGGGCGAGGGCGCCGCCCGCCTGGGTCTGGAGTACCGGCGTCTCGACCTCGAGGTAGCCGCGGTCGGTGAACTGGCGACGAAGCTCCGAGACGATCCGCACCCTGGTGGTCGCCACCCGGCGGGACTCCTCGTTCATGATGAGGTCCAGGTATCGGCGCCGGGAGCGAAGCTCGGTGTCGGTGAGTCCGTGCCATTTCTCCGGGAGGGGCCGGAGCGCCTTGGCCAGCAGGGCGAAGCGCTCCACCGCCACCGACAGCTCCCCCTTCTTGGTGGTGATCACCCGCCCGGTGGCACCGACCCAGTCCCCGACGTCCAGCTCGGAGAACCGGTCGAAGTCCTCGGGGTCGAGACGTCGGGCGTCGCAGAAGAGCTGGATCCGACCCGAGGCGTCCTGGACGGTGGCGAACACGAGCTTCCCGAAGCTGCGTTTCAGCATGATGCGGCCGGCCACCGATGCTTCGACGTCGGTCTCCGCCCCGGCTTCGAGGTCCCCGAAGGTGGTGTGGAGCTCGGCGGCGAGGTGGGTGCGTTCGAAACGGGGCGGGTACGGCTCGACGCCCGCGGCCCTCAGCGCCTCCAGCTTCTCGAGGCGGGCGGCGGTGAGCGGGTGGGCGGCCAGGCCGGAGGTCTCGTCCATGAGGCCTCGCACTCTGGACGCTCCGGCGCCGCATTTCAAGCCGGAACGTCGTAGACCAGCATCCTGTGTGCACCAGGATGCGGATTCCAACACCTCCTGCACACAACGATCGTCCCCGGCGGCTGAGCCTTCACCACACCCAGGGGATGAGGCGACGTCGCACCCGGCGCCGGTAGTCCTCGTAGTCGGGATAGGCCAACACCAGGTTCGCCTCCTCATGGATCGATTTGCGCCAGAAGAACCCCGCCATCGCCACACCGAGGAGGACCGCCACCGGATTGGCGTCCCAGAGTCCCAGGCCGACCAGACCCCCGACCACCGCCCCGTAGATCGGATGCCGTGCCAGCCGGTACGCCCCCCGGGCCACGAACCGCGCCCCCGGCCTCGGCTGAGGAAGCGGAGTGAGGGAGCGTCCCAGCACCAGTGTCGCCGACGCCCCCAGCACGACGGCGGCGGCCACGAGACCCCCGCCCAGGATCCGCAGGACCGGTGGAGGTTGGGGATCCCCGAACCACACCATCGCCGCCCCGAACAGGACGAACAGGACGAGCTGGGCCGCGACCCACCCGTATCCCCGCCATCCGAGACTGGGGATCCCGGTCCTCCAATCCCCCGACCACCGGAACACCCGCTGACCCCGGAGCCCCCCCAACGCCTCGGCGGCGGTCGTCCCCCGCCCGACCGGTGCCTCCGGCCACACCTCGACGAGCGGCGCCAGCACGAAGCGGCGTTCGGCGGCCCGCGGGTGGGGGATCCGCAGATCGTCGTCCTCGACGACCCGCCCTTCGACCACCAGCAGGTCGAGATCGAGGGTTCTCGGCCCCCAGCGCACGTCCCGGACCCGGCCCGCGTCCGCCTCGATCCGATGCAGCGCCGCCAACAGCTCCGGCGGCTCCAGGGCGGTGTCGAGGATCACGACCGCGTTGAGGAACGGGCCCTGGTCGGGGCCACCGACCGGTTCGGTCTCGTACAGCGACGACACCGCCTCCACCTCCCCCAGCGACCCCAGCGCCTCGACCGCCCGCCGGAGGTGGCCGAGCCGGTCACCCACGTTCGAACCGAGACCGACCGCCGCCCTCATCGGGATCGCCGGATGACCACCGCCACGTCGGCGACGGCGACGGGGATCGGCGCCTCCGGCTTGTGCACCGTCACCTCCACCGCCGAGACCCGGGCGTCCTCCAGCACCAGGTCGGCGACGCGCTCGGCCACCCGCTCGATGAGATCCCACCGCTCGGTCGCGACCCGGTCGTGCACCGCCTGGGCCAGCGCGCCGTAGTCGAGGGTGTCGGCGAGGTCGTCGCTCGCCGACGCCGCCGACAGATCGAGGGCGGCGACGACGTCGACCACGAACCGCTGACCCCGCTCCCGCTCCTCCGCGAAGACGCCGTGACGCGCGAAGACCTCGATCCCCCGCAGGACGATCTGGTCGGTCACGACTGGGGCGCCGAGATCAGCGCCCGCCCCTCCGGTCCCAGGGGACGCCCCAGGATCTCCTGGATGAGCGCCGACGCCAGGATCGGATCGTCGACCAGCCCCGACGCCATCAGGTAGCCGCCGAGGAGACCCGCCAGCGTGTCGTCGATGATCTCCTTGTGCACCAGCACCCGGGCCCGGGGGTCGGCCAGGGCCGTGTCCAAGGCCTCGTAGAGCCGGGCCGGGTCGTCGGGGGCGACGGGCACGCTGATCGGCACCTGATACGCCACCAGGCCGTTGTCGCGATAGGCCTGGAGGTTCTGGTTCCCGGGGAGGAGGGTGATCACGGTGGTGATCCCCGCCTCCTTGATGAGCCAGGTGATCTCCTCCTCGCGGCGCACCCGCCGATGCTGGAAGCCGTGTCCTCCCACCCGTTCGCTCACCGCCAGCCGGTTGGCGATGACCCAGGTGAATCCACGTGGTTTGAGTCCGGTGATCATGCTTGCCATGGGCTGTCTCCGACGATAGCTTCCGCGACCGCGGCCGCGTCCCGTGCGAGGGGGACATCGTGGACACGCACCACCGAGACCCCCTGGGCGATCGCCAGCGCCACCGTCACCGCCGTCGCCTCGTCGAGCCGATGCGCCTCGGCGGCACCGGTGATCCTCTGCAGGAAGCTCTTCCTCGACGTCCCCACCATCACCGGGTATCGGTGGCGGGCGAGCCGGTGGAGGTGGCGGAGCAACGT
>Ga0256841_1002034_pt1 | contig 16613 bp, 18 predicted proteins | sample 356308metaG_FD_185971 | JGI IMG/M metagenome (GOLD analysis project Ga0256841, IMG submission 185971) | Hydrothermal vent microbial communities from Mid Atlantic Ridge, Atlantic Ocean - 356-308 | ecosystem: Environmental > Aquatic > Marine > Hydrothermal vents | place: Atlantic Ocean: Mid... | reverse complement strand
CTTTCCGGTTTTTGTTTTCCCTTGTGCCAAGAGGGAAATTCCCATCTAAAATGAGCACGATAGCATCGAGTAGTCAATACGTCAAAAATCGGCTATAAGCCCGTCTGAATCCGCCTTAGATCTCCCGCACCCGATTGAAAAGATCGACGATCTGGCGGCTGACGACCCGGCGGGTCGCGAGACGCAGAGCGATCTCCACGGCAAAAGCCAGCGCAAAAGCCCCCAGCAGGTAGTAGCCGATCATCGGATCGTGGCGGCTGGTATAGACCAGGGTCAATCCGGAGATCCCAAACATCGCCAGTGCCGCGGCGGCGACGAGCCAGGCGTTGGCCCCGGTTTCCCGCAGACGCATTAAATGGCCTACATGGGTCAGGCCCTGGACGATCAGCACTCCCAGAGCTGCCACAGTCGTCACTTCCGAGAGGTCGAAGAAAAGAATCAACGGTGCGATCAGCAACGCACTGATAATCAGCCCCTCGAAGGATTGAAAGACGTTGTAGCTATAGACTTTGGGCAGATTGCCCTCTTTGGCCATCGTATAGCTGATATCGGCGGTAGCATAAAGCGAAGCGTTGATCGCCGAGGCCGTCGCCAGCAGGGCCGTCGCCGCCATCACTTTGAAGCCCCAGATCCCGAAGATCGGTTTGGCCGCTTCAGCCAGGGCGTAGTCCTTGGCCTGGATGACCTTTTCGAGAGGCAGATTGCCCAGGACCGCCACGGCCGTCAGAATATAGAGGATCCCTACCAGCACGATCGCCCAGACCATGGCCCGCAGCATCGTGCGTTCGGGGTGCTCCATATCCTCCACGGTATTGGTAATGACGCTAAAGCCCTGATAGGCGAAGAAGGTCAGCCCGATGGCGAAAAACATATCCTTCAGAGGCGGCATCTCGGCGACGCTGAGGTTCTTCGGATCGATTGTAAAGAGCGCTGCCACAGTGAAAACCACCAAAACGCTTACTTTGACGGCGACGATCAGATTTTCCGACTTGGCGACAAAAGTCGCGCCGACGAGATTGACCAGGGTAAAAAAGGCGACGATCCCCAGGGCAAAACCGTTGACGATCATCGCATCGTGGACCCCGTGAAAAAAGGTCGCTGCGTAGGTTCCGAAGGATTTGGCCACGGCGGCGATAGCGATCAATCCGGCGAAATAGAAGAGCACGCTCGCGCTTCCGGAGAAGACTCCTTCCCCAAAGCCCTGGACCAGATACTCGACGATACCGCCCCGTGAAGGATAGCGCAGTGCCAGTTTCGCCAGGGAGTAACCGCTCAGCAGTGCGGCGATCCCCCCGAAGACGAAGGAGAGCCAGACGATATTACCGGCGATGGCTCCGGCCTGACCGATGACGATAAAGATCCCGGCTCCCACCATGGAGCCGATTCCGAGCATCACGGCACTGACGAGACCGAAGGCCTTTTTTGTTTCTCTCTTTCCTTCCTGGTTCGCCATGTTCATAGCCTTAGAGCAACTCTTCTGCCACCAGATCCAGATTGTCGTGCCATCGCTTCTTGTAGTGGATCCAGCCCGAGACTAACCCAAGAAGCGCTGAAGCGCCTACGACCCAAAGAGCGGGAATGATCATTAGAGCATAATAGTCGATGATGAGCAAAATCATCAAAAAGACGACGAAATATACGAAGCTGAGCTTCCAAAAATGTGCCTTGCGCCAGATCGGGGTTCGTTTTTTCTTTTTGCTTTTATCCATGGGAACGACCTCCTTTCATCATCGATTGGAAAAAGATCGTCCGGGAGAGATTGCCGAAGGCTTCGCTCAGCGTCGGGTGGGGATGGATGGCGCTCATCACTTGCATCGGCGTCATTTTGTTGGCGACGATCAGCGCCGCTTCTCCCGCCAAGGAGGAGGCGTCGCCGCTGACGATCTGCACGCCCACGATCGTCCCTTGGGCCTTTTCGATGACGAATTTGACGAAGCCCTCGGTGTCGTGGTCGATCTGGGCACGGGCGTCGATGCGGTAGTCGTAGCGCTGAGTCGTCACGTCAATCCCCTTCTCCGCCGCTTCCGCTTCGCTCAGCCCCGCCGAAGCGATCTGCGGATCGCTGAAGAGCACCCAGCTCAGTTTGCCGGGCTCAATGCTGTGACGACCGTGGGGGACGAAAAGATTGTGCACGGCGATGCCAGCAGTGTAGGTGGCCCAATGGGCGAACTTGGGCCCCTTGGCGCAATCCCCCACAGCGCAGATATGGGGTTGGGAAGTGAACATCCCCTCGTCCACGTCGATACCGTGGCGATCGTAAGTGATGCCGGCCTTTTCCAGCCCCAGCCCCTCCACATTGGCCGCGCGGCCCGTGGCGATGAGCAGGTGGGGCACCTTGAGGCTCTTGGCTTCGCCCTCTTGGCTGTAGCCTACGGTGAAGTCCCCCTCCTGGCCGTCGATGTTCTCGAAAGTGACGTTCAGGATCACGTCGATGCCCTGGGCTTGCATCCGCTCCTGGACCTTCAGCGCCGCCTCTTCGTCCAGGCGCTTGAGAATGCGAGGCCCCCGCTCCAGGAGGTGGCACTTGACCCCCAGCTTGGCAAACATTTGCACCAGTTCGCAGCTGATCGCACCCGCTCCGATGAAGGCGATCTCTTCAGGCAGGGTTTTACGGGTGAAGACGTCGGCGTTGGTCCAGGCTTTGGCCACGCCCTCACCTTGTAGAGGCGGCAGGTGGGCCGAAGCGCCCGTAGCGACGATCGCCTTGTCGAAGCTCACCTTCTCGCCATCGATCTCGGCCGTGTGCTCGTCGACGAAAGTCGCCGTGCCTCGCTTGAAGGTCAGTGTCGGTAGCCGCTGAAGATTTTGCAAAGCCCCGGCAGCCCGCATCTTCAGGATCCGCTCCTTTTCCGCCAGGACCTCTTCCCAGTGGATCTGAGGCGTGCTGCTCAGCGTGACATGAAATTCGGAAGCCTTTTGGAGCATCGCGTAGCGGTTCGCGGCGTTTTCGAGGATTTTGGAGGGGATACACCCCTCGAAGAGACACTCTCCTCCCGGCTCTCCCCGCTTGTCCACCAGCAAGACTTTCTTGCCAAACTGCGCCGCCGCCATCGCCGCCGGCGTGCCGCCGGGACCCGCTCCGATCACCAAAAGTTCAACATGTTCCATTCTGCGTCCTTTCTCCATGGATTTCCATCACTATAGCGTAAGAGGGTTGCCAAAATTTAACCGAATATTTACTTACTGATTGTTTAGTAATGAAAAATCCATGCTACAATACCCCCATGAAAAACGAGCGATCCTCATCGAATAGCGATACCAAAGATCAGCCGAGCTACCGCAGTGCCCTGAAGAAAGCGGCCATGGGCATGCTCTCGCTCCTTCCCATGCTCCTGGCGATTTTGGGGCTGGTAGGGCTTTTTCAAGTCTTCGTCACCCCTCAGATGCTGGCCAAGCTCTTCAGCGGAGACGCCCTGCGCGATACGATCGTGGGCACCCTGGCCGGTGCCGTCGCCGTGGGGCAAGCACTCATCAGCTACATCCTCGGCGGCGAGCTCCTTAAAGAGGGGATCTCCCTCTACGCCGTGGCCGCCTTCATCCTGGCCTGGGTGAGCCTGGGGATCGTGCAGCTGCCGGCGGAGGCGGAGGTGCTGGGGCTGCGCTTCACGATCTGGCGCAACCTCCTGGCGCTGATCTTCACCCCGTTGACCGCCGCGGCGACGGTCTGGACCCTGAGGACCTTCGCATGAACGCTGCGCCTTCCGAAGCACCCCGCATCCGATGGAGAGGCCGCAAATTCCTCGCCGGAGTCTTACTGCTCTACTTCTTCCTCTTTCTGGCCGATCAGCACGCCACTGAGGCGGCTCTGTTCAAAACCGCCAAGGTTATCGCGGAGATCACTCCGATCTTGCTGATCGTCATCTTCTTCACCGCCCTGATCAATCGCCTCTTCCGTCCCGAAGCCCTGGCGAAGCATCTGGGGCAGGAGAGCGGTCTGCGAGGGTGGCTCATCGCCCTCTTTGCCGGGATCCTCAGCCACGGGCCCATGTACGCCTGGTATCCGATGATCGAGGATCTCAAAAAGCATGGCCTTCGCGACGGCCTCATCGTCACCTTTTTCTACGCCCGCTCGATCAAGATCCCCCTGCTTCCCCTGATGATCGCCTACTTCGGCCTGGGCTTTACGGTTCTCTTGAGCCTCTATACTGTTATTGCCTCTCTCCTTCAGGGGCTGATCCTCGATCGTCTCTGCGGCCGCTGCGACGAGGACAAGGAGCAAAACGATGATTGAATTCCTCCGCTTCGACCGCTTCATCTCCCCCGCGATTCTGATTTGCTGCTACTACGTCGGCGCAATCTTCATGCCTCTGGCGCTCTGGCTCCTTCGCAAACGCCTGCTGCACTTTTTGAGCGAACATTTTCATACCTTTACCTCCCTGCGGCAATCGCTGCGGGAGGGGTGGCAGAGCCTGAGTCTGCACCGAATAATTCTGACGATCCTGGCCTTCGTGCTGGTTTTTTTGATGATGGAGATTGCTTGGAGAATGCTCTTTGAAGCGATGATCGGCTATTTCGACATGCACGACTATCTCTACCGGATAAGCCGCCAAGCCGCCTCGTGAATCAATAGATCACCGCATCGGGTTTCTCGCGCCAGAGCCGGAAGAGTTCGGCGTTTTTCTCCCGGTCGATCTGTTTGAGCGTCACGTCGCGCTTCTTTCCCTCGAGCATTTCGTAAAAGCGTGCGTCGTCGAAGCCTCCCGAGGCGGCATCTTCTTTGCTCGCTCCGTAATAGACGGTTTTGATCCGCGCCCAAAAAATCGTCCCCAGACACATGGGACAGGGTTCGCAACTGCTGTAAAGCACGCAGTCGCTCAGATCGTAACGATCCAGCTTTCGCGACGCTTCGCGAATCGCGAGAACCTCCGCATGGGCCGTGGGGTCTTTGCTTTTGAGGACTAAATTATGGGTGCGGGCCAGGATCTCTCCATCCCGCACGATCACCGCCCCGAAGGGTCCGCCGTCGTTGGCGTTCATCCCCTCCAGCGCTTCGCGGTAGGCAATCTGCATCCAGCGGTTCATTCATTGGCCCCTTGCGCGATCCATCGGGCCAGATCCTCGAGCTGCTTTTCGCTGAGATCTTTGTAGGCGCGCATGGGGGTATGATACTTTGGCCAGCGGCCTTTGGAGCCCTTCAAAATCGCCTCTTCGATCCGCTTGATCCCCTGCATTCCGTAACGCTTGCCGATCTGGGCGAAGCTGGGGGCCAGCTTGCCGCCCCCATGGCACAGCAGGCAGTCGTGAGTCTCGAGCACCTGACGGTAGGGAGGGAGCTTGGCCAGACGCTGCTGCTCCTTGACGGCTTGGAGCATCGCCATTTGATCGTAGGTATCGTACATAAACGCGGCGATATCGCCCAGCTCTTGCTGCGTGACCTTGCCCTTTTGCGAAGGCATCACCCCGTAGGTCTTGAGGCTGGCGGGGTCGCAGTAGGATTTTTTGCGGCTGGGATGGATGACGTAATCCTGCACGAAGGCGATGAACTTCTCCCTCTTTTGGGAAGGATCCGACACCTTCATCCAATCTTTCAGATGCACCGTCACGGTATAGAGCGGCGGGGCCTTCTCCGTCTCGCTGGTGACGGGAGGCATGGCGGTATTGTGGCAGCGGCTGCATTTGGCCTGGGCGAGCTTCTCCCCCCGCTCGGCCGAGTAGTTCGCCGACTCCGGGCTCTGACTCTTCTGTCCGCAGCCCGAGAGCCACACCATCGCCGCCACGATCGGTAGAATTTTCGTTTTGCTTATCATTTTCATTATCTTTGCGATGGATTTCTGCGATAGTATAGCAACTGTACCAAAACCGCTCACCGGCTTTCTTGCTTCCTCCGATCCGTCTCTTAACGATCTCCTAAGATAAAAACCCTATCCTTATTCCCATGAAACGAACCCTACTACTCCTCGAAGACGACGCCATCCTCGCCGAAACCCTCATGGATCTTCTGGAGGCCCGGGGCTACGGCGTCCATCTCGCCGAAGACGGCGAGCAGGCTTTGGAAGCCTGTTTCCAGCGCTCATTCGATCTGATGCTCCTGGACGTCAGTGTCCCCAAGCTCGACGGTTTCGAGCTCCTACGGGAGCTTCGCGCCTCCGGCGAGGAGACCCCCGCGCTCTTCATCTCCGCCAAGACCGACATCGCCTCGCTGGCCGAGGGCTTCGAAGCGGGAGCCGACGACTACATCAAGAAGCCCTTCGACTTCGACGAGCTTTTGATTCGCATCGACTCGCTTTTACGCAAGCGTTTCCGCACCCGAGAAGCGCGGATCGAACTGGGAGAGCTGAGCTTTCGCATCGCAAGCGCCGAGCTCTTCCGGGGCGACGAGCCGCTGCCTCTGCCTCCGGCCCAGGCGCGGATCCTCGATCTTCTGGTGCGACGGCGGGGAGAGATCGTCTCCAAGGAGGCCCTCCTCGAAGTCTTGGGAGAAGGGGAGGAGGCCAGCGAAGGGGCCTTGAGAGTGCACGTCTCCCACCTGCGCAAACTCGGCCTCGCCATCGAAACCCGCAAAGGGATAGGATACCGCCTTGAAGCATCATGAGCGCCGAGCCTATCTACGCTTTTTTTTCATGTATTTCGCCAGCGTCGCTCTGCTGGTCCTGGTCGCGGGCTTCTTCTATTACCAGCAGATGCGATCGCATCTGCTCAAACTCCAGGAGTTTCGGCTCCTCGAGTATGCCCGGCACATCAAGATGGGCGGTCCTCCTTCGGAATTCGGACCCGATTTTCACCACCGCTTCGTCCCCGCCAAAGGGCGACACATCGACATCCGAAATTTCCGTCGTGAGGGGGAGTACTTCGTCAAACTCGTCCCCCTGAAATTCGGGGATCGGTATCTCGAAGTCCTGGGCTCGGCCCGGGAGTACGACCGCCGCATACGCCGGCTTCTTTGGGAAATCCTAGGAGCCGAGGCTCTGATCCTCCTGCTCTTCGGCCTCTTGAGCCGTCGCCTCGCCCGCAGCGCGATCCGCCCTCTCCAAGAGAGCATCGAACTCCTCGACGCATTCATCAAAGATCTCATCCACGACCTCAACACTCCCCTCACGTCGATCCGCCTCAATCTCACCGCCCTGAAGGAGTCGCAACCCCAGCTCCGTGACTCCCGGATCATGAAGCGGCTTTTGCACAGCGCCGAGACGGTCTCGGAACTTCACCAAAACCTCACCGTCTTGCTGGAGGAGAAAACCTTTCAGAGCCGGCCCGTAGAACTCTGCGCTCTGCTGCGGGAGCTGGTGGAGGTCCAACGCCCTCTCTGTCCCGAGATCCGACTCGAGCTCTCCTGCGATCGCTTCGTCGCGACGGTCCATCCCGGCGCTTTTCGCCAAATCCTCCAAAACCTCCTGGCCAATGCCTGCGCCTACAACCGTCCGGGAGGCCGGGTACGGCTGCGATTTGAGGGGCGATCTCTGTTCATCGAAGATACGGGAAGCGGGATCGAAAATCCCCAACAGATCTTCGAACGTTCCTTCAGCGGCCAAGGCTGCAGCGGCCTGGGACTCGACATCGTCCGGCGCCTCGCCCGCGCCATGGGGATCGACGTCAGCGCCTACCGCAATGAAACGGGCGGCAGCACCTTCGTTTTAACGATGACTTAACGAACGGTAGGCATACTTCCTCCATGAAAATCAAAAAACTCTCTCTTCTCCTCTTGTTGCCGATCCTCCTCGCTTCGCTACAGGCCCAGCGCCTGCCGGCGGTGAGCCTCTCGGGCAGCGCCGGCTCCGCCGCCGACGGAAGCCCCTGGTCGAGTCGCGCACTCCGGGGCAAGGTCCACCTGATCCTCTACATGGACCCCGCCCTTCACAAGAAAGCGATGCCCTTTCTCAAGGCCCTGGACGCTCACCGCTTCGACGCCCGCGCCTACTCCACCGTCGCCATCGTCAATCTGGCCGACACCTGGATACCCGACGCGATCCTCGAATCGCTGCTGCGCAAAAAGTCCCGAGAACTCCATGCCACGGAGTTTCTCTTCGACCGACGCAAGAGCCTGATCAAACCCTGGCATCTGGCGGATCATGACTGCAATCTGATCCTGATCGACCGGAGGGGAAAAATCCTCTACCACCGTCGGGGGATCCCCGATCCCGCCCAAAGCGAGCGGATCTTCCGACTGATCCGACAAAGCATCAAAAAAAGAGACTAAAACATGCAGACCGTTGAACAACATGAACTCAACCACCAGGAGAAAAAGAAGATTTCTCTCTACTCCGTAGGGGTCAATCTCACCCTGGCCTTGATCAAAATTTTCGGGGGACTGATCTCGGGTAGCGCCGCACTGCTTGCCGACGGTATCCACTCCCTTTCGGACCTGGCAGCCTCTTTGAGCGTCTATGTGGGGATCGTCATCTCCAACAAAAAGTACAAGCTCTTTCCGCAAGGGCTCTACAAGGTTGAAAATCTCGTCGCACTGGTCAGCTCCTTTGCGATCTTCTTCGCCGGATATGAAATCGCCAAAGATGTGCTCTTCGGCGAAACGACCCCCATCGACAACCTTCCCGTCGCCCTGACGGTCCTGGGCCTTACGGTGGCGATCACCTGGGGATACTCCCGCTGGGAAAAGCAAAAAGCGATCGAACTCAACTCTCCAAGCCTCCAAGCCGATGCCGAACACGTCAAAGCTGATTTCTACACGGCCCTGGTCGTTCTCGTCGGCGTCTTGGCCCAATATTTCGGCTATCCCATGATCGAAAAGCTGGCGGTCGTCGTCGTCATCTACTTCATCTTCCACAGCGGATTCGAGATTCTCAAGGAGGCGATCAAAGTCCTGCTCGATGCCTCCTTGGATCATGAAAGCATCGACAAGATCCGTCAAATCGTCACACAGATCCCCCAGGTCGTCAGCATCAACGCCCTCACGGGCCGTAATGCCGGAAGCTATAAGTTTGTTCAGTTGGACCTGAGCCTTCAGAGCGACTCTCTCCAGGAAGCCCACGAACTGGCCCACGAAATTGAAAAGAAGATCAAATCACAAATGCCCTTCGTCGAACGTGTCGTCATCCACTACCAACCTGCAAGCCCTCAAGAGTCCGACGAGAAACGCCTAGGCACCGACAAGCGAGACGTAGGCTACCGAGAGTATATCCTGCAAGCTCCCTCCATCACCGTCTACGACGACCTGGCCCGTTTTTTGGGCACCAAGGCCGACGGCGTCATCACCGTCGAATATCTGGAGATCGTCAAGATGGCCGGACACAGCTGCGCCACCGTCGCGGGCGCCTACCTCTGTGCCCTCAAAGGACTCCAAGCTCTCTACCCCGACACGCTACCCAAACGGGGAGAGATTCGGGTGGAACTGGCCCGTAAACCCAGAGAGGAGAATGCCGGCGTCGTCGCCTCCGTCCTCTCCGAAATCACCGGCGCCACCGAAGATCTCGGCTTCGGCGGCATTCCGACGGGAGAGTACAATCGCCGGGATCTCCTGCACTTCGGCGCCCCGATCGAACACGACATCCTCTTCACCCGTCTCGATACCGGTGAGCGTGTCGGGGTCGATTTCCGTCCCGGCCGCCTCGTCGATCCGATGAAGATCCTCCTCAGCGCCATCGGCCCCGAAGCCACACCCGAGAGTCGCGCCTCCTTCCCCGATCGCTTCCAAGAGATGGTGGAGACGCTCTTCGCTCATGCCGACGAGGTGATCGACCTCCATCCCCTTCCCAAGGCTTCATGATGTTCCGGAGCTCCCTCCGATTTGCCGCAGCCGCCGTCGCACTGAGCCTAGGGCTCGGGGCCGAGACTCTCACCCTCGACGAAGCGGTCCGAAGCACCCTCTCCAGCCACCCCGATATCCGCGCCGCCTTGCTGAAAATCCGCCAATCCGAGCAAAGCGTCGGCATGGAGCGCTCCGCCTGGAAACCCCAGGTCTCGATCCATGCCGAGTACGACCCCCAGCGTACCTTCACCCTCCCCCAAAACGGCGGCTTCGCCACCGTCAACCACCGGAGCTGGAATCTCGGAGCGAGCCTCAGCCAACAGCTCTTCGACTTCTCCCGCAGCGCCTACCGGATCGAGGCGGCAAGGCTCCGCCGTCAGATCGACGCCCTCTCGGCCCGAGAGCGCAAGGCCCTGATGCGCTACGAAGTCCGCAACGCCTACGCCCTGGTCCTGGTCCAGCAAGCCGCCCTCCGGGCCCGGATCAAGGATCTGGAGGCCAAACGCGCCTCCTGGCTCCAGGCCAAGGCGCTCTTCAAACAGGGGCTCAAGACCCGGGCCGACGCCTACCGGTTTCGCTCGGCCATGGAGGCGGCCAAAGAGGGAGTCGCTCTGGCCCGTGCCGCCTACCGCAAAGCCCGCTACGGACTCGAGCAGTACCTGGGTCGGCCTCTAAAGGCTTCGACCCGACTGACGGCGTCGCTGCTCAGGAGCCGTCCCCCGCTGCCCGCCCTGCCCCGCAGCGCCAAAGCCCTCGACACCCTAAGCCTGCGAAGCGCCTCCCTCGCCGTCTCCGCCACCGGGGCCCAGACCCGCGCTCTGGAGCGGGAGCATTTCGGAACTGTGCAGGCGATCGCCGATGTGGAGCGTTTCGACGGCCTCTCCCGCTACGACACCGCCACCGTAGGGATCCGCTACAGCGCCCCGATCTACAGCGGCGGACGCCTCGGCGCCCAAGCCCAGCAGAGCCGCATCGGCCAGATGGTCGCCGCCGCCGACCGGGATGGGCTGCGCCGCAGGCTCTGGCAGGAGATTCGCTCCACTTTGGCCGACTACCGAGAGACCCAAAGCGCCATCGAAGCCCGCCGGGCCCAGATCCGCTCGGCTCTGGAGACCCTCAAGCTGCTGCAGGCCCGCTACAAGGAGGGCCTGGCCACCTACATCGAGGTCCTCGACGCCCAATCGGTGCTTCTTCAAGCCCGCCTGGGCCTCCTGAGCGCCTACTACAACCGCCTCGAACGCAGCTACCGACTGGAGTATCTTAATGCGAAATAGACGATGGGAAATCCCCCTGATCCTTCTCCTCCTGGGGTCGGGAGCCTGGCTCTTTTATCAAAAGGTCTATCTCCCCAAATCGACCTACGCCTTCGTCACCCCCGAGCGGGGCGATCTTCCCCTGAAGATCTTCGGAATCGGTACCGTGGGAGCCAAAAACCTCTACAACGTCGCCTCCAATAGCGGCGGCCGTCTCCAACGCGTCCTCAAGGACGAAGGCGATCGGGTCGCGCAAGGAGATGTGATCGCCCGACTCGATCCCGTGGATCTGCCCCAGCAACTGGAGCAGGCCCAAGCCCTGGCGCGCAAAGCCGCCCTGGAGACCGAAGCCTCCGTCAAGGAGATCGGCTCTCTCCGGGCCCAGCGCGCCCTGGCCCAGATCAACTACGACCGCTATGCCCGGCTTCAAAACCAAGGCTACGCCGCCAAGGCCGAATACGACAAGGCCCGGACCGATCTGGCCTCCCTCGATGCCCAGATCGCCGCGTCACAGGCCCGTATCGCCGCTTCCAAAGCCCAGGAGATCAGTGCGCGTAAGAGCGTCGAAGCCCTCATGCAGAAGATCCGGCGTCTGGAGGTCCGCTCCCCCGTCTCCGGCCTCGTCGTCAAGAAGCTCGCCCGCGCCGGCGAAACCCTCGCGCCCCAGCAGGCGATCCTCCAGATCGTCCGCCCCCAGGAGGTCTGGATACGGGCCAATATCGACGAGCGAATCAGCGGCGCGATCCAGCCGGAGCAAAACGCCACCATCACCCTCCGATCCCGCTCCGATCATCCCCTCCCCGGCCGCGTCGTCCGGATCGAGCGTGAAAGCGACCCCGTCACCGAGGAGCGGATCGTCGACGTCGCCTTCGCGCATCTTCCCGAGCCCTTCTACCTCAACGAGCAGGCCGAAGTCCTCATCACCACCGGCCGAATCCGCGATGCCCTGCTCATCCCCGTGAAGCTGCTCCAAAAGGACGGCGTCTGGATCTACCGGCAGGGCAAGGCCCACTTTGTGCGCCTCGAGATCCTGGGAAGAGACGACCGTTTCGCCGCGGTGCGGGGCCTCGACGAGGGGGCGAAGATCCTCGTACCCGATCCCCACAAGAAGCCGCTCTTCGAGGGAGCGAGTATCCGGCTATGATCAGTCTCGCCTACAAAGATATCCGCCATTCGCTCCTGAAGTTTCTCATCACCGCCATGGGGGTGGGGATGCTCCTGGGGATCGTGCTGATCATGATCGGAGTCTACCGGGGAATGGTCACCGACGCTCAGGTCCTCCTAGACGATATCGGGGCCCAGGAGTGGATTGTCCAGCAAGGCACCCTCGGCCCCTTCGCCGAAAGCTCCCGGATCCACGAAGATCTCAAGGAGACCCTCCGGGCTCAGCTCGGCATCGACTGCACCGCCGCCCTGGCCTTTCTCAACCTCCAGGTCCGCACCCCCTCGGGAAAGATGAAACGGGTCTACAGCGTCGGATACGACCCCCACGGCCTGATCTCGGCGATCAATCCCCAGCGTCTCGTCGCCGGCCGCCCCCTGCGCCGAAGCCACTACGAGATCGTCGTCTCCAAAAAGCTCGGCTTCTCCCTCGGGGACAAGATTCGCCTCGGACGCAACATCTACACCGTCGTAGGCATCACCAAAGGGGCCGTCTCCAGCGGAGGCGACCCGGTAATCTACCTCAGCCTCAAGGATGCCCAGAACCTACAGTTTCTCTACTCCAACGCCCGCATCCGCAACGACCGGGCCCGAGGGCTCAAGGTCGATGCCGACAACCACTTGGTCAACGCCGTCGTCGCCACCCTCCGCCCCGGAGTCGATCCCGAGAAGGTCGCCGCACGGATCCGCCGTTGGAAGCACCTGAGCGTCTACACCGCCGCTCAGCAACGCGACATCCTGACCAAAAACGTCATCGAAACCGCCGCCAAACAGATCGGAATGTTCACGGTAATCCTCGTCGCCGTCTCGAGTATCATCATCGCTTTGATCATCTACACCATGACCCTGGAAAAGATCAAGGAGATCTCCATCATGAAGCTCGTCGGACTCCCCAACCTCACCATTACCAAGATGATCATGCAAGAGACCCTCGTGCTGGGGATTCTCGCCTTCATCTTCGGCAACCTCTTCGCCCACGCCATCTGGGACAAGTTCCCCAAACGGGTGGTCCTGGAGATCCCCGACGCCTGGGACCTCTTCGGAATCGTCATCGTCGCCTCGATCCTCTCGAGCCTCTTTGGCGTCTACAAAGCGATCAAAGCCGACCCGCGCGCAGCCATCGGGGGATAAGAATGGATCGAAACATCGAAACAAAAACGACCGGAATTTCACCCAAAAATCCTCCATCAACGGAGAGTTCCAAGGAGCCCGCGGGGCCAAAAGGCCAAAGCGGCATCCGCGTCGAGGGGCTGAGCAAGATCTTCGGCTCGGGCGACAGTGAAGTGCGGGTCCTGGAGGATGCCTCTTTGGAAGTCAAAAAGGGGGAGTTCGCCGCGCTGGTCGCCCCCAGCGGCGCGGGCAAGACCACCCTGCTGATGATGCTTGGATGCGTCACCGAACCCACAGCGGGCAAGATCTGGCTCGGAGACGAGCTGGTCTGGGACGAGGATCACTGGAGCATCCCCGATACCCGACGCATCCGTCGAGAGAAGATCGGATTTATCTTTCAGGCCCACTACCTGATCCCCTTCCTCAACATCATCGAGAACGTCAAGCTCATCCCCTTGAGCAACGGCTGGGAAGATCGCAAGGCCGAAGCCAAAGCGATGGAACTGCTGGAGTACTTCGACATCGCCGACAAGCGCGACGCCATGCCCAGCCAACTCTCCGGCGGGCAGAATCAGCGCGCCGCCATCGCCCGCGCCCTCTCCAACGAACCCCAGATCATCTTGGCCGACGAGCCGACCGCCGCTTTGGACATGACCCGGGCCGTCAACGTGGTCAAACTCCTGCGCCAGATCGTCGAGGAGCAAAACGTCGCCATCATCATGGTCACCCACGACGAACGGCTGCTTCCCTACTGCGACAAGATCCTCGCCATCGAAAACCGCAAAGTCGTCACCAAAACCCAAGTCCCCAAAGGCTTCGTCTGAGCCGGACTTAACCCCGAAGAACCTTCATCGCCTCTTCGACGCTCTTGCCCTCGACCGTCACGGCGTAGATCGCGTCGGCCATACGGATCGCCTCCTCCAGGGGGCGCTGATGGATGTTGCGTCCCGTGCCATTGCCTCGGGCGTGACCGAGGTGGATCTGCTCGTGAAGCTGGCGCAAGAAGGCCGCTTCGTCGATGCGGCTTCCCCCTTCGCAAAGCACCCCGGTCCGGCCGGCGGCCTGAGTCGCTTCGTGGAGCAGCTCGGGCTTGAAAGCGCCCTTTTCGTAGGGGACTTTGAGCTTGACGAAGTCCGCCCCCAGGCAAGCCGCCACCCCGGCAGCGCCGGCGATGAGATGGGGGTCGTGCTCATCCTTGACGTAGGGGCCCTTGGGATAGAGCCAGAGCACCGCCAGCAATCCGTGGCGATGGGCCTCGTGCACCAGCCGAGCCGCTTCGGTGAACATATCGTGCTCGTGTTCGCCGCCCAGATAGACGGTGTAACCCACCCCTCGGATGTCCAGACCGTTCTCGCGCAGCTCCAGCACCTCGGGAAGCCCCAGCCATTGGCGGCTGTAGGGGTCCTTGTCGGTATAGGGGACGAGATTGGTCTTGGCGTTGAGCTTGACCAGATAGGGGATCTTGGGATAGTCCCGTCCATAGCGGGTGATCAGCCCGTACTGGGTGGCGAAGACGCCGATCCTGGCTCTGAAAGCGATCCGAAAGAGATGCTCCGGATCGTTGTCCTCGGCAGGGATCCCCTCGCCGTAGAAGTCGTCGTTGAGATGCTCGACCTTCTGATCCCCGGCGAAAAGCATCAACCGGCCGCTGCCTCCTGTGGTCTTGTCGAAATTCTCCAAGAACGCCCCCCGCATAGGGGCGGGGACGTCGGCGGGTAAGTAGTGTTGTAGATTCATCATCGGTCCTTTCCTTGATGAGCACCGTACTCTCTTTCACAAGAGAGCTTCAGACAGTTGGGCAGAGGCTTACCTTCGATGAACGCCTGCATATTTCGCAGCGAAATCTCCATGATACGATGCAAAGCCTCCTCGGTGTAGTAAGCCATATGGGGCGTATAGAGGACATTCGCCCGCTTTATGCAAGCCGGATCCGCCGTGACATCGAGGCAGAGGATATTGGGTAGGGTCGTATAGAGAGCTTTCGCGATGATTTCGCCCCGGGCCACGTTGACCAAAATCGCATCTTTTTTGAGCAGTCTCGCCCGCTCTTCGTCGATCAAGTCGGTCGTCGCAGGCGTGAGCGGCAGCGCGATCATCACCACATCGCTTTTGGCCAGCAATGCATCCAGATCGCAAAAGTCGATCCCCAACTCTTCGACGATCGGCTTTTTCGTCCGGGACCAAGCCGAGATCTCCATCCCGAACCCTTTGGCGATATAAGCCATACGAGAGCCGATCGTTCCGAGCCCCAGGATGCCGATCCGTTTGCCGTAGAGCTCGATCCCCTTGAGATCGTGATAGTCGAAATTGCCCTCCTTGCTGCGCTTCAGGGCTTCGTGAGTATGGCGCGTGGCGTTGAGCAGCAGCGAAAAGGCGAACTCCGCCACCGCCGGCCCGCCGTAGCCTGCAACATTGGAGACCACAAGCCCTCGTCGGTACAGGGATTGGCACTTGATATGGTCGTAGCCGGTGGAGCGGGTCTGCAGATAGCGGAGTTTCGGCAACAACTCAAGCACTTCGTCGGTCACTCTTGAATGGACGAACAGCGACACTGCCTCGAAATCCTGTGGCGATCTGAGCTCTTCATTGATCGTGCCCTCGAAAAAATGCAGATCATGCCCTTTGAGGCGCTCGGAAAAGAAGGCCTTTTCTTCAGGTTTGCTTTCGTAGAAGGCGATTTTCATCTCTGATCCTTTCGCATTTTCTTTAAGGCGTATCAGCGTCCCAGCTTCTCCTCCAGCTTCACCACGTCCTGGATGGTTTTCAGCACACTATCGGGGTTGAGGCTCATGGAGTCGATGCCCAGCTTGACCAGGTATTCGGCCACTTCGGGGTAATCCGAGGGGGCTTGGCCGCAGATGCCGCTGTGGCGCTCGTTGCGCTGACAGCCTTCGACGGCGAGGCGGATCATCTCCAGCACGCCGGGATCGCGCTCGTCGTAGTCGAAGGCGACGATTTCGCTGTCGCGATCAACCCCCAGGGTCAGCTGGGTCAAGTCGTTGCTACCGATGCTGAAGCCGTCGAAGACTCGGCTGAAGGCGTCGATCTGGATGACGTTGTTGGGGATTTCGCACATGACGTAGATCTTGAGACCCTTTTCACCCTTTTTCAGGCCGTATTTGGCCATCGTCTCGACGACCTTTTCGCCCTCTTCGACCCGGCGGCAGAAGGGAATCATCAGGATAATGTTTTCCATACCGATCACTTCTCTGGCTCGCTTCATCGCCGCGCACTCCAGGGCGAAGCCCTCTTCGTAGGCCGGGTGGGTATAGCGTGCCGCACCGCGGAAGCCGATCATCGGATTATCTTCTTCGGGCTCGAAAAATTTACCGCCTAGAAGCGTGGCGTATTCGTTGGATTTGAAGTCGCTCATGCGCACGACGCAGGGCTTGGGATAGACCGACGCGGCGATGGTGGCGACCCCTTCGCTCAAGGTTTTGACGAAAAAC
>Ga0256841_1002033_pt1 | contig 16613 bp, 21 predicted proteins | sample 356308metaG_FD_185971 | JGI IMG/M metagenome (GOLD analysis project Ga0256841, IMG submission 185971) | Hydrothermal vent microbial communities from Mid Atlantic Ridge, Atlantic Ocean - 356-308 | ecosystem: Environmental > Aquatic > Marine > Hydrothermal vents | place: Atlantic Ocean: Mid... | reverse complement strand
ATTTTCTACCCCCCCGCCTGCCGCGGGCACGACTTCCCCTTTAATTCCCCTTCCCTTATGCATAAGGGAAGGGGTTAGGGGTAGGGTTAGTAAATAGACCTGATCGATGGCGAATACAAAACTATTCTATAAATCCTTAAAAAAATAATGAACTTTTTATTAGATAAAAATTATTTTGGACAGCAGTGATTTAATATATGACTTCACAAGAACCCCGGTAGAGCCCAAATCCTAATTAACCGAGCATTCATACTGAGGTATAAAGGGTTAAAAGCAGTAAGCATAAAAAACGATGGTTCCCTGCTCTTCCGGGTCAGGATAATATTTATAATCAGGCTGTTTTCATAAAAATTGATCTAAATGTGATCTTTCCCTCAAGTTTCGGTTAATTATTTTAATACCTTGCCGATGAATTGCTAAAATGCCATAGGTCGGAAAAGGAATATGTCGAATAAAAAAAGCAGCACTATCTTAATCGTCGATGATAATCCTCTGAATTTAAAAATGTTACGTGTCATCTTAAAGAATGAGGAATATAGTTGTTTGGAGGCAAGCGACGGCGTTCAGGCAATTCAAATAGCCAAAAACGAAAAACCCGATTTAATTTTACTGGATATCATGATGCCGCGTATGGATGGGTATCAAGTTTGTCAAACGTTAAAGAGAGAGGAAGAGACGGCAAATATCCCGGTTATTTTTCTGACTTCCAAAACCGATGCAGAAGGGATTGTACATGGATTCGAGGTCGGAGCATCGGATTATGTAACCCGTCCCTTCAATCGCATCGAACTGCTGGCCCGGATTAAAACCCATCTTTCTCTAAAACAATCTCAGGAAAGAATCCTTGAACTGGAACGACGCAATTCGATCCTGGCCATGATCACTACGACCAACCATGAAATAAATCAACCCCTTACCGTGCTCAATGGGAACCTTTTTTTGTTGAAAGATTCCTTAAACATTGCAAAGCTGACCAAAGAGCAGCAATCCTATTTTCAGCGGATCGATCATGCTATCGAAAAGATCCGTGACATCCTGATCAAATATCGACGCGCCGAATCCATGCGTCTGGAATCCTATAGCGGCAAAGAAAAGATGGTTGTCTTCGATGACAAATGAAAACGGTCCAAATAGCGAAGTTCGCTTCCGGGTGGAAATCACTTATAGTTCATAGCCGGCCTCAAGGATGCTCTGCTTTACCTGATCCAGGTGTTTTTCATCCGAAAGCTCAAATTCAACACAATTCTCCTGTAAATGCACTTTGACTTCAGATGTATCCTCAACTGCGACGACGGCTCGTTCCACATTCTTCGCACAATGCATACAAGTCATTCCATTTACAGCTAAAACAATTTTTCCCATTTTATTATCCTTCCCCTTTGTCCAGATTGTGGACAGCCGGATTTTATCTAAATAATACAAGCCTAACATAAAGAGCAAGGTGAATGATCCGAATAGACGCAGCCATCCCGGTAACCAGTCATGTTGATGTACCGTTAGAAGATCGCTTATTTCGGGCAGAATGGTCAGTAAATTAAAACCATAGCCTATACTCAAACTGACCCCGGCAATGGATATCAGATAGATTGCGGTAGATTTTTTACCTAAAATTTTCATAACCGTACTCAGGTTAACCGCATTTGTAGCCGGCCCGCTCAGTAAGAAGACTAAAGCGGCACCGGGAGCTAATCCCTTCATCATCAATGCCGCTGCAATCGGTGTGGAAGCAGAGGCACAAACATAAATAGGAATACCAATGGTTAGCATGATCAACATGGATAGAAAAGGACTACCGAGGTATTGCCCGAAAAAATTATCCGGGAACAAGACACCGACCGCCCCGGCGATCAGAATTCCGATTAGAAGCGTATTCGCGATAGACCCTAATAATTCATATTCGACGTAAGAAGGAATCCTCTTTAAACGCTTATAGAATTCATCCTGAGCAGTTTCTATACTTTCTTTGCTCTTGGAACGATTTTCTTTTTCCTTATCAAACAGATTGATGAGTATACCGGAAATGAGTGCCGTGACGATTGAAGCGATAATCCTGGCCACAGCAAACAACCCGCCCATCAAGGAGTAGGTTAACATAAAACTATCGGCCCCAATCTGTGGTGTGGTTACTAAAAAAGAAACCACGGAACCCCTGGAAGCACCACTCCTCTTTAAAGAAGTGGCCACAGGTACAACTCCGCAGGAACAGAGGGGCAATGGAATTCCAAACAGAGTTGACTTAATCACCGATGCTAAATTGCCCTTTCCCAGATGGCGCTTTACAATCGATTCAGGGAAAAATACATGCAGAACACCGGCTACCAAAAAGCCGAAAACAAGATAAATCGCCATCTCATTAAAAAAATTGGCCGTCTCTTTTATGAAGGATAGCAGATACTCATAGACCATACTTGACCTCAATTCATTTGCCCCAGACACATCTTCAACAAAATATTTTCTTATGAAAACAATTTCCCTTAAAAAACATCCTGAGCGCTTTTTTTATTCCATCCTGTTCATCAAATCCTTTTCGTTCCTTTACGATAATTAAAAGAGAAATAGAGGAAGGCCCGGGAATATGGATCAAGGTTGTCTTCTTTGTAAATATTATTAAAGTCCCCTTTTAAGCATCCGATTATCCGGCTAAAGAATGCAGTATAAATCGACTCAATGAAAGATTATGTCCGAAACAAAAGAGACGAATCAATCCGATACAATCCTCATCGTAGACGATAATAAGCTTATTCTCCGCATCTTCGAAAAAATTTTTGCGGAGAATAACTACGAGATCATTTTAGAAAGCAACAGTACAAAAGCAGAGGAACTGGCCGTAACGTTGCAACCCGATATTATTCTGCTTGACGTCATGATGCCTTATATCAACGGTTTTACACTCTGTTCCAATTTAAAAAATAATGAAAAGACAAAACATATACCCGTCATCTTCATTTCGGCCCGTAGTAGTACGGAAGATATTGTTCAAGGTTTCCAGGCCGGCGGTATCGACTATTTAACCAAACCGATCCAAAAAGAAGAGGTTTTAACCCGGGTACGTACGCACCTCAGTCTGGAACACTATAAAAAGGAATTGGCCCAAAAAAATGCCGAACTTCAGTCTATTAACGCTAATCTGGAAAAATTGGTGGAGGAAAAAACCAAAGCGCTGATTTCTCAGGAAAAGCAGGCCATTATCGGCAGCATGATTACCGGAGTGGTCCATAACTTTCGCTCTCCTTTGACCGCAATACTGGGCTATCTGGAACTTCTGGAAGATGAACTTAGTGAGGAATCGAAGCTCTTTGTCAATCAGATTCAGGAAGCGGCCGAATACCTCGAAGAAATGATGAATGGCCTGATGATTAAATCCCGCATGGATCAAAGCACCAAGACGGAACAGGTCGATTTAAATGCCCTAATTCACCGGGAACTTGAATTTTTTAACGCCAATTTACGTTTTAAACATGAGATTGAAAAAGAACTGCATCTGGACGACTCTTTACCCAAGGTTACTGTAATGTACTCGGATATTGCCCAGGTCTTTGAAAACCTGGTTAATAATGCTATAGATGCCATGTGGAAAAGGCCGCTACAAAAATTAAGTGTAAGCACGGAGCAGGATCAAAATTATCTATACATTAAAGTATCCGATACAGGATGCGGAATTGAAGCGGATAAACTACCCATGATTTTTGATCCCTTTTACTCATCCAAACCACGTAAAGACGAGACAAAGGAAGGCGAACCCTATGGAACCGGTCTCGGTTTACATACCTGTCAAACCATCCTGAAGCGCTATAACGGATTCCTGAAAGTACAATCCGAACCTGATCAGGGCAGCACCTTTACAATCGTCTTACCTAAAACAGCCGATAAGCGGGCCTAGTTTCCTACCTTTTTGCAAAATTTCATTAAAAAACATTAATTTTTTTTCCATACATTTTATTGACAAATGAACATATGTTCATTATATTGAGATCGATTAGAATGAACATAAGTTCAATTGAGGAAGCCATGCGCGGTCCGTATCGCAGAAGGCAGGTAAATCTGCCACCCCGATTCAATCACTTTAAACCGGCAGGAATTCCGGCTCAGGCTCTGGAAGCGGTCTATCTGACCTTTGATGAATTTGAAGCCATACGATTAGCCGATTATCAGGGGCTGGATCATCAGCAGGCAGCGGATCAAATGCGGATATCCCGGCCGACTTTTTCACGCTTAATCGAAAAAGCACGACATAAAGTTGCCCAATCCCTTATCGAGGGTAAAATGCTACGCATCGAAGGTGGACATGTTGATTTTAGCGGGTATGTATTGGAATGTCCGGACTGCGGACGCATTTTTGATCCCGGGCAGCAGGGCACCGCTGCAGTCTGTCCGGATTGCGGATCGGCCCGGGTCCAACCCTGGAGCGGTGCCGGTAGATACGGTCATGGCAGAGGTAAATTCCGAGGGGGAAGATGATGAAAATAGCAGTTGCTTCCGGAAAAGGAGGAACCGGCAAGACATTTATTTCCACCAATCTGGCTTACATTGCTGCGGATCAGGGTTCTGTGCATCTTTTTGATCTGGATGTGGAAGAACCCAACGCCCATCTTTTCTTTCCGGAAAGGGTTAGGGACAGTCGGGCGGTTCGGCGTATGATTCCGATCGTTAATGCCGAAATCTGTGATCATAAGGGCATTTGTACCCAGGTTTGTGAATATCACGCTATTATTTCTCTTGCGACGACGACCATGGTTTTTCCGGAGTTGTGTCATAGCTGTTATGGTTGTCTGGAACTCTGTCCAACCCGGGCCATAAGCGAGGGTTTTAAAGAAATCGGGAAAATTCACCGCTCCGATACCGGTGGATTGCATTTAATCACCGGTGAATTAAAAGTCGGTGAATCCGCTGCCCCTTCATTAATTTCCGAAACGAAAACCAGCGTCCCACAAGAAGCGCAGATCAATATTTATGACGCACCGCCCGGTACATCCTGTCCGGTCATCGAAGCGGTGAAGGATATGGATTATATCATTCTGGTTACAGAGCCAACCCCTTTCGGCTTGCATGATCTGGACTTAATGGTGCAGACTATCAATCAAATTGATCGTCCTTACGGTGTAGTGGTTAATAAATCCCAGGCAGGAAACAATCTCATCGAATCCTATTGCACTGAACACGGTATTGAAATCATTGCCCGTTTCGCGCAAGATATCAATATTGCCAGGGCCTATGCTCAGGGAAAGATCGTCAGTGCCGTGTTTCCGGAAATCAGGACTCGGTTCGAGACATTATTGCAACGGATTCGGGAGCGAATGATATGAAGGAAATTGTAATCATGAGCGGAAAGGGTGGAACCGGCAAGACCTCATTCACCGCAGCACTTGGTGTATTGGCCGGTAAGCAGGCGATTGTTGCCGATTGCGATGTGGATGCGGCTAATCTACACTTGCTGTATCAACCGGAAATTCTCGAAGATCATAACTTCCTGAGCGGGAAGCTGGCCGTTATTGATTATGACACCTGCATCGATTGTGGTGTGTGTCGGGACAAATGCGCATTCGATGCGATTGATCTGACGGATGGTAAATATGTTATCAATGAAATTTCTTGTGAAGGGTGTGCGGTGTGCAGCTACCTTTGCCCGGAGCACTCCATCGAAATGAAGGATAATCATGCCGGGAAGTGGTTTATTTCCAAATCGCGTTTCGGAACCTGGATGGTCCATGCCCATTTGGATATCGGTCAGGATAATTCCGGTAAACTGGTCAGCAAAGTAAAAGACGAAGCGAAAAAACTGGCTAAAAAAAATGAAATACCTTTCTTATTGGTTGACGGGCCTCCTGGCGTGGGGTGTCCGGTTATTTCGGCATTTGCCGGTGTGGATCATGTGCTAATTATTACCGAAGCTACTCAATCGGGGTTTCATGATTTAAAACGGCTAACGGAATTAATTGAATTTTTCAAAGCGCAGGCTTCCTGCGTCATTAATAAATATGACCTGAATGAACCGATCTCGGGAACAATTGAGGAGTTTTGTAATGGGCACAGCATTCCTGTGCTGGAAAAAATTCCTTTTGATGAGACGTTCTACGAAACGCTTCAAAATGGAAAAACCATAGTGGAGAGCGAGAATAAGAATTTAAAATCAAAGATAGAACATATCTGGCAATTTTTAAAAAATGTGGAGGGATAGCAATGAAAGTAGCTTTCACGGCATACGGTAACAGTTGGAATGAACAGATCGATATTCGTTTTGGCCGCGCCAAAGGCTTTTTTATTGTCGATAGTGAAACAGAAGAAACCGAATATTTGGACAACCGGGTCAATCTGGAAGCGCAACACGGCGCAGGCACCAGTTCCGCTCAGATGATCGCCAATGCCGGCGTATCCGCTTTAGTCACCGGGAAAGTCGGTCCTAAAGCAGGAAGCGTTCTGAAAACCGCCGGGGTTAAAGTATATGGTGGCATCGGTTATGCTTCTATTAAAGAGGCATACGATAAATTTAAAAAGGGTCTTTTAATCGAACAGGATTATTAACATCCTGAATTTAAAAAGAAGGAGGTATCATTATGCCAAGAGGAGATCGTACAGGCCCCAACGGTTTTGGGCCCATGACCGGTCGCAGATTGGGATATTGCGCCGGATATGATTCACCTGGATTCACCAGAGGCTATGGTATGGGCTGGGGAGGCGGCCGCCATGGTTATGGTATGGGCTATGGCCGTGGTTTCGGCTATGGAGCCTATCCGGGCTATATCCCCCCTGCCCCTGCCGTTCCTTACAGCAAGGAACAGGAAACCGGGGTTTTAAAAAGCCAGGCCGAAGCCTTGCAGAATCAACTAAAGGCGGTAATGGATCGGCTGGATCAGCTCACAAAATCCTCTGATCAGAACGAATAGTTCTGTTTTTCGGTTAGAAGAGAAGCTGCTTAGAAATGAGCAGCCTCTCTTTTTCCCCCTGAAATAATAATTTTCATAATTCATTCTTAAAATTCTGGAATTTCTAATTTGTGTTGATTATATTACTCTTGTTTAATCGAGCAGGACCTTGTTTAACAAACTAAAAGATTCCCATGAGAAAGAAACTTCACGGTATAAGTCGAATTGATTCTAGAAGTACCCATGGCTGGTACGCCAGAATCTATGCCAATGGGGGCGTATTTGCTTCCAAACTATTTAGTGACCGTCAGTTCGGCGGGAAGCAAAAAGCCTTGGATGGGGCTATCAAATGGCGAGATCACAATCAGATGGTGGCCGACCTGAACAAAAAAAAGCCTTCCATTGCCAAAAGGCCTCCCTTCTTTGACAAGAAACCGAAAAACAATGTAAGCGGCGTAGTAGGCGTTCATAAGGTACACAGCTTCAGCAAGGGGAAGGATATTGTCTATATCCAGGCAACATGGAGTGAATTCGGGAGAACCAGGTCAAAGAAATTTTATGTGAGTGCCACTCGTACCGAAGAAGAAGCCTTCGAGCAGGCCATTGCTCTACGTAAGCAGAAAGAACAGGAACTATATGAAAAATGGCAGCAGATGATCCGGGAAGAAGAGAAGAATAATAAATAACAAACTACTATATCCCATCATACAAAGCATTTAAAAGTTCGTATGTTTTTTCCTGATCTTTTTCTTCAACGTACAGGTCCACTCCTTGGGCCATTCCCGACGAAGTAGTACCCAAAATACCTACATCGGGTGATTTTAACACGCATCCGATCTGATGTCGTTCCAATATCTCTTTAGCCTGTTCGGCAAAAACCCGATTAGGAAAATTTTTTATCAATACGATGCGGCTCATTAGGGAATATCCTTTTATTATTAGAATTTATTTGGTCAGGCGCTTTATTCAATTTAATTTATTTCTTATATCAACTACTCTCTATCGAAACTTAAAATGCCAAATTTTGTTTTTAGTTTCAACTATATTTTTATCTTGACAGATAATACCTTTTATAGATATCACTAAACTCTTGTAAAATGAACTTTTTCTAAAAATATTTCAGAGAGACCATACCCAATTGGCGAGAATATTTATGGATTCCCGTTTTCACGGGAATGACACCTGTTTTCGCATGGCAGTAACATCGTGTCATACCTGTCCGTACCGTGTCATGCCTGCCCGGCCTTTGGCGGGCCCAACTTGATTGGGAATCCAAAAGAATCAGAGGATGAAAGCTACTAAATTTTTGGGCCCATCGAGATTAAAGAGAAAGAGCTAGATTTTGAGCCAGCTCTTTCAGAATACCGGCTGCTTTACCCTGCAGGAACAAATCGGTTATCGAATTCGAAAAATTGGATGGTTCGACGTTTACTTCGATGATGGTTGCTCCCTTTTCCCCGGCCATGGAGGGAAGCATAGAAGCCGGCATAATTTCTCCGGTAGATCCGATGACAAGCATTACCTCCGCCTGTGCTGCCTCGTTAAAGGAATCACTTCGGGCCGGTTCCGGGATGGGTTCTCCGAAGAACACAAAATCCGGTTTTAACAGGCCTCCGCAAGAAGAACAACTTGGTGGCAATTCATCCAAATTAATTTGTTCAACCAAAAACTGCCTGTTACATCGCATACAGCGTAATGTATGGGAGGTACCGTGAAACTCGATCACCCGCCTGCTGCCGGCTTGTTGATGCAAATGATCTATATTTTGGGTGATTATCGATTGAAGCAGGTTCCGACGTTCCATCTCAGCCAATACAAAATGGGCAGGATTTGGCCGGGCTTTACCAAAAAAATCATAAAATATTTCTTTTATCACCTGCCAGGAGTGCGCCGGATGTTTTAAAAAATAATGGATATCCAGGACGGTCGGATCGTAGCGACTCCACAGGCCATTTTCCCCCCGAAAGGGAGGGATGCCACTCTCCACCGATATACCCGCGCCGGTAAAGGCAACCGTATGGGAGGAGGATTTCAAAATTTCTGCGGCACGATTAATATGTCGGGAATGATCCACTATCAATCAACCTGGAATTTATGTCATCTTAATTAATTACAAAAAAGGACCGGAACTAGGCCATTTGAGGAAATTTATAGAGTGCATTGGTCAACAGGTCGCCCACATCATATTTCACATCCGGAATGAGGAATCCGTTTTTCTGAGTATTACTGGTATCAAAAACAAAAGCCTTATCAATATGTTCAAAATCTTCCAGGTCTCTGGCACTCTTTTTCGTGCCGAAGATGGCGGCCACAACCACCTCTTTGGCACCGGCCTTTTTTAAAAATTCGGCTGATCTTTTAAAGGTCAGGCCGGAATCCGTAACCACATCAACGATAAGGATTGTTTTATCTTTGACACTTTCCGGACTGGTACTTACGAAATTGGGGTCCTGTCCGCGCATAGGAGTTAAAAAACCAATTTCACGATCATAATCGCTCAATAAATAACCCGGTAATAAGAACAATCCGCTTCTTAATAGAAAGAGACACATACCTACATTTTTAAAAACTTCTTCCCTGCGGATCATATTGAAAAACTTATGCCCGAATTGTACCAACAGTTTTCGTGTCTGTTGCGCATCCTTACAATTTTTTATCTCTTTTGCTAATTTCTTCATTGCCATCTCCCGTGCCAGTGTTTTCTATTAACCCGTAACGACTTGCATGGTTTTATAATTAAGTTCCGATCCCATGGCGCTGTGTGGTATCGAAAAGACGATCAGTAAAAGGATAGCTGCCCCCACGATCCACCAACGGCTTTTTTCGATCGGCAATTTATATGCAGCAAACAGGGCAATCAGCCAGCCTATTGCCGCAAATAATGTTTTGTTATCCGTTAAATCAAATCCAAATGGGATACCTGTCCAGTATGCATCAAAAGCATATTTTTGAACGAAGGGTCCTAACACCAATCCACCCAGGACAAGAATGATAAAGGTCGCCAAGACATACCCTTTCAGATGCGCACCTTTAACCAGAGCCAAAAAGGCGGTATAAACGGAGAAGAGCATGGCTAAAAACATAAACGATATATGGGGAATAAGAACGCCTAAAGGGACGGCTCCTTTGAATCTTGTGACCACGGTTTTATGAGGCGGAATGGTCCAATTTTTTATCCCTTTTTTCAGCATTACAAAATATTCCAGTTTTCCGGCCGGAGGTTGATGAGGCAAATATCCTACTCTTGATCCTTCCTCATATTTCATGGGGAAATACGTCCAACCCGTATCCACTTTAAAGCGCCGATAGGCCAGTAACACCTGATAGGAAGTATCCGTAAGTGTTACGTGTACCAGTTGATCTCCCGGACCGCCATGGCTCCGATCGAACTTATAGGAGATAGGCATTCCGTCTACCGAGGCCTTCCCGGAGACAGGATAAGTAGGTCCGGTTAATTTTTGATAGACTGCGGCACTTAGTGTAATAATAACGGCGAACAACCAGCGAAGCCAATTCTTATTCATTGAGCATAAACCTCTGTTTTATGTTTGGAATTCACTAAATATAATAATTTCAACAAAATATGCATAATTTTTTTTACATCGCCCCGAAGAATCCAATAGAATTTATAATTTAAATCAAACTGTTTTCGGATACGATTGCCGGAAGTAGTTGTAGATAAAATAAGTTTTTACTAATTTACCCTAAAAACAGATGAAAAGGAATTATGAATATGAGCCGAATTCCGGATTTTGATTGGGGAAAAAGCGGTTCGTTATTTCGGGCCCACCCCTGGCACGGTGTTAATCCTGGGCTGGACGCCCCGGAGATTGTTACTGCTTATATCGAAATGTTGCCCACAGATACCGTAAAATACGAATTGGATAAACAGACCGGACTTCTTAAGATCGATCGTCCCCAGCGGTTTTCTTCCATGCCACCCATGCTGTATGGATTTATTCCCCAAACCTATTCGGGACCAAAAAGTGCCGAATACTGTAATAAAAAAACGAATCGTACCGACATTATCGGAGACGAGGATCCCGTGGATATTTGTATCTTGACCGAACGACCCATAACATCCAGCAATATTCTGGTACCGGGCGTGGTAATCGGTGGTTTCCGCATGATCGATAATAATGAAGCGGATGACAAGATTATTGCTTACCTGAAAGGTGATATGGTGTATAGTGAATGGGAAGATATCACCGATATTCCGGAGAAACTAATTGAGCGCTTGCGGCATTACTTCCTGACTTATAAAGATATCCCCGGAAAAGAACGACACTTGGCGGAGATCACCCATATTTACAATAAAGAAGAGGCCTACGAAGTGATCCGAAGGGGGCGAAAAGATTATGAGAACAAGTTTAAATCATAATCCCGTAAGGATTAGCCTCCGCTAAATGTAACCTTATGCCCTTTTTCCGTGAGGTATTTCCCTATTTTTTGGCGATGGTTACCTTGGATCTCCACTTGTTGATTTTTGACTGTGCCTCCACTGCCGCATAATTTTTGTAGCTCTTTAAGGACCGGTTTTAAATCGCCGTTTAGTCCCTTGATCACGGTCACGTTTTTTCCTCTTCTCCCTTTACGATCAAGAAGAAGGTAAATTGTTTCGGACGAAGGCCCGGTTACTGCATTTACTTTATTTTCCCCGGGCTGCCAGTCCGGATTTGTGGAATAAACCAGGTGATCGGCTTTATTTTTATTCATTTGTACTTTCCGTCCTATTTACCGAACATGCCGGTAAACCCTTTTACGATCGTTCCTGCCGCTTACGAATTTTATCGCGCCATTTCGGTAAACCGTATTCTATTTTAAAACTTCCCACTGCATATCCCATTGCCACCGGTCAAAATATAGATTACCGCCATCCCACTCCACTTCTCCGCGTTGCGAATCGACGGTTTCCGATCGAATATACTTTTTCGGGGGGGCAAACCGTTGAGCAAATCCATCATTGAAGATTAAGCGGTAGCTATCCATTCCCTGTAAATAAAAATATTTAAAGTTTTCATCCCCGCTATTCCGCAGCCCGTAGGTAACGTCCACAGGCATCCAGCCATAAGGTTTAAAATAGATCATTCCCCAGTCATGCATACTGTCGGAAGGCGGCTTAAACTCCCAACCGGATTGCCAGCGGGCCGGGATGCCGTTGTAACGACAAAGCGTAATAAACAACATGGTCTGGATGCCGCAATCTCCATGATGGTTTATAATCGGGTATAAAGATAAATCACGAATCGTGGAATATTCTCTGGCCGAAGCCCAGATAATATGACGATCCACCCAGGCAAATAATTTTTGTGCCATACGATATGGATTTTTCTCATCACCGAGAATGCGTCTGGAAAGATTCTTTATGGAATCGTTAAAAACAATATGCGGGGGTTCTTCTTTAAGATACTCCTGTAAAGAATCCCGGGCGGTAACCCTTTGCACCCGTTCCGGATCGATGGCCACATAGATACCGCGATTGGTAAATTCGTAATTCACACTAAAGCGAATCGGTTGGGCTTTATGTGCGATTTTTTCAAAATAAATTGTCCGCTGTAGATTGGTCTTTGGGGCTAAAATAAACTGCTTCGGATCGGTGTCTAAGATTTTCAAATCGGTCTGACGGCCGTCGATCTCTCTGGGAAAAGGAATCCAGCAACGTACCGTCTGTCCAGCCGGAACGGCATCCGAATCAACCGTAATCGTATAGTGAATACGAAAACGTTTGGGAATTACATACCCATGTTTTATTGATGCTGCCTTCATAATGGACCGGTCATGTTCATCCAGATCGAAGGAGTCTTTTGCGGATTGCTTGTTTGGTTGCGGATTTTTTTCCATCCATATTTTTTGAGCTGCTTTGTCCAGTCGAAAAAGATTACGGGCCGCGTGATTAAAATATCGTTTTTTCCCGTCAATGACCATATACTCCAGTTTCTTTTCCCTTTCCCACTGTTCGATGTCGTTATCCGTAACATCCGGAATATATGAACGGATAAAATCAACCACCTCTTTTCGACTCTTAGTAAAATCCTTACGGATGCGGCGCATTCGCTCCAGCTCGAATTTCAGTTCCCTCTTTGTATGTTCAGCTACCATCCGATTATCTTTTAATTCCTGTTTAATTATTTTTTCCGTCTCAGTATATTTCCCCTGATCAATCCTATTTTTAATCTCATTAAGTGTAATATTCTTTGGGGATTCTGTACAGGAAATCAGGTATATCCCAAATAGAAACAGTATTGACAGTCTCTTCATAATTAGGTTCCTTAGTAATAAGCGTGGACGATAATTTCATTCAGACTACGCTTGGGAACATGATGTTGACCTTGTTCATCCCGCCAGTATTCGATTGAACCATCGTTCTTAACCTCTTCCAGAATCCGTTTTTCTCTGCATCGGCCGATTGCGATTACCAGTAAAATTTCATACCGGTTATCGATATTCAAAGCTTGCCGCAAATTACGCCGGTCAATGGCACTGAGTATACAGGTAGACAATCCTTTTTCAGTTGCCGCGAGAGTGATCGTCTGGGCAGAAATACCATGGTCGCAATCAATCGGGAAGTGAATGTTTTTATCTGCTAAAACAATGATATAGGAAGGAGGACGTTCACCGGATTGCGGCCCATCCCAGTCGGTTAAATACCCGGCCCAGGCCAGATGCGGGAAGATTATATCATTAATTTCCTTCCGAACCGATACAATATATTTTAAAGGTTGAAGATTTCCGGAGGAAGCCGTTAATCGGGCCAGATCGATACAATCTTTCAACGTATCGAGGGAAATCGTCTCCTTTTCGTAGAAACGCCGGCAGCTCCGTTTTTGTAAGATCAAATCCTTCAGTGTCATGAAGTCTCCGCCTGAAAAAAGTAACATGCCGGACCCCGTAAGGCAGTCCGGCATGAATATTACTTTACGTCAATCGCTTTACTGCTTTGCCAGAGTCCGTGTATATTACAGAAAGCCATGGCATAGAACGTTCCCGGTTCATTCAGAGTTACCGATACGGTTACCTGAGGATGGGCATAAACAGGGCCCTTATTGGGGCCGCTGGTATGTTCGCCATGTCCCCAAAATTCATAGTTTCCGACCTGATGGGTAAATTTACCGTTGTCGGGCTTAAAATAAAGTGCGATCCAACTGATATGATGTTCGGTAGTATTGGGATGAGCGATTTCCTTTCCCAAACCGACCGTCACATCAAAGGCCTCACCGGCTTTAACACTTTGCGGGGCATCAATAGCCGGGGCATGCTTTTCTTTCTTCCAGTCGGCTTCCTGAATATGTTCGGATAACTTCATAATTCCTCCAAGTTTATAATGATTCACATCCGTAATATATAGGTATGCAATATTTGTAACAATATATTTTTAAAGAAAATTTCGTAAAAGATGCAATAATTCATCAGCGGCCGTGGCATGCACCCAGTGATTGGCCTTTGAGATTGTTTCTATCCGTGCTCTGGGGAAATAAGCACGAATCAATTTCAGGTCCCCATCCTCCATATAATCGGATTGCCCTCCCCGCACGAATAGGGTTGCTCCCTGATATGGCCCGGCAAGGTTGGGTGCATCCAGGATTTTATCCATGTTTTGCTTAATGGCCTGCAGATTCGGCTTCCATTCAAACCGATTTTGTGCATTTCGATAAAGATTCTTTAACATCAATTGGCGAATAGCTTGCCGGGATATTTTTTCAGACAAACGACGGTCCGCCTCAGAATAGGTTCTGATTTGCCTTAAGTCCATATTCTCCAGGATGGATACTAATTTAGCGAAGAAAGGATTTTGGTAGGTTTTCGGGGCAATATCGATAATGACCAGTTTACCTACTTTTGTTCCATTCCCGGTTACATATTCCATGGCCACTTTGCCGCCCATTGAATGGCCGATTATTTTCACATCTTGCAATTGATGGGTTGTAATAAATTCACCCACATCGCGAGCCATAACGGCATAATTGAAAAGCGGATCGTGTCCGGAACGCCCGTGATTCCGCATATCCGGAATATAAACCGTATACCGGTCGGCCAATTTTTCGGCGAAGGTCATCCAATTATCGGACATACCGAACAGACCGTGAAGAATCAGTAAAGGGGTTCCCCGGCCCACCTGGCGGTAGAATAATTTCATAGTGAGTATTTCATTTTATTTCTATTACGTAAAAAAGACCACTCATGAATTCCGGCATAAGTTAATAAATCAATGGAACCGGTTCCACCTAAAAGCACCTTTAGAAAAAGCGTACTAATTTTGCCTGATACTAAGAAATTATTTAACTTTAAAACTTATTTTATTCTTGTAACATTATGGTTCAACCCGGGATTTATATATGTCCTATGTTATGGATAGCAGCCTCTTAATTGCCAGTATTTTTTCTCTCTGGTTAGGTGCGGTCTGGGTGGTCGATTCCGCCTCCCGTATATCTCAAAGACTAGGTATATCCGAGCTGGTTATCGGATTAACCGTGGTCGCATTCGGAACATCGGCGCCGGAATTTGCCGTTTCCATTACGGCAGCTGTCAGGGGGCAGGCCGATATTTCCATAGGCAATGTGGTAGGTTCCAATATATTTAATCTGGGTTTTATTCTGGGCGGTGTGGCCATATTTAAGGCCATCAAGACGACCCCGAAACTTGTGTACCGTGACGGTATAATTTTAATAGTCACAACATTTCTTTTGCTAATTTTTCTCTGGGATTCTAAAATTGAGCGTTGGGAAGGTATGATTCTGCTCGCTGCTCTCTTATCCTATCTTCTCTTACTGTTCTTTAAAAAAGAGACTTTGGACGAAGAAGTACCGCATGGTGCTTTTCGCTGGTTTGATATTCCATTGCTCATCCTGGGCCTCATTCTTATCGTCGGGGGGGGACATTTTTTAGTTGAATCCGCTTCGTCCTTAGCCAGATCGATGGGTATTTCGGAATGGGTTATCGCCGTAACCATCGTTGCTGCCGGCACCTCGACTCCCGAATTAGCCACTTCGATCGTTGCCGTTTACAAAGGAAAGTATGGTCTTTCAGCCGGAAACCTGATTGGTAGTGATCTCTTTAATCTGCTGGGTGTTCTCGGTTTGGCGGCAACGATACGTCCCATGCAAATCGATCCCCACTCCTATATTGAAATTGTTCTTCTCTCCGCTTTAGTAGTTACCGTGGTTGTCATGATGCGTACCGGCTGGCGTATTTCCCGAACAGAGGGTGCCTTTTTGGTGGTAATTAATTTAATTCGTTGGATAACAAATTTCAGCCAATAAAAAAAGGGTCTAAAAGCACTTTATTAATTTTGGCTCTGTAATTTGCTGTAAGCAGGTTTCCGTCAGGCATAGGAAGTATCCGATAAGACAACAGGATTATTTTTTCGGCTCTATCGGGTTACTTATGAAACCGTATCTTAACCGAAGACTGATAAAAGGAATGAAACAATTTTTTATTGTTTCGTTCATCTTGTATTTAAAAACAATGGTATCCGAAGGATACGAATATGAGTAGCCACACCCGTCAGCCGCCGGGCAGGAGCGAAGCCTGTAGTAAAGCGGAAAAAGAGAGCGCGACGCTGAAAGCGTCGAATATGGCACACAGAGCGTTCTAACGAAACAGGATACCCTTTACATTGAAAGGCCTGGTTTATTTTACCGCTTCGCGGTAATAAAAAAGTGTAACGGTTTTTGGACCACAGGCTTTACACCTGTGGTTACTCATCTTATACCACTTCGTGGTAAATCAAAATCTTTATTATTCATGATGATGATT
>Ga0256841_1002032_pt1 | contig 16615 bp, 12 predicted proteins | sample 356308metaG_FD_185971 | JGI IMG/M metagenome (GOLD analysis project Ga0256841, IMG submission 185971) | Hydrothermal vent microbial communities from Mid Atlantic Ridge, Atlantic Ocean - 356-308 | ecosystem: Environmental > Aquatic > Marine > Hydrothermal vents | place: Atlantic Ocean: Mid... | reverse complement strand
ACACCGTGGAAACTTTTGCCCGGGTAATTATCCCCCATGCACCGAAGATGATGCCAGGTGAGTCGGCGGTTATCCAACTTCGCCTGGAGGAACCGGTTCATGCCGGGTACCAGGACCGCTTCATCATCCGGCAATATTCCCCGCAACGGACCCTGGGTGGCGGGGTGGTATTGCAAACCAACCCCATCCCCTACCGCAAACGCTATCACGATTTATTTTCCGAAACGATGCAGCGGTTGGAGAGTGAGGAAGCAGACCAGCGCATCCTGGCTGCCTTTGATCGGCTCCATGCTACTCCATTAAAGTTGTGGCAGTTGAAAACCGCTACCAATCTCCCCCTTAAAGAGCTTCAGCAGTATATCAAATCTTTAACGACTGCCGGACAACTTTTCACGGAAAACATCGGGGGTAAGACGGTATATTTTTCCGTGGAACAGATGGAAGGTATTTTGCAGCGAATCGAACGGGTATTGGAGAAATTCCATGCCCAGTTTCCGGGCAGGGCGGGATTAAGCGAGGCGGAAATCGTCAGCCAATTGGATAAAAACTATCCCCCGGAAGCTGTTCGGAAGGCGTTGCAATTCGGTGCTCTTCAAAAACGGGTGGTGAGGGATGACAAGGCGTTCCGGCTTTCTACTTTTACGCCCAGTTTGTCCGGCAGGGATTCCGAACTGTATGCTGCCCTGGAAAGGCGCTATGAAGAGGCTCAATTTACCCCGCCCACTATCAAAGAGATCATGGCAGAGTTGGATATCTCCCAGAGGGATTTTAAGGAATTGATCAAATTATTGCGGGATGACGGCAAGCTGATTTATGTGAATGACACTTTCTATTTTCATCGATCCGCTCTTGAAGCCCTGAAAAAACTGCTTAGAGAATTTTTTGCCAATAAATCAGAGGTCACCGTGGCGGAATTTAAAAGTCTTACCCAATCTACCCGCAAACATTCCATCCCGCTCTTAGAATACCTGGATAAGACCGGCATCACCCGCCGTGAGGGTGATGTACGCAAAGCGGGAGAGAGGTTGGGTAGGGAAGATTAAGAAGCAAGATTAAAGAAAGAAGGTTAAAGATTAAAGAACAATTGACAGCGGAACATAAACCATAACCTGTTCACCACACATCAACGTTTATTCGTTTTTCAATACTCCTCCCCGATGTATCTCTTTTTCGTCTTTTATCAAACTGCCGAACCAATACCCGAGCCGCACCTTCATAACCTGCTTTTGCAACACCCCGGGTCCCATCTATCCTTTTTTCCGGGCGACCACAATCATGCGTCGGCTGTCATAGCGAAATTCACTCTTGTCGTAATAACCAAAAATGTTTTCCACTTCAAACCCGGCTTTCTCCAACAGCAATTCCATCTCATAGCGGAAAATATAGCGGATGGGCAGCACGTTGGTTTTTCGGGCAATCAGATGTCCGTCTTTATCGGTAATTTCGTGGATGTACACATGAATGGCGATCTGCACGGAGGGATCATATCCCCTTGCGATATAGCGGGTAATCATCCGTTGTTTTTGTTCATCATAAAAAACGCCTTCATAGGTCAGGGGCATGGAGTGCCCCCAGTGTGCGATTTGTGAGCCGTTATAAGCCATTCGTTCTTCATGGGCATCCCAGTTGCTCATACTGATGATCAGAACGCCATTTGGTTGAGTATGCCGGTAAGCGGCGCTTAAAGCGGCTTCCTGGCGTTCCCGCTCCAGCACATGGGCAAACTCTCCGTAGGGCATCAGCAACAGCGGGAACGTTTGACCGGGGAGATTCAGCTCGCACATGTCTTGTTGGAACAGGTGAACCCGGGTTTGAATTTCCTCCGCTTCCAGGCGGAGTTTGTTTCGGGCGAGTTTTAACATATTGGGGGAAAGGTCAATGCCATAGACGGAATATCCTGCCCGGGCAAGTGCCAGAGTCACTCTGCCGCTTCCGCAACCAATCTCCAGAATTGGTGAACCGCTTTGACGGGCAAATTCAAGGTAGAGAGGCAAATCATCATCCTTATCCCCGTGGGTTAAGTCATAGATTTCCGCAAAATCGGCAAACGGATCCGGGGGGTGCGGTTTGTCGGATTTTTTTATCATCCATACCTCCTTCTTTGGTGTAAAATGGTTCCCGGATACTATAACAAAAAAACTTTGTTTATTAAATGAAAAATATTACTTTCTGTGCTTTGTGATCGGGTTCGCTGAGTAAGCAGAACGCTGGTCGATATTAAATGTAGACCGATGGAAGTCGGGAAAGGAATCGATTTTTAAGAAATATATAAACTTTGCATTGCAAAGTAGTTTGTAAAAGTGTTATATTCGTTTAACAAAGGAGAGGATGAATGATTGCCAATCATATCCATCACGCACTTGCCCAGGTAAGGGAGTTGCAGCAAAAAATATTAGAACGGCAACGATTTAAGGGATATTCCGGTCGGGCGCGAGCCATTTGCGGAACCCTGGCATTAATTGCCGCCGTGGTGATGAGTTCGGCTTATTTTCCTCAGACGACTGCCGCTCATGCCCTGGGGTGGGGAGTTGTGGCATTAATCGGAATCCTCTTAAACTTTGGTGCATTGGTTCATTGGTTTTTGTTCGATCCCCAGGTCAAACGGGATATTCGACGGCTTAAACCGACGTTAGATGCCCTTCCGGCAATCTTTGTTGGGGGCGTATTGACCTATGTGATGGTGATGAACGATTTGCATCAATTCCTGTTCGGGATCTGGATGATGCTCTTCGGTGTGGCAAACCTGGCATCCTGGCATGTTTTGCCCCGTCGGATATGGATGGTAGGGGTTTATTACATTGCCTGTGGAACGTTATGTCTGGTATTTTGGAATGTCTCGTTTTTAAATCCCATGCCAATGGGGCTGGTGTTCTTTTTTGGTGAATGGTTCGGCGCCATCATTCTTCACTTTGATGATATTCAGGATATTACCCTGATGGGAATTTTAAATATTTTGTTTCACCCAAAGGAGGATAAACATGCCCAACAAGTCAGATAATGTATACAGTTCTTTAAAAACGATATTTCATGAGCCGAATCGGCTGGCGATTATCTCGGCGCTGTCCAGTACCAGCCGCGGGTTAACGTTTAAAGAGCTGAAAGAAGAGTGTGAATTAACCGATGGTAATTTAAGCCGGCATTTGAAAGCCCTGGAAGAAGCCGGAGTGGTGTTGATCAAGAAAAAATTTGTGGGTGCCAAACCCCGCACCACGGTTCAACTCACCGACAAAGGAAGGGAGGGCTTTATCGAATATTTACAAGCCCTGGAAGAAGTGCTGAAAAAAGCCGCAGAGGCAATTTCCGGCGGTGAAGAAAAGGTCTCTTTACCATTCCCACGCATTAAACCGGCGGGCGCCTGATGAACGCATCGCTGGTTGTCGTAATGGATTCGTAGAATTTGTCGAATTATTTTTTTGAATATGTGCTTTGTATCGCAAAGCCCTTTGTGATGCTGTTTATATTCTGCGTCTGTCAAAGAAGAACAGAGAAAACAGCATGTTTTCACAGAAAAGCAAACAACTAAACTGACAGGAACTAAATTAACCATCAAAAAAAGGGTAGAGGAATTCCATGTTAACGGCTGTTAAACGATACTCAAGCAAACGTGAAGAACTGCAAAATCTGCTGGATCAGGGTTATCAATTACCGCGTCATGTGGCAATTATAATGGATGGCAACGGTCGCTGGGCAAAACGGCGAGGATTGCCCCGGGCTGCCGGGCACCGGGCAGGTGTAAAATCGGTAAAGCTAATTGTCGAAGCTGCCGGGGAATTAGGGATTGATGTGTTGACGTTGTATACCTTTTCCAAAGAAAACTGGCGGCGTCCGATGATGGAGGTGTCTACCCTGATGAAATTATTGGTCTCTTCTTTACGCAATGAAATTGATGAGTTGATGGAGAAAAACGTTCGCCTCCGTACCATTGGCGACCTGAATGATCTCCCCGAGTTTGCCCGGAATGAATTGTTGGAAGCAATGGAGAGAACCCGACACAATACCGGATTGAATTTAAACCTGGCACTGAGCTATGGCGGACGATCGGAACTGGTATCCGCCATGAGAATTATAGCCCGCCGGGTTGCCGAAGGTGAATTGTATTGGGAGGATATTGATGAAGGTATCGTCTCTGATGCCCTCTATACCCGGGACCTTCCCGATCCCGATTTGTTGATTCGTACCAGCGGGGAACAGCGCGTCAGCAACTTTCTGCTCTGGCAAATTGCTTACGCCGAACTTTATATTACCCGCACCCTCTGGCCTGATTTCCGGAAACGGGAATTTTACGACGCCCTGTTAAATTATATGCAGCGGGAACGTCGTTTCGGTATGGTGAGTGAACAGATTCATAATAAATAAATGGTAATGTTAAAAGGGGAATGCTGGCTACGGCAAACATTGTTTTCCCTCCCTTATTCCCCCCTTACTAAGGCGGCAGGGCCGGGGGATGAGCTCCGTATTGCCCCCTATGTCTCTTTCTAACAGAATGCAACAGCCCTGCTTTACTAAGGGGGGGCATAGAGGGGAAAAAAGCGTTATCACCTACTCCTCAGCATTACTTATTTAGCACTACCAAATAAATATCTTTCCATATCTCCCTGTTCGTAAAAGCGGAATTCGGTTAGCCGATTTCCGCTTTTTTACATATCGACAATGGAATTTTGATTCAATTTTTGTACATTGCAGAGAATTATAAACGCCAGGGAAAAATCGGATTGTGCTCTGCTACCTTCAGGGTTCTGGTTCATGAACACACCTGAATTTGTTTGGGATTCTCCAAATGTTACTCACCCGGGGTGTTTACCATTAAAGGTGCCCATACGAATCCCGCAAGGATGACTTCCTCAGGGGGCGAAAAGAGTTTATGGTAATCCAATCATTTTTCATCGAGCTAAACGGTTTCTATTTTCCCAACACCATTTTAAACATCTTGGATACATCCATTCAAAGGAGGTGCTTATGAAACGGAAGATATTTATACTGCTCGTTGGCATGGGAATGTTATGGCTACCTGCCCGGATGGTGGCACAATCCGGACAGGATTTTATCCGACAGGGAGATTCCGCTTACACGCATTTTGATAATACGGCGGCGCTTCGGGCATATCAACAAGCGGTACAGGCAGATTCATCAAATTATGAAGCACTCTGGAAACTTTCGCGGGCGTATGTTGATGTTGGAGAGACTTTCAAGAAAAAAAATCAACGGAAGCAATATTTTCGAGAGGGGGAGAAATATGCCCGGCGGGCAGTAGAAGTGAACCCCGATGGCGCCCGGGGTCATGTCTTTTTGGCTGTGGCGTTAGGGCGAGTGGCGCTGGATGCCGGGGCTAAAAAACGGGTTCGCCTGTCCAAAGAGATTCGTGCCGAGATTGAAAAAGCCCTGGCGTTAGACCCCAACGATGATATCGCCTGGCATGTGTATGGCCGTTGGCATCGAAAAATGGCGACCTTAAGCTGGATTGAACGAAAGTTTGCCAACCTCTTCCTGGGTGGAGTTCCCAAAGATGCTTCCAAAGAAAAAGCCGTGGAGTGTTTCCAAAAGGCGATTGAGCTGAATCCGAATCATATCAATCATCATTTGGAACTTGCCATCACTTATGAAAAATTAAAAAAGAAAGACCTTGCCATCGCTGAATATGAAAAGGTACTGCAACTTCCCAAATCCGATGCCGATGATGAAGAACATAAGGCGAAGGCGGAAAAGAGATTGAAAAAATTGAAAAAGTAACTCCCCGGAGAAAAAAGGGCGGTTCGATCCCTTATGTCTTGGTTTCAAAGCTCAACAATCAATTTAACCTTTTTGTGCGATTAAGTTACAAAGAGTGAGAATGCAGGAGCTGGCAATGTCCAAAAAAAAGAATCGAAACGAAAAACCTGTCAGGCTTGAAGAAAAGCACAGCCGTGTTTCGCGGGATGATGAAAGGCGTTCGATTGAAGAACAGTTTTCCCGCAAAAAGAAGAAGATGAAACGCAAAGAGTATGAGAAAGCACTCGCTAAATTGCAGGTGGAGCTGGTCAAATTGCAGGAATGGATAAAAGCAAAGGGACTGAAGGTAGTAGTAATTTTTGAGGGGCGGGATGCTGCCGGTAAGGGCGGTGTAATCAAGCGAATTACCCAAAGACTGAACCCCCGGGTTTGCCGGGTGGTTGCGCTGGGTACTCCAACGGAACGGGAAAAAACTCAGTGGTATTTTCAGCGCTATGTGGCGCATCTGCCGGCGGCTGGTGAAATGGTGTTGTTTGACCGCAGTTGGTATAACCGTGCCGGTGTCGAGCGAGTGATGGGGTTTTGCACGGAGGAGGAATACCAGGAATTTATGCGTTCCTGCCCGGAGTTTGAACGCATGTTGGTGCGTTCCGGCATCATTTTGATCAAATACTGGTTTTCCGTGAGCGATGAAGAACAGGAGCGGCGGTTTCAACAGCGTATTCGCGATCCCCGGAAGCGATGGAAGTTAAGCCCCATGGATTTGGAATCGCGTGCCCGCTGGGTAGAATATTCCAAAGCCAAAGACGAAATGTTTGCCTATACCGATATCAAACAAGCCCCCTGGTATGTGGTGAACGCAGACGACAAGAAGCGTGCCCGTCTCAATTGCATCAGTCATCTGTTAAGCATGATTCCTTATGAAGATTTGACACCCAAACCCATTAAATTGCCTCCCCGTCAGAAAAATATCAATTATGTTCGCCCTCCAATTACTGACCAAACCTTTGTACCGGAAATATTTTAAATCTGATTTGAAAAGTTCTCACAGCCCCACGTTTACAACGGTTGAGGGAGTATTCCATCGTCTCTCTTTTACCTCTTTTGGTAATGTCCCTTAAAAAAAATTTTGCTCTTTCATAGGAAAATAGTAACTTACCGTCTGCTACTTTCTAAAACCACCCTATGGAAATGTTGGGGACGCCGGGGAGATAGGATCACCTTATACATTACTGAATCCGATGCAATTGTGTTTAAAATCAGGTGTTGAAATCAACATTTGCCCGGTAAACGGCGGTTAGTACAGAATTGTGATATTTTCGTGATACAATCGTGTTGTAACTAAACTTTAGTTGAATTTGTCTAATTCACGTGAGTATTATTTTAGACTTGTTCACTCTTTTACATCCAAATTATACTTAAGATAGTTAAAGGGGCATCAGAAAAGTCATAACGGTAGTAAGATTCATTACAGTGTATTAACGTGAATGTTGGGTTACTATAATACTTTTCAAAGATAACATTATAGAGGAGAGATAATGAGATTCAGTTTGAGCGACGATGTGACCAGCTTGAGTGAAACAGAGTTTGTTGAAGAGGCGCAGAAGCCATTTCAATTTTCCAACAATAGGATAAAGATTAACAAAGCAGTGATTATTGCAGCCGGTAATGGCAGTCGATTAAATGGATACCAGAACCACCGTCCCAAGCCACTACTAAATGTTGCCGGGTTGCCTTTACTAAAACGGGTCATTCTATCCGGGAAACGAAACGGGGTAACCGAATTTGTCATTGTGATTGGCTACCAGGCGGAAAGAATCCGGCAGAGTATTCATCCCGATGAACTTGGAGTAAAGATTACCTGGGTGGTTAACAAAGAGTGGAAAAGGCAAAATGGGGTATCGGTATTAAAGGCTGAAAAATATGTTACCGGTAATTTTTTTCTGTTTATGTCGGATCATATTTTTGATTATCGAATACTGGAAGAGATAACATATCCGAGGTTGGGGAATGACTATGCGGCGATGCTGTGTGTGGACTCTGATCTGAACCGTGTCAATGACATCAATGATGCCACCAAGGTGTATACCCGGGATGAACGTCTGCTCAGGATTGGTAAAAACCTTGATACCTATAATGCCATCGACATAGGGATTTTTGTCTGCACGCCAAAGATCTTTGATGCGCTTCGGGAGAGCCAGGCGGCCGGAGATGAATCGCTTTCCGGTGGAATCCGGGTCTTGGCGGACCGCGGGGAAATGGCGACCGTAGATATTGGAGACCGGGTCTGGCAGGATGTGGATACCATTTCGGATGTCCGCTATGCCGAGAAATTATTGCTTCATGCTACCCGCTCTCCGAAAGACGGTATCATCGCCCGTACCATCAACCGCCCCATTTCCAATTTTATTTCCAAATGGCTGGTGAAAACACCGTTTACTCCCAATCAACTTTCATTTCTCAACTTCTTGTTAACGCTGTTTGTCGCCTGGTTGGTGGCAGGGGGGAGACCGGTAAATACCATCATCGGGGGCTTCCTTTTTCAGTTTGCCTCCATCTTTGACGGCTGTGACGGGGAAGTCGCTACCCTGAAACTGAAGGATTCCCGGCAGGGGGCAATGTTCGATACCATCATGGATTACCTCTCCTATATTGTGTTTATCATCGGGGTGACAATCGGCGCTTATCATACCACCCATAACAGTTGGATGTGGGTCTTTATGGCCGGGATAGTCATTTTTGTGGTCATCGCGGTTAAATTCGGATTAAAATATCTCGGTAACGATTCCGGATCGATGAAGGATTTTGCCCATGAGATGAATCAAATGAAGCATGAAAATCATCAAAAATGGTATCTGAAATTTTTCAGTGCACTTCATCATATCGGCCGCCGGGATATGTTCTCTTTTCTCACCATGTTGATCATGTTCTCCGGCAGTATTGTCCTTTATTATTGGATGATGATTGGCGCCGTTTTGCTCATGTGCCTGGGCATTACTTTATCCGCTCTGTATTTTATGTCCACCCGGAGCCGTTCTGAAGCTCCCCCTGGTAAATCCGATTTAATCTTACAAAATGGTATCCCGGTACCGGAAGAACAAATATAGACCACCTGTACAAACGGGTTTAACTCCCTGTTGAATATGAATGGATTTACCTGAGGATGAGATGATAACAAATCGGAAGTCATACAATATCCAATTGGCAAGATGGAAGCACCGTGTGGGACGGATAGTGTTACCCAATTCGCCCTCTTCAAGCAGTGTGCCGTTTGCCGAATATCTCAAATGGATTCGGTTCAGCAAATTTACCCCGGATTATCCCGAGTCGATAGATATTCAAACCAAAAGCAACTGTAACGCCCGCTGTACGTTTTGTGGAGTCGGTCGGGAACAAAACAAAGTGTACGGCACCATGAGCGATGAACTGTTTCAGAAAATTATTGATGAGGTCATTCAATATCCCAACCTCCGCCGACTCGATCCTTACTTGCTGAACGATCCGTTAGTCGACAAAAAAATGCCGGAACGGATTGAATACATCGCCCGAAAAAAAGGGAAGCGCCGCAACCCCAGGGTGCGAATTACCACCAATGCCGGATTGCTAACCGAGGAGATGGGCTATCGCCTTCTCCATGCCGAAGGATTGGATGAAATCAACTTCAGCTTCCACAGCATTATTCCGGAAGTTTATGAGCAGATGATGCCTCCGCTGAAGTATGATCGGGTCATGGGAAACATTTTACGGTTTAAGGAATTGTGGGATAAATTTAAAGGTAAAAAGCCAAAACTAACGGTTTGGACGGTAAAGACCCTGCCCGTTATTCAAAATTTAAAAAATGAGAAAGCTTACTGGAAAAAACTCGGAATCGGTTTTAAAGCCCGGAAGTTGGACAATCGTGCCAGCGAAGACATTGAGACTCTGGGAATTGCAGACCGTGATTTTGTGCGGGTATCGTTTTGCGTTATTCCTTTCTGGCGCGCCTGGATTATGTGGAATGGCGACATGATTATGTGCTGTGTTGACCAGGAACGCACCAACTTGTTAGGTAATTGCCGGGACCGTTCTATTAAAGAAGTCTGGAATGATCCGAAGTACCAGGACTTGCGACGGCGTTGGCGAACCCGGGAACTGGATGGATTATTATGCAGTCAGTGCAAAGGCACCTGAGTTTTAGCCAAGCAATCCAGGAAATCGGGACCCCGGCGAAGAATCCGGCGGGCATTTTCCAGATCGGTAAGATTATCTACCGCCAACCAGCGGATTTTGTTGGCGGAAAATATTTTAACCGATTCCCCGGAATTGTTGAGCGTTTGTAAGATTTGTTCAATAACCGCTTTAGCATTTTTCTTCGCCATCTCAATTGCAGCCCGGGTATACACGTCCGGCTTTTCCCGGGGAACATACATCATCCCGATATACCCGCCCTCATTCTCAGACTGGCGTTTAGAGATTTTGGATATACTTCGAACAACAAAGACAAATAAGGTTTTGCAGTAAAGCGATAGATTCCCCCTCTCACCAGAGCCAATTTCTTGTTGAAATGTACGATTTCCGGAATTTCCATGATTTTCATGACGTCTGTTATCTCAGCAGCCTTAAAAATGAATTTAAATTGATTCTCCTGGTATAAACTCACATTATGAAAAAATTTTTCACTTACCGTCCGACAGGCATTCCTGCGGCAACGCTCCGAAGAAGTCTGTTCCGAAGAGATGCTGTTGGCATTGGACCTTCCCGTTGGAACTTACCGGCAAGCAACGACCAGGCGTCTTCCCTGTAACGACGGGGGCATCGCAGCCGATAGACCAGGTAAAATATTGCGTATAAAAGGAAAAAAAGTTAAAATCATCTGTTTAGATTACAGAGTGGGACGTTAAGAATGAGTATTGTAATTTTGTGATAGCGTTGTTTTCGAGATTTGTGATGAACAAACGATAGTGGAAACGAGATATATGAACCAAAACAGCGAGGTTCCCATCGAAACATATACCGCATGGATTGACGCACGACATCCGATGGTGAATCGGAAATTGTGGGGGCTTACTTTATTGGAGCGGAATTTACGGGAATTGGAACGGCTGGGTTGTACCCGGGTCGTTATTCTCTCCACACCCGGTACCGACCCCCTGAGGCATTTTTGCCACCCGTTGCCGAAAACACTGTCACTGACCCTGGAGACAGTTGCCGGGGATAATCCGTTTACGGGGCTTGGGAGGTTGTTGGCTGAACAGGCAGCGCCGGTAGTGGTGTTGGAGGGGCATGCCCTGAATGACCGCCGCTTGCTCAAAATATTATTAACGGTGCATCGTGATGTGGCAATTTTACCATCGACCGGCATCCACCCTGCCGGTGCCGCCCGCCTTTCCCGGGCTTCCTTGCCGCTGCTGACGGAAAACAGGGCGACTACCGTAACCGAACTGCTAAAGGAAGGCGTGGCGGCAAACCGAATAGAGTCATACAATCTGAATCATTTCAACCCCTATCTTGACAATTTACGCCGGGAAGTACCGCCGTACCTGCTGAAAATTGAGAATGAGGCAGAGTTTTGGGAAGCGGATAATATATTGAAACAAACGGTTCACAAAGGGGTGTTGGAGTTGGTGGCAAAATATATTCATCCCCCTCTTGAGTTTGGAATGGTGCGATTAATTGACGAGACGGAGATTACGCCGAATCAGATTACCATTGTATGGTTAATTTTAGCCGGTTTGACGGTACCATTGTTTTTGAAGGGGTATTTATTGCTCGGGATTATTCTGGCAGCCATCAGCGGAGTTCTGGATGGAGTGGATGGCAAGCTTGCCCGGTTAACCCTGCGTTACAGCAAGGTTGGGGACCGGCTGGACCACGTCGGTGGTGTAATTTACGATGCCATCTGGTATCTTGCCCTGGGATGGTATTTTTCCGGAGGCGAGTTCCACTCCACCGGTGCTTACTTTACTTACCTGCTGTTGGTATCCTATGTTTTTCATCGACTCATTCCCGGAATTTTCCGGGCGGTGCATAGAAGAGAAATCTATGACTTTAGCAAAATTGATGTATTCGCACGCCTTATCGGAGCCCGGATGAACAACAATGTCTGGTTGTTCCTGCTGGGTGTACTCCTGGGATACCCAAGAGAAGCCTATTATGTTATCTGTATCTGGATGGCGATTACGGCCGTATGGTTCATTCTGCGGTTTATATGGGTAAGCATTCATGCCCAGGTTGTGGAGAAGAAATTTCAACTTTCATCGTAAGGATGACAACGACTTATGCGAAAAGTCACCATTGATAACGAAAACCATAAAGATGCTCTGGATTTATTCAAAGGGTTGTTCTTTAACATTCTGGGGATGATACTCAAATCCGGAAAGGTGTTGTTTATTTTTATTGCAGCGCATTATTACAATGCCACTGCCCTGGGGCTTTATTTTCTTGCCTGGAGCACGGTCGATATTTCATCAAAGTTGGGATTGTGGGGAACGGATAAAAACCTGGTGCGGGAAATTGCTCGCCTCAAGAGCGAAACGGGGGAGGAGAGAAATCAACTGATTCTGGATATCATCTTTTACAATGTGCGTCTTGCCGCGATCCTGAGTGTAATTGTGGCAGTTCTGGTCTATTTTGCCAGCCCGTTAATTTCCCGGCTGGTCTTTCATGATCCGGACCTGGCATCCCCCATGCGACTCCTTGCCATTGCCATCCCCTTTATTGTATTAACGCTGGTTTTCATTTCTACAACAAAGGCGCTGCGGCAAATGCAATATGAGACCTTTATCCGCCAGGGACTGGAGCCGGCAGTGCTGTTACTGGTTGCCATCGGATTAATCCCGCTTCACCCGGGGGCTGCCGGTCTGGCAGTCGCCCATTTAAGCGCCAGTGTGGTGGCAGCAACTGCTGCCGGTATCGTGGTGATGAAAAAATTCTATTATCGCGGTTGGCGTCCCCGGCCGCTTCCCCGCCCGATGCGAAAAGAAACCTGGCGCTATACTTCGCCTCTTGCCGCCACCGATTTTATTAACCTGGCCGTTGCCAGAACGGATATTGTGCTGGTCGGCGCTCTCTTAAATTCCACTTCTGCCGGATTTTACGGCATTGCCGTGGAAATTATCTCGATTATTAAACGAGTTCGCCAGGGATTTGAACCGATTTTTGCCCCCATCGTATCGGAATTATTCCACACCGGTCAAAATCAACGACTCCGAAGAAATTACCAGATGGTCACCCGCTGGCTGATGGCTGGTAGCCTGCTGCCGGTGATTGCTATCTTCTTATTCCCCGGGCAAATCCTGGCGTTCTTTAACATTCATTCATCCCAGGCGGCTTCCGCCCTGATGGTTCTTGCCCTGGCACATGGCGTGTTCGGTACTTTCAGCGCAGCCGAGAGCCTGTTGGTGATGAGCGGTCAATCTCTTCTTAACTTTTACCTGGGAACTTTAATGTTGGCAGTTAATCTCACTGCCGGGCTCCTGTTAATCCCTGCCTTTGGCTTAATCGGAGCAGCCGCGGCAACATTCCTGGCTTCCCTTACCGTTAGTTTTGCCCGAATTTACCATGGGTATCGAACCATGAAATTGCTTCCCTTTGGTCGAACTTTGCTCTGGCCCCTGTTTACGGCGCTGTCAATCACTCTGCTAATCTACTTAATAAAAAGCTGGTTGCAGACGACTACCCTGTTAGAAACAGTTGTAAACTTTGCTGTTTTGTTCGTATCTTATGTATTGCTCTATTTCTGGGGAGCAAGGGAGTCGGAGGAAAAATATTTACGGAAAAAAGTGTGGAGTAAATTACGCGAGGGGTTTTCCAGATGAGCTATCAACTCACTTCTGAACACGTGCCCCTGTGAACGGATTTGAAAAACTGTTGGAAGCGGTGTCATTCCGGTTTTGATGGTTTTTCGGAAAAACATCCCGGGGCGGTGCCGTTGGGAGAATCCCAAACTCCAAAGCGTAATTCCCGATTTAAATGACAGAGGTGTATCTTGAATTTTAATCGAGCATGTTATTTCATCAGCAAATACTATTTATATATCCTGGCGATGGCGTTAATAACCGCGATTGTCGGAGGCTATTACGGGTCAAAGTTGAAGTTAGAAACCGATTTAACAGCTTTGCTCCCGGAAAATTTTGAAAGTGTAAAGGCGCTGAACCGCATCAAAGAAGAAGTCGGTGGGATTGGTCAGTTACGGCTGGTGATAGAAACCAAAGATTTTAACGCTGCCAAACGGTTTGCGAATGATCTTGCCCCGGAATTGCTGAAAAGTCCCGTGGTTAAATATGTGGATTATAAAAATGATGTTCAGTTTTATAAGAAAAATGCCCTGCTTTTTTTAGAACCCGCAGAGCTGGATACCCTCTATGCCCGAATTCAACAAAAGATTGCCCGGGAGAAACAGAAACTCAACCCTCTTTTTGTAGAAGATTTATTCGGTGAACCTTCGGAATCGGAAGCAGAAACGGAAGACCCGCTGGATAAGATGATCGAAGAGTACCGTCAGAAAATTCCCAAGGAATATTATACCGACTCGGACAGCACGGTGCTGGTAATGAAGATTTATCCATCCGAATCCAACTCCGATTTAAAGTTTATTAGCCGGATGTTAACCGAGGTTAAAGCGATTGTAAACCGGGTGAATGATGGGCATTACGCCCCCGATTTGAAAATTTACTACGGTGGAAATTTTAAGAATCGCATCGATGAATTTCAGGTAGTTAAAAAGGATATTCTGGGCACTGCCATTTACGGGTTAGGCGGGGTTTTTCTGTTGATTGTCATCTATTTTCGCCGCTTGTTTGGCGCCCTCCTGATCAGCATCACCTTACTGTTCTCCCTGGCATGGACCTTCGGCGTTACCTACGGCGTTCTGGGTGGATTGAATACCATCACCGGGTTTTTATTCGTCATTTTGTTTGGATTGGGGATAGACTACGGGATTCATGCCTTTGCCAGGTACCTGGAAAGCCGGGAAGCAGGAATGCCTCTGGAACTCGCTATTGAAAAAATGGCATGCACCACCGGCAAAGCTTTAGTCACTACCGCATTAACCACCTCCCTGGCTTTCTTCTCTCTAATGTTAATGGATTTTCGGGGATTCTCGGATTTGGGATTTATTGCCGGCATCGGGATATTGTTTGCCCTGGTGGCAATGTTAATGGTACTCCCATCCTTTATCATCTTGCTGGAAAAAACACACCTGCTGAAAGTAAAACCCCGGGCGCATAAAACGCTTCACTTTACGCCCCGGAAATTTCGCCTTTATAAACCAATCCTGGTGGCAAGTACCCTGCTAACCCTCTTTGCAATCTATGGGCTTTCCCGGGTTCAATTCGAATACGATTTTACCGAACTTCGCGCCATCACCCCGGAGCGTAAAATTGTCAGTGAAAAGACCGCCGGAGTCTTTAAGCTTTCCGAATCTCCGGCTGTGGTATTAGCCAGCAACGATGAAGAGATGGACGCCATCATTCAGGCGGTGCGGGAAAAAATGCGGAGCGATACCCTCACCCCTACCATTCAAGCCGTACGCTCGGTGCTTACCCTGGTACCACCCGACCAACCGCTGCGACTTCAGAAAATTCGCAAAATACGAAAACTGGTGGAGGAAGAAGCCGGGGATATTCTGAAGGGAGAGGATAAGAAAAAACTGGAAGAGTTCAAAAAATATTTGCAGGTGGACAAGCCGTTTACCTGGGAAGAATTCCCGGAAAAGGATAAACGGCAGTTTCTCAACAAAAAAGGGGAAATCGGAAAGTTCGTTTTTATTTATCCCGGTGTTCCGTTACGGGATGGCAAAAATGCCATCAAGTTCCGGAACGATGTCAGCACCATTAAAACCGCCGATGGCAAGGTATTTCATGCCTCCAGTTCCAATATCATTTTGGCGGATATGCTGGTTATTTTAACCCGGGAAGGACGCCTGGCAGTGCTGGTAACATTTATCGTGGTCTTTCTGGTCGTGTTGTTCGATTTTCGCAGTTTTAAAGCGGCACTCATCGTATTATCTCCCCTGTTCATCGGAATTTTGTGGATGGGTGGGGTGATGTATCTCTTAGGCTTCAAGCTGAATTTCTTCAACATTGTGGTGATCCCCAGCGTTATCGGAATTGGAGTGGACAACGGCGTTCACATTTACTATCGTTACCTGGAAGAAGGAAGGGGTTCCCTATACCATGTTTTGAAAACGACCGGGTTCGCTATTTTAATGACGAACCTGACCACCATTGTAGGCTATTCCGGTTTGATTATGGCGCGGCATCCCGGACTGAACTCTATTGGAAACCTTGCCGTTATCGGACTCAGTTCCACCTTTATTACAGCAATTGTGGTGTTGCCGGCGCTCCTGCAATGGCTTGAGAAACCGGCAAGCTCCAGCCCAAGGGAAATCTCCGAAAATAATAAACCCCGGTACCAGCCCAGCACAGCCCGGCAAGATTAAGCTCGCAGGGAGATTGGCTTTGCTGAACCCCGTGGGCTAAAACCGGGCTTATGCCAGGCGGCGGTACCCGAATGGTGCAAATCAAGGTTTGAGGAACGGCTTCCGTAGCTTTCTTTGCCACCGAATGAAACCCATAGGAGATAAAAGATGAAAAGACGTGTGCTTCCTCCTGAATATAAAAAACTATTTCAGATAACTCTTTTAAGTATATTCATAACATTGACAATCCCCACCATGAATTATTCCCTGCCCGATAACCCGGACCCGGCAGAAGTGGTGCAGGATTACTTTAAAAGATGGCAAGCGGTTACCCGGAAGGGACAGGTGACAGAGGAAGAGAAACGACAAGCTCTTGTTCAGAGCATGAACAACTTGCTGGATATGGAGCGGGTTTCCCGTCATCTCGTTCCGGGCAAATGGAAAGATATGGCACCCTATCTTCGCCAGCGGTTTAACATTGCCTTGCAGGATGCCCTGGTGAATGATATC
>Ga0256841_1002031_pt1 | contig 16615 bp, 14 predicted proteins | sample 356308metaG_FD_185971 | JGI IMG/M metagenome (GOLD analysis project Ga0256841, IMG submission 185971) | Hydrothermal vent microbial communities from Mid Atlantic Ridge, Atlantic Ocean - 356-308 | ecosystem: Environmental > Aquatic > Marine > Hydrothermal vents | place: Atlantic Ocean: Mid... | reverse complement strand
CGCAAGGCCCTGGACGAGACCGCCCGATGAGGCCGCAGGAGGTCGAAAGGCTGGCCGCGCGTGCGATCCGGGAATGGGGCGGTGCGCGCCACCCGCTCAGGCTGGCAAGCGCGCGCGAAAACGCGGTGTTCGAAGCAGTGCTGAACGACGGGCGCCATGTGGCGCTGCGGCTGCACCGGGAAGGTTACCAGGGCATGGCCTCGATCCGCTCGGAACTGACGCTCCTGCAATTGCTTGACGCGCAGGGTCTGCGCTGTCCGGCGCCGGTTCCCACCCTGTCGGGGGCGCTCGTCGCAACGGTGGGCGGGCGCGTGGCAACGGCCGTGCGCTGGCTTTACGGCCAGCAGATCGGCACCGCGGGCCGTCCGCTGGAAGGCACGCCGGAACAGCAGGAGGGCCTGTTTCGCGGCCTCGGGCGCACGCTTGCCCGGTTCCACGCCGCCACCGACACGCTCAGCCTTCCGCAGGATTTCGTGCGCCCTTTCTGGGACGAGGACGGGTTGCTGGGCGACAGCCCGCTGTGGGGCCGTTTCTGGGAAAACCCGGCCCTCGGGGCAGACGAACGCGGCCTTCTGCTGGACGCACGCCAGAGCGCGCTTGACGTGCTGGCCGGGATGCGCCGCGACGGGGCGGACTTCGGCCTGATCCATGCCGATGCGCTGCGCGAAAACGTGCTGCTGGACGGGGCCGGCCTGACCCTGATCGACTATGACGACTGCGGTTTCGGTTTCCGGGCCCACGACCTGGGCGTGGCCTTGTCGCAGAACGATGTCGAACCCCATGCCGACCGGCTGGAAGCGGCCCTTTTGCAAGGCTATCGCGAAGAACGAGAGTTGCCGGAACACGCCGCCAGGCTGGTGCCGATGTTCACGATGCTGCGCGCCCTGGCCTCGTGCGGCTGGATCGTCGGGCGCGCCGATGCCCGTGACGAACGGCTGCGCCACTATGCCGGGCGGGCGGTTGCATGGGCACGGGCCTGGCTTGGCCGGGCATGAGGGCAGCCGGCGGCGACACGCCGCGAACGCGGGGCGACGTGGGGCGGCCTGGGGCGGCCTGATCAGACGACCACGTCCTGGGGCACCTGCTTGCCAACGCCGAAGACCCGCTTGTAACGGCGGATCTCGTCCTCGGGGCCCATGGCCTTTTTCGGATTGTCCGACAGCTTGACCGTCGGCCGGCCATTGGCGGAAACCGCCTTGCAGACCAGGGAGAACGGCGCCAGCGCGTCGTCTTTCGCCAGGCCGCGGAAATCGTTGGTCAGCAGCGTTCCCCAGCCGAACGAAACCCGCACACGGCCGGCAAACTGCTTTTGCAGGGCAATGATCTTGTCCACGTCCAGCCCGTCCGAGAAGATGACCATCTTGGTTTTCGGATCTTCGCCGCGCGATTCCCACCAGGCAATCGCGGTTTCGGCGCCGGTGGCCGGATCGCCGCTGTCGATGCGGATGCCGGTCCAGCCGGCAAGCCAGTCGGGAGCATTTTCCAGGAACTGCCTGGTGCCGTAGGTGTCGGGCAGGATGATGCGCAGGTTGCCCTCGTGTTCCTCATGCCAGTCGGCCAGCACCCGATAGGGCGCCTCTTTCAGTTCGGCATCGTCTCCGGCCAGGGCGGCATAGACCATCGGCAGTTCATGGGCATTGGTGCCGATCGCCTCGATATCGCGGCGCATGGCGATCAGGCAGTTGGAGGTGCCGACGAAACTGTCCCCCAGCCCCTCGATCATCGCCTGCACGCACCAGTCCTGCCACAGGAAGGAATGGCGCCGTCGCGTGCCGAAATCGGCGATGCGCAGCGTCGGGAAGGCGCGAAGCCGCTCCACCTTTTCCCACAGCTTGGTCATGGCGCGGGCGTAAAGAACCTGCAGTTCGAACCGCCCCAGCAGTTCCAGCACCGCACGCGAGCGCAGCTCCATGATGACGGCCAGAGCCGGGATTTCCCACAGCATCACCTCATGCCACGCCCCCTCGAAGGTCAGTTCGTACTGGCCGTCGCGTTTCTCCAGATGATAGGGGGGCAGCGAGATGTTTTCGAACCACTCCATGAAGTCCGGGCGGAACATCTGGCGCTTTCCGTAAAAGGTGTTGCCGCGCAGCCAGGTGCTTTCGCCCCGGGTCAGCGAGAGCGACCGCACATGGTCAAGCTGTTCGCGCAACTCGCCCTCGTCGATCAGGTCCGCGATGCGCACCGCGCGGCTGCGGTTGATCAGCGAAAAGGTCACGCTGGTATTCGGCCTGTTTCGAAAAACCGACTGGCACATCAGGAGCTTGTAGAAATCGGTATCGATAAGCGAACGGATGATCGGATCGATCTTCCATTTGTGATTGTAGACGCGGGTGGCAATATCCATGGCGGTCTTCCGGCTCCGCTCAGTCGAGCGCCACGCCGGCCTCTTTCATCGCGGCGCGGGCGGCGAAAAGCGATCCGTCCATGTCGATGGCACGACAGGCGCTTTCGATGACGCGAACCGAATAGCCCAGCTTCGCCGCGTCGAGCGCCGAGTAGTTCACGCAGAAGTCGGTTGCAAGACCGACAAGGGTCAAGGTGTCTATCCCGCGGCTGCGCAGGTATCCGTCAAGGCCGGTTGCCGTCTTGCGGTCGTTTTCAAAAAACGCGGAGTAGCTGTCGATCTGCCTGCGAAACCCCTTGCGAATGATCATGTCGGCGCGGTCGCTGTCGAGGCCGGCGTGAAAATCGGCGCCCGCGCTGCCCTGCACGCAGTGGCTGGGCCACAGGACCTGTGGACCATAGGCAAGCTCGATCACATCGAACGGCTGCCTGCCGGCATGGTTTGCCGCAAACGACGCATGATTTTCCGGGTGCCAGTCCTGGGTAAGGACAACCGCCTGGAAGGAACCCATCATGGCGTTGATTTCGTTCACGATTTCATCGCCCCCATCCACGGCCAGGGCGCCGCCCGGGCAAAAATCGTTCTGCACGTCGATGACGATCAGGGCTTCGGTATCGGGGCGCATTCGTCGGCTCCTGGTTTGGGCTGCCTCTTGGGTAAGGATGCGCGCGGCGTGCGTCAAGACGGGGGTTGCGGGGCCACGCATTCGGCAGGTATGCCGAACACCATGCATGTCGTTGCCGCTCTTTACCATTTCACGCATTTTGCCGACCCCGGCGCGCTGAAGGCGCCGTTGCTTGAACTCTGCCGGGAGGTCGGCATGCGCGGCACGCTGCTGCTGGCAAGCGAAGGGATCAACGGAACCATCGCCGGCTCCCGGCAGGGGATCGATGCGGTTCTTGCGCATGTTCGCGCCCTGCCGGGTTGTGCCGATCTGCACTGGAAGGAAAGCCGGGCAGGATCGATGCCGTTCAAGCGCATGAAGGTGCGCCTGAAAGGAGAAATCGTGACCCTTGGCCAGCCAGGAGTGGACCCGTGTGCGCAGGTCGGCCGCCATGTCCCTGCGCAGGACTGGAATGCGCTGATTTCGCAACCCGATGTTGTGGTGATCGACACGCGCAATGCCTATGAAGTGGCGATTGGCAGTTTCCGAGGGGCCATCGACCCGCATACGCGGGCTTTTCGCGATTTTCCCGCCTGGTGGGCGCAGAACCGCGACCGCTTCCAGAACAGGCGTATCGCCATGTTTTGCACGGGCGGAATCCGTTGCGAGAAATCGACAAGCTACCTGCTGGGACTTGGCGAAACGGAGGTTTACCACCTGAAAGGCGGCATCCTGAAATACCTGGAAGAAATTCCGCCCGAAGAAAGCCTCTGGGAAGGGGCGTGTTTCGTCTTTGACGAACGCGTGTCCGTCGGCCATGGGCTGGTCGAAGGCCGGCATATGCTGTGTCGCGCCTGCCGCCAGCCCATTCTGCCCGCAGACACGGCCCGGCCTCAATACGAACAGGGCGTCAGTTGCCATCTGTGTGCGGACAAGACCAGCGCGGCGCAAAAGGCGCGTTTCCGCGAACGTCAGAAACAGCTTGAACTGGCGAAAATGCGCGATGATGCGTAACTCGGCATGACAGACTCCCGGCAGTCTGGACCGGCCTGACGGCACGACATTTCATGCCTCCGGCGGGGATATTTTTACGAAAAAGAAACCAGTATGTCCGATAGATGGCTTGCGGAACAGGCTGGGAAGCCGATGGCCGTCGAAGAAGAAGCCGCCTCGCTCCGACTCCTTGGGGCGAGGCGTGCCTGCATCCTTCTTTTTCGCTGAAATATCCCCGCCGGAGGCATTGGCGCGGGCGGCAAAGCCCGCGCCCGCCGCGACGCGCACAGCGCGGCGCAAAACCTCTCAGAAGTCCAGATTTTCGACACTCAGCGCATTTTGCTGGATAAACTCCCGGCGCGGCTCCACCACATCGCCCATGAGCTTGGTAAAGATATCGTCCGCCTCGGCCATGTCTTCGATCTTCACCTGCAAAAGGGTGCGCGCCTCCGGGTCCAGCGTGGTTTCCCACAACTGGTCCGGGTTCATTTCTCCCAGCCCCTTGTAACGCTGCAACGTCAGACCGCGCTCGCCTTCCCTCAGAACCGCGTTCAGCAGATCGCTGGGCCCGTGGATCAGAACCTCGCGTTCCCTGCGGGCGAACCTGGCCGGGTCATCATAGATGTCGCGGGTTTCAGCGCTGACCGCCGACAATCGCCGCGCCTCGCCCGAACGCAGCACGGCGCCGTCCAGCGTGCGGATTTCCTCGACCCCGCGCAACACGCGCGAAAGCCGAATGCCGTGATCCTGGGTGATCCGCCCGGTCCAACCCTTTTCATATTCCGGCGCAACGAGATCCAGCCGCGCGGCCACCGCATCGGCGACCGTTTGCAGATCGTCGTCGGCCCTGCCGGCATCAAACGCCCCGCAAAGCGCTGCCTGTTCAAGGATGTGACGCGGGTAGTGCGTCGGGAAGGCATCGAGTATGCGGCGGAACTTCCTGGCGCCGTCGATGACGCGGGCCAGATCGGCGCCGGCAATGTCCTGACCATCCGGAAGCGACAGCACCGCGCCCTCGATTCCCTGTTCGATCAGATAATCGTCCAGTCCCGCCTGATCCTTCAGGTAGACCTCCGACTTGCCGCGCGACACCTTGTAGAGCGGCGGTTGCGCGATGTAGAGGTAGCCGCCTTCGATGATCTCGGGCATCTGCCGGAAGAAGAAGGTCAGCAGCAGCGTGCGGATATGCGCGCCGTCCACGTCGGCGTCGGTCATGATGACGATCTTGTGGTAGCGCAGCTTGGAGATATCGAACTCGTCACGCCCGATGCCGGTGCCAAAGGCGGTGATCAGCGTGCCGATTTCCTGGCTGGAAAGCATCCGGTCGAACCGCGCGCGTTCCACGTTCAGGATCTTGCCGCGCAACGGCAGAACCGCCTGGTTGTGGCGCGAACGTCCCTGCTTGGCCGAGCCTCCGGCGCTGTCGCCCTCGACCAGGAAAATCTCGCGCTTGGCCGGGTCGCGTTCCTGGCAGTCCGCCAGTTTGCCGGGCAAGGACGCAACATCCAGAGAGGATTTCTTGCGCGTCATCTCGCGGGCCTTGCGCGCCGCTTCGCGGGCCAGTGCCGCCTCGATCACCTTGCCGACGATCGTTTTGGCTTCCTGCGGGTGCTCTTCGAACCACTCGCCCAGCTTCTCATTGGTCAGGCTTTCGACCACCGGGCGCACTTCCGAGCTGACCAGCTTGTCCTTGGTCTGCGAACTGAACTTCGGATCCGGCACCTTGACCGACAGCACGCAGGTCAGCCCCTCGCGGGCATCGTCGCCGGTGAAGTTCACCTTTTCCCTTTTCGCCAGCCCCGATGAATTGGCGAACAGGTTCATGGTGCGCGTCAAGGCCCCGCGAAACCCGGCCAGGTGGGTGCCGCCGTCGCGCTGCGGGATATTGTTGGTAAAGGGCAGCACGTTCTCGTGGTAGCTGTCGTTCCACCACATCGCCACCTCGACGGTGATGCCGTCCTTTTCGCCGGAAAAGAAGATCGGCTCGTCCAGAACCGGGGTCTTGGAGCGGTCGAGGTAGCGCACGAACTCGCGCACGCCGCCTTCGTAGAACAGGTCGCTTTCAAGCGGCTCGGCCGGGCGTTCGTCGCGCAGGACGATCCGCACGCCCGAATTCAGGAAGGCCAGTTCGCGCAGCCGGTTTTCCAGCGTCCTGAAAGAGTAGTCCAGATTGGAAAACGTTGCCGTCGATGCCATGAACCGCACCTGGGTGCCGGTGCGCGCGCCGGCATCACCAACGATGCGCAGCGGCTCGACCGTTTCGCCGTGCTCGAACCGCACAACGTGCTCCTTGCCCTCGCGCCAGATGCGCAGTTCCAGCCAGTCGGAAAGCGCATTGACCACCGAAACACCCACCCCGTGCAGCCCGCCGGAAACCTTGTAGCTGTTGCTGTCGAACTTGCCGCCCGCGTGCAGCTGGGTCATGATCACCTCGGCCGCCGAGACGCCCTCTTCCTCGTGGATGCCCACCGGGATGCCGCGCCCGTTGTCGCTGACCGAAACCGAGGAATCGGCATGGATGATCACGGTTACGGCGTCGGCGTGGCCGGCCAGCGCCTCGTCAATGCCGTTATCCACGACCTCATACACCATATGGTGCAGGCCCGAGCCGTCGTCGGTGTCGCCAATATACATGCCGGGGCGCTTGCGGACAGCCTCCAAGCCCTTGAGAACCTTGATGGAATCGGCGCCGTATTCTTCCGGCTGCTGGGCATTTTCTGCCATGCGGAAAATCCTGTGTTACTTGCCGGTATTTTTACAAGATTTGGGGGAGAGTGTCACGCGCTCTACACCAAATATGGTGTTCACGCGGGCAGTTTGCAACAGTGCCACATGCCGGGTCGGATATCGTGAAACGGCCATCCTCGCCGGGGGGCGAAAACCGGGGCACGGCCGCATCCCCGACAGCGGCGCCGGGGGCGGCGACCACGCCCGGACGGCCACGCCCGGGCGCCTGCCCTGCCCCATCGGAGCCGGGGTTGCGCCGTTCCCGTTTCCCGCCCGCGCCTGGGGCGCATCGCCTCCTGGCCCGGATGCCGGAACGCCGGTTTCTCAGCCCTGACGGATGTCCGAGGTGCCGGCGGCTTCGCCAACCTCGAAAAACTGCGCCCTTTCGCCCAGTTCGTCAAACAGCTCGCGCCCGGTGCCGGTCAGGAACGCCTGGGCGCCGAGCGCGCAGATCTCATCGTAAAGCGACGCGCGGCGGTCGGCGTCGAGATGGGCGGCGACCTCGTCCAGCAGCAGGATCGGCGGCGCACCGAAATCCTCGGCCAGCGCCCGGGCGTTTGCCAGGATCAGCGAGATCAGCAGCGCCTTCTGCTCGCCGGTCGAACACTGGCGCGCCGCCACCCCCTTGGCAGCATAGACCGCCTGCAGGTCGATGCGGTGCGGCCCGCTCAGGCTGCGCCCGGCGGCCATGTCGCGGCGGCGCCCGGCGGCCAGCGCCCGGGCAAGCGTGTCCTCGTCTTCGGCGATGTCCTGCCCTTCGGGCGCGCTCAGCGACAGTTCGGCACCGGGAAAGGCGGTGGTCGCCCCTTCCAGGGCCCGGGAAACCCGTAACAGCGTCAGGCGGCGGTTGGCCATGATCGTGGCGCCGGTGCGCGCCATGGTCGATTCAAGGGCGCGATACCAGGCCGCGTCAGAGACCTGATCGCGCAGCAGGCGGTTGCGCTCGCGCATGGCCTTCTCGTAGGCCAGCATCGCATCGCCATGCGCGGGCTCGAACGACAGGGTCATCCTGTCCAGGAACCGCCGCCGCCCCTCGGCGCCTTCCAGCCAGAGCCGGTCCATCGCCGGCACCAACCACAGCATGCGCACGATGCGCCCCAGCGCCAGTTGCGGCGCGGCCTTGCCGTCGATGCGGGTTGCCCGCGCACCGCCCTGCCCGGCGCCGGTTTCCACCTCGTGGTGCTGTTCCAGGCTTTCGAGAAGCGCGCTGACCTTCCAGCCCAGCCCCTGCGGCTGGCGCATCAGGTCGTCGGCCCGGGCACGCCGCATCCCGCGCCCGGGCGACAGCAGCGAGAGCGCCTCCAGAAGATTGGTCTTGCCCGCCCCGTTGGCGCCATGGACCGCCACCGGGCCGCCGCCAAAGGCAAGGCGCGCCAGGCGATACGATCGGAAATGGGATACCGTCAGTTCATGAACGGCGAGTGCGGCCACCTGTCACCCCTTCCCGGCGCTGGCATGGGCGCAACCGGTCGGCCCGCGCGCCATCACACGCGCATCGGCATCACAAGGTAGACGGCGCTTTCGTCGTCGCCCTCGCGCACCAGGGCCGGATCGCCCGGCTGATTGAACATGAACACCGCATTTTCCCGATCGATCTGGCTGGCGATTTCCACCAGGTATTTCGCGTTGAAACCGATCTCCAGGGGCTCGTCCGCATAGGCCACGCCCAGTTCTTCCTCGGCGGCGCCGCTGTCGGGAGCATTGACGGAAAGCACCAGCCGGTCGTCGCCAATGGCCATCTTCACCGCCCGCGAACGCTCTGAAGAGACGGTGGCCACCCGGTCCACCGCGCGCGCGAACTCGGCGGCATCCACTTCCATCCTGCGGGTGTTGCCCTGCGGGATCACGCGCGAATAATCGGGGAAGGTGCCGTCGATGACCTTCGAGGTGAGGGTGATCCCGGGGCTGGCGAAACGCAGTTTGGTTTCCGAAACCGAAACCGCGATTACCTGATCGTCGTCGTCAAGAAGCTTGCGCAGTTCGGCAACCGTCTTGCGCGGGACGATCACCCCCGCCATGCCCTCGGCCCCTTCGGGCAGCGGCGCATCCACGCGCGCAAGCCTGTGTCCGTCCGTTGCCACGCAGCGCAGGGTCTGCCCCTGGGCGCCCGAGGCGACATGCATGTAGACGCCGTTCAGATAGTACCGGGTCTCCTCGGTTGAAATGGCGAATCTGGTCTTGTCGAACAGCCTGCGCAGCACCGGTGCCGGCGCGGAAAAATTGGTATCGTAGTCCGAGGTGGCCATGATCGGGAAATCTTCCCGGGGCAGCGTCGCAAGCGAAAAGTTCGACCGCCCGGCCTCGACCACGAGGCGCCCCGACGTGCCGTCATCGGTCAGGCTCACCAGCGCCCCGTCGGGAAGCTTGCGCGCGATCTCGTGCAGCGTCAGGGCCGAAACCGTGGTCGCCCCGGGGCGCTCGACCTGGGCGGGCGCCTTGTCCACCACCTCGATATCCAGGTCCGTGGCACGGAACGTGGCATCGTTGCCTTCGGCCTCGATCAGGACATTGGCCAGGATCGGAATGGTATTGCGGCGCTCCACGACCGATTGCGCCTGGGTCACCGCCTTCAGCAAGTCGCTGCGTTCGATACTGATCTTCATGTCCCACTCCTGCATGTGCCGGGGCGGCGAATGTAGCCCATTCGCCGGGCGGCTCAATGGTTTTCTTGGGAATTTCTGCCGAACGCCCGATAGCGTCAAGCGCAATGGGGCGAAAGATCAGGCTTCGAGGGCACGGCGCAACAGTTCGATATCGTCGGCAATCTGCGCGTCGCGCGCCTTCAGTTCCTCGATCCGGCGGACCCCGTGCATGACCGTGGTATGGTCCCGCTTTCCGAAGCAGCGCCCGATCTCGGGAAGCGAACGGGTGGTCAGCTGCTTGGCCAGATACATCGCCACCTGCCGCGGGCGGGCGATGACGCGCACCCGCTTGGGGCCCAGCAGATCGGACAGGCGGATGTTGTAGTGTTCGGCGACCTTGCGCTGAATCTCTTCCACCGTGACCTTGCGATCCGAGGCGCGCAGGATGTCAGACAGGCAGTCCTGGGCCAGGTCCAGAGTGATTTCGCGCCCGACAAGCGAGGCGAAGGCGAACAGCCGCATCAACGCCCCTTCCAGCACGCGCACGTTGGTCGAGATGCGATGCGCCAGGAACTCCAGCACGCCGTCTTCGATGACAAGATCCGGGTATTGTTCGCAATAGCGCTCGACCTTGTCGTGCAGTATCCCCAGGCGAAGTTCGTAGTCCGTCGGATGCAGGTCAACCACCAGTCCGCATTGCAGGCGCGACTTGATGCGTTCCTCCATGCCCTTGATATCGACAGGCGCGCGGTCGCCGGAAATGACGATCTGCCGGTTCTGGTCGAGAAGCGCATTGAAGGTATGAAAGAACTCTTCCTGGGTGCCGTCCTTGCCGGCAATGAACTGCACATCGTCGATCATCAGCACATCGACGGAACGAAACAGCTCCTTGAAGCTCATCATCTGCCGGTCGCGCAGCGCCATCACGAAGCGATACATGAACTGCTCTGCCGACAGGTAGACCACCCGCAGTTCCGGGCTTTTCTTCTGCAACTCCCAGCCGATGGCATGCATCAGGTGGGTCTTGCCAAGGCCGACACCGCCGTAAAGGAAAAGCGGATTGAACGAGACCTCGCCGCCCTCGGCCACGCGGCGCGCAGCAGCATGGGCAAGCTGGTTCGGCTTGCCGACAACGAAACTGTCGAAGGTGAAACGCTTGTCCAGCGGGGCCCCCGGAAGCACACCGTTCCTGCCTGCCGCGGCCTGCGTCTTTGCCGCGCTTTGGGCGCGCGCGGTGACGGCCTGGGTGGAAGAAGCGGCGCCATAGGATATCTTGTCCACCTCGAAGGCCAGGCGTTCGGCCGGGACGCCGCTCAGGGCCAGCTGGTTCAGTATCTCGTCGCCGAAATTGCGCGACACCCAGTTCCCGATGAAGTTCGTCGGCACATGCAGGGTTGCGATACCATCGCGGCAGTTGCCTAAACGGACCGGCTCGATCCAGGTCTTGTAGTTGTTCTCTCCCACATTCCGCTTGAGCGCCTCTTGAACACGTCCCCAGGTGTCTTCTGTCATTTCTCGACCCAATTTCTTGTTTTTCAAGACTGGCGCCAGGCCAGCCCCCGGAACTTCCATCCACCCTGAAAGCCCCTGTGCCCGTCTTCGTTCACATCCCCCTCGAATCCCTCTGCCACATTGTAGCAGGCCACCCGGATGCCGTTTTCGGCACAGACCCGTGCGGTTTCTTGCGCCGCAGCCAGGGACCGCACCCCGGACCGGCACAGGAACAGCAGTTTGCCCGGGATCTCATCCCCAAACGCCCCAAGCAACTGTTCCCCGAATTTCGGGTTGACGGACATTCCCGGATAGGTCGCCCATTCGACAAAAATCACCGAATGACCAAGTTCCGAGAGATCGGGAACACCGACAAAATTCCATTCTGCCTGCGTCCTGACATCAACCAGCCGGGCGTCTTTTTCCGTTTCAAGAATGCCCCAGGCAGCCGGTGGCGTAACCTCGCCAACGCCCGGGACCACGCCCGCGCTCATCAATTGTCCCCCAAGACGACGTGAATCGCAAAGGAAAGCTAGCAAGCCGAAAAGGGAGCGCGCAACCGATCTTCACGCTTGACTCAAACTTTGTCGCACCGAATCTTTCGTGCGCCCGGAAATGTGTTCTGCGCTCCACAGAACCCCGGGTCCGAAACGACAAGGAGCGCACCCGCAAGGGCACGCTCTCTTTTTGCGTCTGTCCACAAGGGTCCCGGCCCGGACGCGCCCCGGGGCCCGCGGGCCCGTATCCGGCCGGTTCAGCCCAGCGCCTTCACCCGCGAGGCAAGGCGCGACATCTTGCGCGAGGCGGTCTTCTTCTGAAAGACGCCCTTGGTCACGCCGCGCATCAGTTCGGGCTGTGCCCGGCGCAGGGCCTCGGCGGCGGCCTCCTTGTCGCCCGAGGCAATCGCTTCTTCGACCTTGCGCAAGAACGTGCGGATGCGCGACCGGCGCGCCTGGTTGATCTTGAAGCGGCGCTGGTTCTGGCGCGCGCGTTTCTTTGACTGAGGCGAGTTTGCCATGGCGTATCGTTCCCGCGTTTGGGCTGGAGTAAATCTCGAAGCGCGCTTCTAGGCTTTCACCGTCGGCGAGTCAACGCCCGCCGCGCAAGTTTTTCCGCCTACCTGTCGCGGAACTGCGGCTCGCGTTTTGCCAGGAATGCCTGCATCCCCTCTTTCTGGTCGCAGGTCGCGAAAAGCGCATGAAAGACGCGGCGTTCGAACAGCAAGCCTTCGCTCAGCGTGGTTTCGTAGGAACGGTTGACCGCTTCTTTCACGGTCATCGTCGCCAGCATCGACTTTTCGGCGATCTTCTGGGCCGCGCTCATCGCCTCGTCCATCAGCTTTTTCGCCGGAACGACCCGGCTGACCAGCCCCGAACGCTCGGCCTCTTCGGCCTCCATGAAGCGGCCGGTCAGGTGCATGTCCATCGCCTTCGACTTGCCGACGAAACGGGTCAGCCGCTGGGTTCCGCCGATGCCCGCGACAACGCCAAGGTTGATCTCGGGCTGGCCGAATTTCGCGGTATCGGCGGCGATGATGAAATCGCACATCATGGCCAGTTCGCACCCGCCGCCAAGGGCATAGCCGGCCACCGCCGCGATGATCGGCTTGCGGACGCGAAGGATGGCATCGCCCTCGTCGGCGAAGAAATTGTCCATGTACATTTCGACAAAGGACTTTTCGGACATTTCCTTGATATCCGCCCCCGCGGCAAAGGCCTTGTCCGAGCCGGTGATCACGATGCAGCGCACCTTGTCGCTTCTTTCGGCGTCCTGCAGGGCCGCCACCAGCTCGCCCAGCATCTCCGAATTCAGCGCGTTCAGCGCGTCGGGACGGTTCAGGCGGATGAGGCAGACATTGTCAGAGGTTTCGACGATGATCGTTTTGAAGGCCATCGGGCTCTCGTTTGCTGTTGCGAACCGCGAAACCCTTAACATCCCTGCGCCGCTGTTCAAGCTATCTTTGGCATTGCGCACAATGGAAACTGGACCGGCCCGATTGCACCAGCCGCCGGATTCTGCCTTTGCAACCGGGGGTTTTGCAGGCTTCTCCCTCGCGGCCGTAGACACGGAACTGGTGTTGAAAATATCCCAGTTCGCCATTGGTCCGGCGATGGTCGCGCAGCGAAGAACCGCCCGCATCGATGGCTTCGCGCAGGACAGCGCGAATCGCACCGACCAAGTGCGAAATCCGCCGGCGCGAAATCCGCCCCGCCGCCCGGCGCGGGGAAATGCCGGCGCGATGCAGCGCCTCGCACACGTAGATGTTGCCCAGCCCGGCAACGATTCGCTGGTCCAGCAGCGCCGCCTTTATCGGCGTCCTGCGCCCCGCCAGCCGCCCCGCCAGCCAGTTTTCGTCGAACCGGTTGCCCAGCGGCTCGGGGCCCAGGCGCGCAAGCAGCCGGTGGTTTTCAAGCTGCGCCGTCGGCCACAGATCCATGGTGCCGAAACGGCGGGCATCGTTGAAGGCGACGCGCCCGCCATGCCCCGGCTGCGGGTCGCCGGGCGCCGGTTCCATATGCAGGATCACATGGTCGTGCTTTTGCGCAACCGCCCGGGCATGAACAAACCCGCCCGCGGGCGCGCCGCTGACCAGCACCCGCCCGGACATGCCCAGATGCACGATCAGCGTTTCGCCGGTGGACAGATCGCCCAGAATGTATTTCGAGCGCCGGCGCAGGCTTTCGATGCGCGCGCCCTCCAGGCGCTCCTTCATGCGCGCGGGAAACGGCCAGCGAAGCCCGTCGCGCCGGACCTCGGCCCGCAGGATGCGCCGCCCGGTCATGGCCGGTTCCAGTCCGCGACGCACGGTTTCCACTTCGGGCAATTCCGGCACGGTCTCCTCCTTTGGCGTCCTTTGGCGGGCGCGTGGATTGTATCGCCCCGCCAGAGCCATATAAGAGGGGGGCGATCGCAACAATGGGCAAGGCGCAATGGTCGATTCTTCGGGGTCTTCGGGAAAATCCACGCATTTCGGCTTTCAGGAGGTCGCCGAAGAACAGAAGGCCGGCATGGTCCATGGCGTGTTCACCAACGTGGCCAGCAAATACGATGTCATGAACGATGTCATGTCGATCGGCATTCACCGGCTCTGGAAGGACGCGATGATGGACTGGCTGGCGCCGCGCGACAGGCAGCGCCTGCTGGATGTCGCCGGGGGCACGGGCGATATCGCCTTCCGGTTTCTCAGGCGCGCACCGGGTGCGCGTGCCGTGGTGCTGGACATGACCGAAAGCATGCTGGCCGAAGGGCGCAAGCGGGCCGAAGCCGGCAAGCTGGCCGACCGGCTGGACTGGGTGGTGGGCGATGCGATGGCCCTGCCGTTCGAGGACAACAGCTTCGACGTCTACACCATCTCGTTCGGCATCCGCAACGTGACCCGGATCGACGACGCGCTGCGCGAGGCATTGCGCGTCCTGCGTCCGGGGGGGCGGCTGATGGTTCTGGAGTTCAGCCAGCTGCCCGATGCGGGCCTGCAGAAACTTTACGACCTGTATTCGTTCAACGTCATCCCGCGCATGGGAAAGCTGATCGCGGGCGACCGCGACAGTTACCAGTATCTGGTGGAATCGATCCGCCGGTTCCCCGATCAGGAAAGCTTTGCCGCGATGATCCGCGACGCCGGGTTCGAAAACGTGAAATACCGGAATCTGTCGCTGGGCATCGCGGCGCTGCATTCGGGCTGGAAAATCTAGATGCGCGGGCCCCACAATCTCTGGCGTCTGATCAGAACCGGCGCGACCATGGAACGCACCGGGGCGATGCGGGTTGCGCTGGATGCGATGCATGCGCCGCTGTCGCTGCGCATTGCCGCGCGGGTGCTCGGCTGGCCGTTCAAGTGGCTGGGCTACAAGGGCGACCCGGCCCTGCCGCCGGTGACGCGCGCCCTCACCGCCCTGGGGCCGGCCTATATCAAGTTCGGGCAGATCCTTTCGACCCGCCCCGACGTGGTGGGCCAGCAACTGGCCACGCAGCTTCAGGTGCTGCAGGACAAGTTGCCGCCATTCGCGCGCGCCCTCGCGGTTCAGACCGTCGAGGACGAACTCGGCCATCCGCTTGGCGCCATGTTCTCCGAGTTTTCCGAGCCGGTCGCCGCCGCCTCCATAGCCCAGGTGCACAAGGCACGCCGCGCCGGCGACGGCTGCCCGGTCGCCGTGAAGGTCCTGCGTCCGCGAATCGAACAGGCGTTCCAGAAGGATATCGACGCCTTCTATTTCGCGGCGTCGGTCATCGAATTCCTGTCGCCAGCTTCGCGTCGGCTTCGGCCGGCCGATGTGGTGGCCCATTTCGAAGGTGTGGTGACCGGCGAACTGGACCTGCGGCTGGAGTCATCCTCGGCCGCCGAATTTGCCGAAAACACCAGGGACGACGAAGGCTTCCGGGTGCCCCGGGTGGACTGGCAGCTTTCCGGCAGGCGCGTGATGACGCTGGAATGGGGCGAAGGCATACCGATCCACGATCTGGACGCGATCGCCGCCGCCGGTCACGATCTGCGGGTGCTGGCGGCGCGGGTGCTGGGGCTGTTCCTCAGCCACGCGCTCAGGGACGGCTTCTTTCATGCCGACATGCACCAGGGCAACCTGAAGGTGGCCGAAAACGGCGACATCATCGCGCTTGATTTCGGGATCATGGGCCATATCGACGACTATACGCGCCGGGTCTACGCGGAAATCCTCTACGGGTTCATCCGGCGTGACTTCAAGCGTGTCGCCGAAGTGCATTTCGAGGCGGGCTACGTCCCGGCGGACCGCGACGTCGATGAATTCGCCCGCGCGCTTCGGGCCGTGGGCGAACCCATTTTCGGCGCCCGCGCGAACGAAATCTCGATGGCGCATCTGCTCTCTTACCTGTTCGAAGTGACCGAGCGGTTCGGCATGCAGACGCGCACCGAGCTGATCCTGCTGCAGCGCACCATGGTGGTGGTCGAAGGGGTCGCGCGTTCGCTTGATCCCGATATCAACATCTGGGATGTGGCGCGGCCGATCGTCGAACGATATATCCGGGAAAATATCGGGCCTGCGGCGCTGATGCGCGACCTGGCGCAGACCGCGCGCGTGCTGTCGCGCTTCGGCCCGCGTCTGCCGGCGCTGGCCGAGGCCGCGCTGGTCAACCTGTCAAGGGACGGCGCGCCGCCGCCGGAACGTTCGGTGCGCCGACCGCTGGCCTATGCGCTGCTGGGCGGGGCAGTCACGGCCGCGGCGATCTGGCTGCTGGGGGCCTTCTGAGCGAAAGCGCGGCCAGGGCGGCCAGTTCGCGCTCCTGCCCTTCGCGGCAGGCCGGTTGCCCGCGCTCGGCCTTCCAGAGACAGTAGGCCGCCATGCGCCAGTGGAACCAGGGCAGCAGTCGTTCCAGACGCCGGCCGACCTCGCCGTCGCCATAGGCGGCGAGCAGGGCCTCAAGCGGGGGCGCGCGCCGCCCGGCATCGCCATAGAGCAGATGCATCGCCGGCGACAGAAAGATCGCAAGGTCTTCGCAGGCGTCGCCGATGGCCGGGCATTGCCAGTCGATGAAGGTCACGCCCGAGGGCGCGGCGATGATGTTCCCGGGCACCGGATCGCCATGCAGCAATACCGGCCGGACCGCGGGCAAGTCGAAGCCGTCGGGCATCTGCCGGCGGATCCGTTCGGCCTGCCGGTCATCGCACATGGACAGCATTGCCAGCCCCTGCCGCTGCAACGCGGCCGGCCCGCACGCCAGCCGGCGCAGCCCCGGCGCCGGGGCCTGCCGATGCAGCCGGCGCAGCGCCCTTGCCCCGGCGACCGAGGCGGCCGGCATGGACGCGCCGGAAACGTGACGATAGACGAGACACGGCCCCGACCCGGTGGCAAGGGTCGCCACCGGCTCCGGCGCCAGCCCGGTGCCGGCAAGGTGCTT
>Ga0256841_1002030_pt1 | contig 16618 bp, 14 predicted proteins | sample 356308metaG_FD_185971 | JGI IMG/M metagenome (GOLD analysis project Ga0256841, IMG submission 185971) | Hydrothermal vent microbial communities from Mid Atlantic Ridge, Atlantic Ocean - 356-308 | ecosystem: Environmental > Aquatic > Marine > Hydrothermal vents | place: Atlantic Ocean: Mid... | reverse complement strand
CATTCACGAAGTTAAACGCAAGAAAAAACATGTTAAGTCTTCCCCAACGGTTCCGCGGTTCACTAAAAATGAAGTTGTTCAACACATATTGCTTTTAACATCATTTATTACTTTGGCAATAACCGGATTTGCTCTGAAATATCCGCACAGCTGGTGGAGCGAGGGTTTAGCGGCTTTGGGATTAACCGAAGCATTAAGACAATACGTACACAGAACCGCCGCAGTGGTAATGATAACAACGGGAGTTTACCATATACTCTACCTCATTTTTACTAAACGCGGGCGAACGGTATTGGCGGCTCTTGTACCAAAGTTAAAAGATTTGAGTCAGGCAATGCAAAATATCGGATATTACCTGCACTTAACAAAAAACAAACCTGAATTCGACGAATACGATTATACCGAAAAAGCCGAATACTGGGCTTTAATTTGGGGAACACTCATTATGGGCGCCACAGGTTTTATTTTGTGGTTCCCAACTTCCGTTGGCGAATGGGCACCGGTTTGGTTAATTAAAGTAAGCGAAATCATTCACTTCTACGAAGCGATTCTTGCTTCACTTGCAATTTTGATATGGCATTGGTTCTTTGTGATTTTCCATCCGGAAGAATATCCGATGAGTTTAACTTGGATTGACGGACAGATGACCGTTCAAGATTATAAACATCATCATCCCGAACACTTTAAATTTATTTTAAAAGAATGGATTGAATATAAAACGGACGAAAAAGACTACAATGATTTGGATATCGACACTCAGCTATTCATTGAAAATTTGAAAAAACACGGATACGATCCTGATAAAGTTTTACTGGACGAATTGAAAGCCGATATCAATTTAAGAAAATGGCTCGACGAAACTTTTGAAAATATAAGTCCGGAAAAAATTATGAGTTAAAAACTATTGCCAAAAAGAAATTTTAAACGTATATTTAATTAGGATATTCAAGACCTTTTTATACGTTTTTACATAACACTTCAAAAAAAGAGGAGTTTGAGATGAAAATCAAAACAAATTTATTCCTCTTGCTTTTATCTCTTTTGTTTATTTCTTTAATATTATACGCACAAGATAAACAACGTATTTACGTTGGCACCCGCAAATGCAAAACTTGCCACAAGAAAGAAAAAATAGGCAACCAATACAAAATTTGGAAAGAGAGCAAGCACGCAGAAGCTTATAAAACATTACTTACAGAAAAAGCGGATTCCATTTCTTTAAGTCTGGACAACATAAAAAAAGCCGTGGAAAATCAAAAATGCCTTAAATGCCACGTTACTGCATACGATGCCGATAAATCCCTTTTGGGAAAAAAATATAAAAAAGAAGATGGTATAGGCTGCGAATCATGTCACGGAGCCGGTAAAGGTTACTCAAAGAAAAAAATAATGAAAAAGCACGAGCTTGCAGTACAAAACGGATTGGTGGAATACAAAGACGAAGCGGATATAGAAAAACAATGTAAAACATGCCATAACGAAGACAGTCCGACTTACAAAGAATTTGAATTTAAAAAACGCTGGGAAGATATAAAACATCCCATTCCAGAAAAAAAATAATTTTGATTATATTGTTGTTGATGGAAAATTTTTAACAAAAGTATGGCAAAACAAGTGTTTGAATTTATTTATATATTTTAAGTTTTATTTAATTCATCAAAACTTAATCTATTGAATTGGGGAGGATGCATGCCGGGTAAAACTTTCACATTGTTATCACTGTTTGTCTCCCTACTTTTTTTAATCGGATTTTCTTTTTCCTCTTCCGGAGATTACACAGTGCGCAAATATGTTGGCACAAAGAAGTGCAGAAAATGTCATAAATCCGAAAAGCAAGGGAAGCAGTACCAAATTTGGGCGGAAAGCATTCATGCACAGGCTTACGAAACCTTACAAACCGAAGAAGCCGACCAAATTTGCAAAGAAATGGGTTACGGTGAAAAAGCTGTTGAAGCAAAAGAATGTTTGCAATGCCATGCCAGCGGTTGGGAGGTCGACGAAGAAATGTGGGGACCGAAATTCAAAATCGAAGATGGCGTTCAATGCGAAACATGCCACGGTGCCGGAGGCGATTACACTAAATTGAAAATAATGAAAAAATTCGAAGTGGCAAAGGCGAAAGGGTTAATCGACTTGCGGGATAACGTTGAAGAGTTCTGCAGAAATTGCCACAATCCCGATAGCCCAACGTTTGCCGGTTTCAACTTTGAAGAAATGTGGGCTAAAATAGAACATCCGTTACCGTTCAGACATAAGAAAACCAAAACGGAAGAGCAATGAAACAAACAATTTATTTTTTCGGAATCGTTTTTTTATTTGTCAGTACAATTAAGGCACAAAACATAAAAGGCAGAATTACTTCATCCCTTTATGCTTTTGAAAGGTACAGTTCGGTAGAATCATCCGGTCAATATTTACGGGCTTTTCAAACTTTAAACTTGAATGTCGGTAAAAGCAATTATTCATTCAAAACACGTATTAACTTTGAAAGCAACATAATCAATCCTTTGGAACGCGATCCGAAACTGCGGTTCTATAATCTTTACTTTGAGGCAAGAAACATTTACAATATTGCTTCGGTTAAAATCGGACGGCAGCCTTTGTATAACAGTGTTGCAGGCGGACTCATCGACGGGATAAGCCTTAAACTTAAATACAGCGGTTTCGGATTGAACGGTTACTTCGGCGGAAATGTGGCTCCCTATCAGAAATTGGAATTTACCGATGATCTTTTCAACGATTACATTGCCGGTGCAAAGTTATCGATAACTGTAATTAAAAATCTCAAAGTCGATTTGAGCTATATTGATAAAAATTTCAAACCCGTTGAATACCACGCATTAAGATTGGATGAAAATCTAAACCCGGTTCAAATTTTAATTCAAAAAGAATCCAATCAATTCCGCTTTGCATCCGCAGCATTAACTTACAAACTAAAAAACATTTTAAGAGTGCATACCAAATTCGACTATGATTTGAATTTTGAAACCGCATCAAAATTCATGGTTTCCGCCAGATACCAACAAATTGAAAACTTGGGAATTTCATTGTTCTATAATTTCAGGGAACCCAGAATCAGATACAATTCTATCTTTGCGGTTTTTAACTACGGAAACACACAAGAAATTGAAGGCGGACTTGATTACAAGATCAATAATAAAATTACACTGTACGGGAAATTCGGAAATGTTACTTATAAAGATGATAATTCACAACGCTTAACCGTGGGAGTAAACTCAAACTACGGCAGTTTCAGTTACCGTAAAACTTTCGGATACGCAGGCGAATTGGATGCGCTTTCAATTTACGCTGCCAAAACTTTCTTAAACGGCTTGGTTACTCCCTCACTCGGATTGGCTTATACTTCTTACAAATTATCGCCGGAAGCGGAAACTAACAAGATAGTTTCCTTCCTCGGTGGCGTTAATATCCGACCTTGGAAACTTTGGTCGTTTGATTTGCAAGGACAATATTTTAACAATAAAATTTATAAAAACGATTTGCGTTTATTCTTAAAAATTAATTATTGGTTTAATACAAATTTAAATTTATTGTAATATGAAAATAAAATACTTTTATCAGGGTTTCATTTTTCTCATAATAGTTGTTACTACATTTGCCGTTCAACAAAACGGGAAAAATGATAAAATAATAAAATTTTCACACGGCTACCATCTTACGGAAGCCGGAGCTGAATGTTCCGATTGTCATGGTGCGGTTTGGGAAAGCGAAAGCATGCTCGACCGTTTAATTCCCACAGAAGAAACCTGTGGCGAATGCCACGACGTTGAGGATGAAGAAGAATGCAGCACTTGCCATTACGATAATGTTCAAACGTTACTTGTGCCAACCAAACCGACGCTCTACTTTAATCATAAACTTCACATGAAAGAAAAAATGGAATGCGAATCATGCCACAAAGGTTTGGAAGATGTAAATTACAGTTTCGAATCGACGGAACTTTTGCCTGAAATGGAAAGTTGTTTTGCCGAATGCCATGGTGAAAATGCGATTGCGGACAATAACTGCCAAACTTGCCATATATCAACCGTTGCTCTACTTCCGGATAATCACAAAGAAGTTGATTTTTTCGACAATCATAAATTTTTGGCAGATGACCCGGATGAAAATTGCGGAATGTGCCACAATAATTCATTTTGCGAATCGTGTCACGTTTCAACAAATGCAATAGTTGAAATAAATTCCGCTTCGGATTTTTATACACCTTACTCACCTCACAGTTTTACTGACAACGCTAAAAAACAACAGATAGTAAGAGTACACAATTTAAATTACGTTTACACTCACGGCATCGATGCAAAAGGCAAGGAAACCGAATGCCTTACATGTCATCAAGATGAAATGTTTTGCGTCGAATGCCATAATTCCCAAACCGAAGATTTTGCTTTGAGCGGATTTGTTCCTCTTTCGCATTCCCAACCGGGCTTTACAACTATCGGTGTTGGAAGCGGAGGCGGAGAACATGCCATTTTAGCCAAACGGGATATCGAAAGTTGCGCATCGTGCCACGATACCGAAGGAGCCGATCCATCTTGCATCTTGTGCCATTCCGATCCCGACGGAATTAAGGGAACAAACCCGAAAACCCACGAAACCAATTACATGCATGATGTGGAAGGCGATTGGCACACATCTGAAGGTTCGGTTTGTTACGATTGCCATACGGATTTTAACGCAAGACCAGACGGGCAAGCCGGAATAGGTTTTTGCGGCTACTGTCATTCGGAAGTTGAGGATGAAGATTAAATTGGTGTTAATAAAATGAAAACTTTAATTAAATATTTAATTGTCATTTTTACCGCTTCAATTTTAACAGCAGCTTGCAGTAAACTCGAAGATGAAATTTCTCCGCCACTCACACCGCTTGGCGTACATCCCGAAGGTTTTGCCAAACCAGGAAATCCTGATTTTCATGCGGTTTGGTTCAAAGAAAATAATTACAATTTAAAATTGTGTCAACAATGCCACGCGAACAATTATTCGGGTGGACTTACCGGTACAAGTTGTTTGAGTTGTCATACTGGGCCGGAAGGACCCGAAGCTTGCAATACATGTCACGGGGATTTTTCCGATCCCGCACAAATTTCACCTCCGCGGGATTTATCGGGTAATACCGGCTCCACTGCCCGGGGAGTCGGCTCACATTTGTCCCATGTTTACAATAATGCTTTTGGGGAAAATATAGACTGTTACGAATGTCATCCAAGAGAAACCGGCAGCAATGACAAATATGTTTATGCACATGTCGGGAACCCCCCGGCGGATATTGCTTTCGGTGAGTTCGCATCCAAATCGGGTCAGCCTATTTATAATTTTGATAATTTAACATGTTCGGATGTTTACTGCCACGGAAATTTCGCATTCAAAAAAGAAGATTCGGAATTCCAATGGATTTACGCCGATTCATTAATTCAAGGTGAAAATTTTTCTCCGGTCTGGAACAAAGTTGACAATACCCAAGCGGCATGCGGCACTTGCCATTTGCTGCCGCCGGAAGGACATCTGAATGCCGGAGCCGATCCGGAAGCAAAAACATGCAGTTATTCCGGTTGCCATAAAGGGATTGTCAGTCCCGAAGGTAAAATTATCAACAAAAGCTTGCACATAAACGGGGAACCGGACGGGGGTTTGAAATAGTTTAAAAATAAAGTCGAACAATTTAATTTGATAAAATGGAAATCGACGATAAATTAAAAGATCACATTCTCGAATCGATTGGTGAAGGAGTCTTCACTGTTGACAAAAATTTCCGTATCAATTTTTTTAACAAAGCCGCCGAAAAAATTACCGGTTACAAAAGAGAAGAAGTTTTGGGAAAATTTTGCAAAAGGGTTTTCCGGTCAAAATTATGTTTCACCGATTGCCCTATCGCCTTAGCTCTTAAATCAGCAAAAACGATTTATGATTTTGAGTCTCACATTCTCACAAAAGAATCCGTTCCCAAACCGATAAAGTTGAATTCCGCCGTTCTTTACAATGAAAAAAACGAGCCCAACGGCGGTATCATTACATTCAGAGATATTTCCGAACTGGCAACACTTAAAAAAAACTTGCGAAAGGAAACACAATTCTGCGGGATGGTTGGTCACAGCAAACAAATGCGGGAAATATTCGAACTGATTGATGAAATTTCCGAATCGGATGCGCCTGTTTTGGTTTACGGCGAATCTGGCACAGGAAAAGAGATGATTGTAAATGCAATTCAAGCCAAAAGCAACAGAAAAGATAAACCGTTTATAAAAATAAATTGTTCGGTTTTCCCCGAAAACTTACTAGCGAGTGAATTGTTCGGGCATGTTAAAGGTGCATTTACCGATGCAATAAAAGACAGAGTGGGTAGATTTGAATTGGCAAACACCGGCACAATATTTTTGGATGAAGTTGCCGAAATGCCCCTTCAAATGCAGCTTCAATTATTGAGGGTATTGCAAGAAGGTTCTTTCGAACGCATAGGTGAATCAATAACAAGGAAAGTTGATGTAAGGGTTATCGCCGCAACAAATATCGATATTCACCAGGCTCTGAAAAACGGAACGTTCCGCGAAGATCTGTTTTACCGTTTGAGTGTAATTCCAATTGAAGTTCCGCCCTTGCGTGAAAGGATGGACGATTTAATTCCGTTGGTTAAACATTTTCTTAACAAATTTTCGTTAATGTATAAGAAAGAAATAAACGAAATTGAAGATGCGGCACTCGACCTATTACTGCAGTACGATTGGCCCGGAAATATACGAGAACTTGAGAATGTTCTGGAATACGCTTTTGTACGTACGAATAACACAAATATCATCTCGGCATCAAAATTGCCCTCAGTGTTAACCAGTAAGAACGGAACGGTTTTCGGTTTGCGGGAAAAACACTCATTTACGGAAAGCGGAGGCGAAGAAGCAAAACTTTTGGCACTTCTGGAAAAACACAAGTGGAACAGAACGGCTGTTGCAAAAGAACTTGGTATAGGCAGAACCACTCTTTGGAGAAAACTCAAAAAATTAAACTTGCACACCATTTGATTCACCTCCCGGAAAAAACCGGCTTCCGGCATATTAAAATGTGTTTCAATTGTTCCGCATTGGAACGAATTGTTTCATAACCTCTAACTTATTAAAATTATTTAAGTTAAAAGCATAAAACGTAATTTTAACTTTCCCACCGGAACAAACCGTTTCATACCTGCCATATAAATGCCGCGTTTTTCAAATAAAATTTTGGCATTAATATTGAATCTAAAAAGATATAAGCATCCAATAATATTTTATTTATTAAATACGAATACTTAATGTCAATAATAGCGGAAGCCGGAAAACAAAGAATTACCAAAGCAGGCAATAAAAAAATGAGCGAGATGCTTGGCAACCAATATTTCATGGCAAGGAAATATGATAAAGCCTTGAATGAATTTGAAGAATGCGAAGCGCAAGGCAAAGCAAACAAAAGCATGCGAAAGAAAATGGTAGTATGTTACACACAAGTCGGAAAAATACAAAAAGCGGCGGAAGTACTACGGGATCTGGTCTACGAAGATCTCGATTTTATTCTGAACACCGACCCCGTGAACGACGACTGTCCTTGTTCCCAACTTGTTGCTGAAATGGAGGCTAAAACAAATTATACAATCCAAAGCTTCGATTACCTTCTTGCACTGGGAATTTTATGGTTGTACTGCGATTTGGATAAAGCCGTGGAGTACTTCAAAAAAGCAAAAGAAATTAAAATCGATGAAAACGTAGCATCGATTCTGCTCAGATTAAAACGGGAGCAAAATGCTCACAAGAAATTTTCAAGAAAACCAATTAATTGATAAGTAAACAATAAATATTAAGTGGGTGAACGTATGAAAATACTTAAACTCTTTTTAAGTTGTATGGTTTTAATTTTTCTTTCCGGGTCATTATTTGCACAGGCGGATTTCAATACAAGTCTTCATAATACGCGCGCCGGAAAAGTATTCTGGTATGGCGCTGGCAACGGCGGGTTCGAAACAATCAGTAATATTCCGATAGACAGTCTGGGATGTATCCAATGTCATGGAGCCAGCAATGCCGATGGTGAACCCTACGGCGACGATTACGAACCCGGCTGCCTCGATTGCCATCCGAACGGATCCAATTTTAACCCCGATTCCATTAAAGTTGACCAATGTTATTCTTGCCACGGCAGGCAGAAAAAAGAAGTGGCACTTGGATTTTCGGATGTGCACCGCGATGCGGGAATGAAATGCTGGGATTGCCATACCGCAGACGATATGCATGGTGACGGAACGGAATACGCTTCGATGCTTGAAGACGGAGCAATCGACGTCTCCTGCGAAGATTGCCATTTTGAAGGTGGAACGGCACCTTATCCCGACCACTCGCAATACGATCCGCATAACGGAAAGCTCGATTGTACGGCATGCCACGCACAAACTGTGTTGAGCTGCTACAATTGCCATTTTGAAAGTATGGTTGAAGATCACATCAAACGGGCTTACAAACCGATTAACGATTTCGTGATTCTTGCCAACCGTGAAAAGGACGGGAAAGTTTATCCGATGACCTTCCAGTCACTTACTTATCAAGATTCTTCGTTTGTGGCATTCGGACCTTTCACTTCCCACACAATTACAAAGGAAGGCAGAAAGTGCGAGGATTGCCACGGCAACGAAAACGTGCAAGAATATTTTGATACCGGTAAAATTCAATTTGCAGAATGGAACGATGCCGACAGCGTTCTTACTTGGAAACACGGAATAGTTCCGATGCCACCGGATTACGAAACCACTTTCAAAATGGATTTCATTACTTACAACGGTAACACAAGCGATCCTCCGGGACCATCAAAAAACTGGTCGAAAGTATCCGGCGAATGGGACGGACATCAAATGTTCTTTGCCACCCCGCTTACAGAAACCCAGATGTTAGCTTTGCAAAAAGACGTTGGTACAATTGCGGATAATTTTGCTACAAGTCTGCACGGTACACGGGCTGGAAAAATTTATTGGTACGGAAAAGACAACGGCGGCTTCGAGATGCTTACCAACGTACCGATTTCTGAAATGGGGTGCGTCGAATGTCACGGACCGGCTAATGCCGACGGTGTGCCAAACGATGAAAATTACAAACCGGGTTGTGTTGACTGCCATCCTTCGGGTTCGGCGTTTAATCCGGATTCCATTAAAGTTGACCAGTGCTATTCTTGCCACGGCAGACAAAAGAAAGAAATTGCGCTAGGCTTCACCGATGTTCACCGGGATGCCGGAATGAAGTGCTGGGATTGCCACACAATGAACGATATGCACGGAGACGGCTCTTCACCGCAATCGATGCTCGAAGCAAATTCAATTGAAGCCGATTGTGCTAACGACGGTTGCCATCCGGACGGTTCTTTGCCCTCCGATCATGCTGCAAAAGATCCGCATAACGGTAAATTGCATTGTACCGCTTGCCATGCCCAAACCGTTATCAGTTGTTACAACTGCCATCTCGAAAGTAAAATTGAAGGGCATTTGAAACGGGCGTACAAACCGATTAACGATTTCGTGATTCTGGCTAACCGTGAAAAAGACGGCAAGGTTTACCCGATGACTTTCCAATCATTAACATATCAAGGTAAATCGTTTGTCGCTTTCGGTCCGTTTACTTCGCACACAATTACCAAAGAAGGCGCACGCGTTTGCACGGATTGCCATCTAAATTTCGGGGGAACGGTTGAAGCGATACAAGACTATAACGACGACGGTATTTTGCAATTTGCAAAGTGGAACGATGAAGACAGTACTTTGACATGGTTGCACGGTGTAATCCCAATGCCGGAAGATTATCAAAGATCGTTCAAGATGGATTTTATAACTTACAACGGCGACCCGCACGATCCTGTAGGTCCTTCGAAAAATTGGTCGTTTGTAAAAGGTGAATGGGACGGTCATCAAATGTTCTTTGCAACCCCGCTAACAAGAGAACAAATGGCAAACCTCGGTTTCGATACTACATTAGTCGGTATTAAGAAAAATCCGGATATTATTCCAACCGAATTTGCACTTGAACAGAATTATCCTAACCCGTTCAACCCTACAACTGTCATTCAATACTCGATACCGGAAGCCACAAAAGTAGATCTTGTTTTGTATGACGTGCTTGGCAACAAAGTTAAAACCTTGGTAAGCAAAGAACATTCGCCCGGTGTTTACAGATATGAATTCGATGGCAGCGGATTATCGAGCGGAATTTATTTCTACAGATTAATCACAAAAGAATACGTACAAACCAGAAAATTTGTTTTGATGAAATAGTACCGGAAGTGAAAAGAAAGAAACCCGCCCGGCTTACGCAAGTGAGCCGGGTTTTTATTAATCGTTCGGTGTATCGGAAAGAGGTTGGGTTGTAAAAAAATCATCGTAAAAACGGCGGACGTATTCATCGAGCAAATCATCTATCCGTTTTTCATCTTCCGAAGCTATAATTAAACCGGCATGATATTTCTTTTTAAGTTTCCAAACCACTTCCGGTTCGTCATATCCCGAAAGATCGGGCCATTCTTGTTTTGCAAGCGACGTAATTATTGCAGCATGTTTATTCTTTATTTCCGGTAATTTATAGTTTTCACCTTTCGCTTTTTCTATCTTCGCCCATTCTTCCCATAAATTAATTCCGGTAGCGGCTTTAACAAGCTCCGAGAGATTCGCTCCGCCCACTCTAGCCGATGTTTCAAGGAAATATAATTTTCCGTCATCTTCCGAGCGGATAAATTCCGTATGCGAAACACCGTAAACCAATCCCAAAGATTCAATAACTTTTTGATTAAGTTCGCCTATTTCTTCAGCCTCCACAGAATCCCGCGGAACAGTCCGGCTTGTAAACACCCTTCCTTGATGCGCCACTTCCATCGGAGGCAATCCGTATTTGCTAACGGAAATAAATATTATTTTTTTGTTTTTGATTATTGTATCGGAATGATAAACATCACCCTTAACAAATTTTTCCATCAAGTAAAAGGATTGTTCGTCGCCCAAAGTATCCAACGCTTTCCAAACTTCGTCTCCGGAGTTTATTTTAATTAAACCGATTGCCCCGGCTTTCATTCGAGGTTTAATTATATAAGGTAAATTTATATTAGACATAAAGTTTTTAATATTATCATAATTTAACAAATGAACGAAAGGCGGAACGTTTATTCCGTCGTTCAATGCTTTTTTTCTCATTGCCAATTTATCGCGGAAATAGCGTGCGGTAGTATCGCCCATTCCCCCGATACGTAAATGTTCCCGCAAAGTGGCTGCTTTCTCCACATCAAAATCATCCAAAGCCACAATTCTGTCTATTTTTTCACTTCTGGCCAAAAAGCTTACGCCGTAAATAACATCTTTCATATTCCATTCGTTATTGTTATCGGGGATGTAAAATATTTCATCTATACTTTCACGCGGCCATTCCCTATTCTCGAGGCTTTTTGAAGTCAACAACAACACCCGGCATCCTTCCCGTTTGCATTGTTTCAGAAAATCGATTCCTTTGAAATAGCTGGCAATACATAAAATTGTTAAGGGTGTATTCATGGGTTGACCTCAAAGTTTAAATTGTACAAATATGTTGGCAGGAAAAGGAAAAATGCCCGGAGATAAAATTTCCGGGCTTGTAAATTATATTCCGACTCTGGGATGTTCTTTCACCCAGTTTTTCAAAAATTCAATTATTTCAACTGTGGATGCGCCCGGCGTAAACAATTCGCCCACACCCATTTCCTTCAATTTTTTTATATCTTCCTCGGGAATAATTCCACCACCGAAGAGCAGAACGTCATCCATTCCTTTTTCTTTCATTAATTCGAGTACGCGCGGGAATATCGTCATGTGGGCACCCGATAAAATACTTATCCCGATAGCATCCACATCTTCTTGCAGTGCCGCTTCAACAATCATCTCCGGTGTTTGACGAAGTCCGGTATAAATAACTTCCATTCCGGCATCGCGCAGTGCCGAGGCAATTACCTTTGCGCCGCGGTCATGACCGTCTAATCCGGCTTTGGCTATAATCACTCTGATTTTTCTATCCATTATTCACCCAAAAGTGTTTTAGAATAATGAAATATAAAGAATCTTAACAAATTGTGCATTGATATCGAACATATTGTTTAACGTGAATTAAACGCCCAAATAATTTTTTCTTTTTGCAAACGCACCGAACAGCCCGCCCGTGTGAAGAAACAGCACACTTGAAGTTTTTTTACCTTTCAGAAACAATTCGTTAAATGCATAAAATGCTTTTCCCGTGTAAGCGGGGTCAAGAATGATTCCCGTTTGGCGGGCGAAATCCCTAATAACGTGAACTTTTTCTTGGGCTATATGTTTGTAACCTTCTCCGGAATAACCACCGATTACTTCAAAACGCGAATAATCTATTTTCCGGGTTATTTTATATTTGGCATTACATTCATCGGCAAGGTTTTTAATTTTTCCGGTCATGAATTCCGGAGTGTGCAAAACATTAACTGCAAATATTTTAAAGTTCAAGTTATACAGATGTAATCCAAGTAAAATTCCGGCGGTTGTTCCCCCGCTTCCGGCCGCCACCAAAATGCCTTTTATTTTCTTCCCATCCAATTGTTCTTTTAATTCCCTAACAAAATTTATATAGCCCCAAATACCGGTTGGAGAAGACCCTCCTTCGGGAATTACATAAACCTTTTTGCCTTTCCGTTCCAATTTATTTTTCTCACGGGAAATGTGTTTTTCGAGGTTTTGATATTCTTTTAAATTCAGAAAAACGAACTCTGCACCAACCATTTTATCGAGGAAAAGGTTTCCGTCGTAATTTTTCCGTTCTTGTCCCCAAAGGAAAAGTTTGCTTTTGATTCCCACGGAAGCAGCAGCAATAGCCGTTGCTCTTGCATGGTTCGATTGTTCACCGCCCGAAGTAAAAACGTAATCTGCACCAAGTTTTTTGGCCTCGTAAAGAAGATATTCCAATTTTCTTATTTTATTTCCGCTGAGTTCGGTACCCGTGTAGTCATCGCGCTTGATGTGAAATGTGCATCCGTTATAATTAATTTTAAACACCGGAGTAGGAATATTTGCCAAGTTAATTTTCTTCGGGTTTTTCATTTTCGCCTCATTTTTTATTTAGGAGCAATTTTCTTTTTATAATATTCACGGGCAAATTCCAATTCCTTTTGAGTATCAACGGAAATGCTATCGAACTCGGTAACGACCACTTTAATTTTCATTCCGTGTTCCAGCATACGGAGTTGTTCCAATTTTTCCGCCATTTCCAAATCCGTAGGCCGGAGCGATGTGAATTTTAGTAACGTTTTCTTTCTGAATACGTAAAGTCCGATGTGTTTATAAACATCGGTAAGTAATATTTTTTCCAGATTTGTTTTTGCTTCACGGACAAACGGAATAGGCAACCTCGAGAAGTAAAGCGCATAATTATTGTAATCGAAAACAACTTTAGGAATTGCGTTTGAACGTAGTTCGTCCACATCAGTTATTTTTTTAGCGAGGGTGGAAATTTTCACATCGAGATCGAAAAGCAAAGGTTCTATTGCTTGATCAATCATTCTTCCGTGAATGAACGGCTCATCCCCTTGAATATTAACTATTATCTCAGCCGAGTGCAGTGATTTGGCAACATAAGCAATTCTGTCGGAGCCGGACGGCAAATCTTTTGGGGTAAGAACGACGTTATCGGTAAAATTTTTAACCACATTATAAACACGGTTGTCATCCACGGCAACAATTATTTCATTCAGCAGTTTGGATTTACTCGCACTTTCGAATGTATGTTGAATCATCGGCTTGCCACCAATATCGGCAAGGGGTTTGCCCATCAATCTACTTGAAGCAAATCTGGCGGGAATAATTCCGATTATCATTTCAGTAAATTCATTTTATGCAAGCTATTGTTTTATTACTTTCGGTACTTTGAAAAACTGACCGGTTTTATCTGGTGCGTTTTTTAATGCTTCGCCGGTTGAGATCGATTTTACATTAACATCATCCCGGAAAACATTTTTCTTTTCCAGCGGATGCGAAAGAGGTTCAACATTTCCGGTGTCCAACTCGTTCAGCTTTTCAACATAATTGATAATTTTACTTAATTCAACCGACAGCTCTTCCACTTCCGCAGCGGAAAAATTCAACTTCGCCAATTTGGCTATGTATTTTACTTCTTCTTTCGAAACTTTCATTTTCCGTTACCCTAATTATTCACATAACAAAATTTAACAAAACTAACCGTGATGTAAAATTAAATTTTCACCGCTCTTAAATTCTTTATTCTGTTTTTTACAGACGGATGACTGTAGAAAAACCATTCCACAAACGGATGAGGATCCTTATCCGATAAATTTTGTTCGGTTAATTTTTCCAATGCCCTAATAAACGCTTCCTTTTTGTGAGTTGAAACAACGGCATAACGGTCGGCTTCATACTCGAATTTCCTTGAGATTATATTTGTTAAAGGTTCAAGTATCAAGCCTGTTAACATCGCCCAAAGCGAGAGAAGCGGTATTGCATCAATCTGCGATATTTCCGAAAAGCCGAACCATGGAAGCGACATTTCGTAAAAATATGCCATCAGATAAAATGTAAGAAAACTTGAAACGGTACCGGTTATCAAATTCTTGATAATATGTTTATGTTTATAGTGCCCCAATTCATGAGCAATTACGGTTTCTATTTCATCATCGTTAAACTTCTCCAGTAAAGTATCACCCAAAATTATTTTTTTTGTTTTTCCCAAACCGGTAAACATTGCATTTGCTTTCTTGGTGTTTTTACTCATGTTAAATTGATACAAATTTTCTATTTTCATTCCGGCATTTCTTGCCAGTGTTTTAACTTTCTGTTTTAATTCTTCATTTTCGAGGGGTTTGATTTTATAAAACAAAGGCAAAATTATAACGGGCAAAAATTTCGCCAATACAACCGAAACAATAAAAAGAATAATTGTAAACGGAAGCCACCAATAGTTCCCGTAGGTACGGAGTGAATAATAAAAAATCATCAGTAAAGGAAGACCTATTATTCCTCCAACGATAGTACTTTTGATATTTTCCCAAGCCCATTGCCAAAAGTTTTGGTTAGATAAATTATACTTATGCTCGAGAATAAATCCGGAATAAAAATTAAGCGGGAAGAACAAAACTGCCATTGCAAAGCCGGTAACACTTACAAAAGCTACGAACAGCAAATAATCGTTTTGCGTATAATTCCGTAAATATTCAACCAATGAAGAGCTAAAACCGCTTAACAAAAACCACAAAATCAGTACAAAGGTAAGAACGGCTTTAGAGATGCCAATAAATAGTTTTATGTTATTATATTTCTTTGCATTCATACAAATACTTTTTAATTGTAAAATTAAAATATATGGAATTTTCAACTGTTGCGAACAGATGCTTTTTTCGGGTTGTTTAAATTAACGTTAACTGAAATGAGCCGTTGGATAGTAAAAATAAAAAGCCGGGTTCTACCCGGCTTAATTTTAGCTTACCAATTGTTCTTCTTCCCGGAATTCCGGATGAGCATGCTCTTCCCGTGGCGTCCAGGAATTTTCTTCCACACTTTGTAGTTTGAACTGTTCGATTAAATGTTGAAGTCCCTCGGTTAACCTGTGCAGATTTTCCGCCGAGAAACTTATTTGTTTGGTATTTTCGGCAGCTTGTTGTGTAACTTGTGTAATTGCTTCGATGTTTGTACTTATTTGTTCGCTTGCGGAAGATTGTTCTTCGCTTGCCGCCGCCAATTGGGTAATTAAATCGGCTACCCGTTCGAAATGATAAATAATTTCATTCAAGGAATTGCCTGCACGCTGTGCAAGTTCTTTACCTTTTTCAACTTCTGTGGTTCCCATTTCGATCGATTTTATTGCACCGGAGGTATCGTCTTGAATTTTCTTAATCATAAGAGCAATTTCTTGAGTTGCTTTGGTAGTACGTTCAGCCAATTTACGGACTTCATCGGCTACCACGGCAAAACCTCTTCCCTGTTCACCGGCACGTGCGGCTTCAATGGCAGCATTCAAAGCCAATAAATTCGTTTGATCGGCAATTTCATTAATTACTTCAATAATTTCACCAATCTGGGAACTGCTTTCGCCAAGTTTTTCAATGGTTTGAGCCGATTGTGCAACTACTTCGGAAATTCTGTTGATTCCCTCGATAGTTTGTACAACGATTTCGCCGCCTTCTCTTGCTTTGTCGCCTGCTTCCTTCGCAGTGGTGGCAGCCAGATTAGCATTTTTAGTACTGTCCATAATTGTATGCGTCATTTCTTCAATAGAGCTAACCACTTCGGAGGCTTGCTGACTTTGTTCTGATGCACCGGCGGCCATTTCTTCGGTACTCGATAAAATTTGTGCCGAAGAACTTGCAAGTTCGGCAGACGATTCGGCTACTTTGCCTATCAATTTGTTAAGTGAATCTATGACTTTATTTATACTATCTTTAACTATTAAATAATCACCTTTATATTCACCGTTCATTTTATGTGTGAAATCACCTGATGCCATTGTGTTCAATACTTCCGCAGCCTCTTTAAGCGGAGCAACAAAGGCATCCATCATAGAATTTATACCTTTTATAATTTCTTTCCATTCACCTTCGAAATAATCCTCGTTGC
>Ga0256841_1002029_pt1 | contig 16629 bp, 11 predicted proteins | sample 356308metaG_FD_185971 | JGI IMG/M metagenome (GOLD analysis project Ga0256841, IMG submission 185971) | Hydrothermal vent microbial communities from Mid Atlantic Ridge, Atlantic Ocean - 356-308 | ecosystem: Environmental > Aquatic > Marine > Hydrothermal vents | place: Atlantic Ocean: Mid... | reverse complement strand
TCACCTTCTCGACGCTCCACACGAACGACGCCCCGAGCGCGGTGAGCCGGCTCTACAAGATGGGCGTGGAGCCGTTTCTGATCGCCTACGCCATCAACCTCGTCGTGGCCCAGCGGCTCATCCGGAAGCTGTGTCCGGAATGCAAGGAGGTCGAAACCGACCTGGACGCGAAGCTTCTGCACTATCTCGGCTTCACCGACGAAGAGTTGGCCGCAACGACCTTTTACAAGCCGGGCAAGAACCCGCATTGCAAGACGTGTAAAGGGGCCGGTTACAAGGGCCGCCGGGCCGTCGCGGAGACGATGCTCTTCTCGAAGGAGATCCGCGCGATGATTATGGCCGCCGAGGATATGATCGATGAAGACGGTCTGCGCACCCAGGCCGTGAAGGAGGGCATGCTCACGCTCAAGGATTCGGCCCGCGAGGTCGTCAAGATAGGCGACACGTCCGTCGAAGAGATGCTGCGCGTGGTCGGCGGGGCGCTCTGACGCGATTGTATGGGAGTGTGGGGGCAAGCTTCCTGACGGCGAGCCCCTTTTCACTTTGCCCCGGGGCGATCCGCGACGAAGGCGAGGTACCGGCCCTCGGGATGCACGTCGAGCCGGGTGATGTTCGTCACGCCCAGAGCGGAGAAGTCGGCGAGGGGCTGCCAGCTTCGGGTGAGCGTGTCCCACCGGTAGAGCACGGCGCCGTCGGCCATGAGGAGCCTGCCGTCGGGCGTCCAGGCGTGGTCCTCGCGGCCCGGGAGCGTGGGGCCGATGGGCCGGACGGCGCGCGTGGCGACGTCGAGCACGCGGACGCCCCAGTAGTCTTCGCTGCGTTTGCGGATGAAGCTGACCTCGCGCGTGCCGGGGATGCGCCGGATCGAGCGCCCGACGCCGTGGACGCGCGTCTCGGCCAGGCCCGTGCGCGTGTCGGCGATCCGGAGCGTGGGCGGGTCGCCGAGGACGAAGAGCACGAGCGTGTGATCGTCGCTCCAGGCATAGTAGCCGACGGGCCGGACGTCTTCGAGCACGAGGCGCGGCGCGGAGCCGTCCCTCGCGAAGGCCCACAGCCGCTGCGTCCCGTCCGCCTCCACCCGGACCACGGAGATCCCCTCGCCGCCGGGCATGACGGCGGGCGAATACTCGCTCTCGGGGGTGTGCGTCACCCGGCTGATTGCCTTCGTGGCGAGGTCGATGCGGAAGATGTCCGTCTGCCCGTCGCGGAAGGAGGTATAAAGGATGCTTTGCCCGTCGGGGGTGAATGCGGGCTGGTTGTCGTATCCGTCGCGGTCGGTGAGGTTGACGGCGGCTTCGGGCGCGGGGGCGCCTTCGGTCATCGGGGCGAGCCAGACGTCGGTGGCAGGCGGGGCCTGCGCCGACGCCGAGGCGGCGCAAAGAAGCGTCAGCGTGGCGAGGCAGAGCGAAAGGGGGCGCATGGCATCGGGGATTTGTGGGTTTACACGTTATCACGTTGGAACGTTTCAACGTTCCAACGCCGCTATCCCGTGCTTTGCATGGCCGCGGCGATGCCGTTGATGCTCAGGAAGAGCGCCTGCCGGAGCGGTTCACGTTTGGCTTCGGGGGCGCGGCGGTAGCGTTTCATGAGTTCGATCTGAAGCAGGTTGAGCACGTCCGTGTAGGGGTTGCGAAGGAGGATCGATTCCTGCACGGCGTGGCTGTTGTCGAGCAGTTCGCGCTCGCCGGTGATGCGGAGCACGGCGGCGCGGGCGCGGTGGTAGTCCGTGGCGATGACCTCGTGGAAGGGCTTGTGCACGTCCTCGGCGAGCCGGGCATAGTGCCGGGCGATCTCGAGGCGGGCGCGGGCCATCTCGAGCTGGGCATTGTCGATCACGGCGCGGAAGAAGGGCCAGTCCCGGTAGAGGCGGCGGAGCGTGTCGAGGCGTTCCGGCTCGTCTTCGAGCATCCCGGCAAAGGCGCGTCCGAGGCCGTACCATCCGGGGACGATGTACCGCGTCTGCGTCCACGCGAAGACCCACGGGATGGCGCGCAGCCCCTCGAAGTCGACCTCGCCGGCGGCTTTGCGCGAGACGGGCCGCGAGGCGATGGGCAGGCGGCTGATCTGCTCGATGGGCGTCACCGTCGTATACCACGGCCACAGCTCCGGGTCGTCGATGAGGCCGCGATAGGCTTCCATCGCACCGACGGCGAGCGTTTCCATGAGCGCCGCCTGATCCGCGTCGTCGGACGTCGCCGGAGGCTCGTTGGCGGGGGCCGTCGCCAGAAAGAGGGCGTTGACGATCTGTTCGAGGTGGCGGTGGGCGACGTCGGGGAGGGCATAGCGGAAGGAGATGACCTCGCCCTGTTCGGTGAAGCGGATGCGTCCGTTCCGGCAGGCCGGCGGCATGGCGAGGATGGCCCGGTTGGCCCGCCCGCCGCCGCGCCCCACCGTCCCGCCCCGCCCGTGGAAGAGGCGGAAGTCGACTCCGTGCGCGCGGCACGTGCGTCCGAGGCGTTCCTGCGCTTTGTGGAGCGCCCAGTTCGCCATCAGAAAACCGCCGTCCTTGTTCGAGTCCGAATAGCCGAGCATGATCTCCTGAAAGCGTCCGCGCGCCTGGAGGTGCATCCGGTAGACGGGGTGCGTGAAGAGGGCCTCCATGAAGAGGTGCGCCGTCTCCAGGTCCTCGATGGTCTCGAAGAGCGGGACGACGTCGAGCGGGCAGGTGACCACGCCGTCGCGGAGCCGCCACAGCCCGACCTCCTTCGCCAGAAGGAGCACTTCAAGCACGTCGCTCACGGTGTGCGTCATGCTCACGATGAAGCTGCCGAGGGCCGCCGGCTCCCGTTCGGCGATCTCCCGAACGACCTCGAACGTGTCGAGCACCATGCGCGCGTCGGCGGGGAGCGCGGCGCCGCGCGGCAGGAGCGGGCGCGGGTTCCGAAGCTCGGCGTCGAGGATTTCGAGGCGCTTCGTCTCGGGGAGCGCGGCATAGTCGTCCGCGACCCCGGCGAGGCGGAGCAGCGCCGCGACGGCGTCCTCGTGCACGCGGCTGTGCTGCCGGACGTCGAGGGCGGCCATGTGGAAGCCGAAGGTCTGCGCGCGGGCGAGCAGGCCGCCGAGCCGCCCGTACCGCACGAGGTCGCCGAAGCCGCTCGCTTCGAGACAGCGCCGCAGGAGCCTCAGGTCTTCGAGGTACGCCGCGCCGTCGTAGGCCCCGCCGCCGGAGGCGCCCGCCTCCGCCGCTTCGAGCAATGCCGCCACGCGCGTCATCACGTAGCTGACCTTGAGGCGGTACGGCTCGTGCCGGAACTGCCGTTTCCACCCCTCCTTGAGCGCGACGTCCCGGGCGTCTTCGGCAAGCGAGGCCCGGAGTTCGTCCGGCGTCGGAAGCTGCCGCTCGGAGAGGCTCAGCTCCCGGCGGAGCAGCCGGAGCTCGTCGAGGTGCAGGCGGAGCGCCACCTCGCGCATGCGGGCGACGGTCCGCCGCGTGAGCGCAGGCGTGACGTTCGGGTTGCCGTCGCGGTCGCTGCCGATCCACGAGCGGAACCGGAGAAACGCAGGCAACTCGGGCGCGACGCCGTAGTGCCGCTCGAAGGCCCGCCGGACGTCGTCGTAGATGCGCGGCACGGCGTTCCAGATCGTGTTCCGGAGGAAATACAGCCCGTGCTCGACTTCGCTTTCGACGGTGATGCGTTCGGGGCGCACTTCGTCGGTGGCGAGGAGGAGGGCGATCTGGTTGTGGATCTCGCGGCGGGCGCGCGCGTCCTCCTCGGGCGTCATCTCGCACTGGCGCCGCCGCAGCGTGAGGATCGCGGCGAGGCGCTGTTGCTTGTACAGGATGCTTCGCCGCCGGGCCTCGGTCGGGTGCGCCGTCATCGTGGGCCGGACGTCGAGCCGGGCAAGGAGCGCGAGCGCCTCCTCCCGCGTGCACCCCTGTTTTTTGAGACGAAAAAGGGCCTCGTCGATGGATTCGGGGCGCGGGATCTCGGGCGTCGCCTCGCGGGCGCGCAGCCGGTTGATGCGGATGATCTCCTGCTGTTCGGCCTGGTTGACGAGGTGGAAAAAGGCCGTGTACGCCCGGAGCAGATCGACGATGGCGCCGAGGTCGAGTTCGGCGATGCGCGCCTCGGCGTCGGCCCGGAGGTTCGGGTTGTGCTCTGTGATGGCGCGACGGCACATGGTGTGCAGGTCCTCGATGTCGCCGAGCCGGGAGGGCCCGTCGAGCTCGGCGACGGCCTGCCCGAGCGCCGAGCCGAGGAGCGTCACCATGCCGTCGAGCGGCTCGGAGATCCAGAGGTCGGCGTCGTCCGGACGCCAGGGGTTTGTCGGCATCATGGGTTCGTGGGTTGGTCTTGAGGCCGCCCCGGGTGCGGCGCTTTGCGCTCAGGCGCGGGCTTCTTCGAGCGTCCGGCGGAGCGTCTCCGCCGCGCGCCCGGCGGCCTCGGCGAAGTCCTCGGCCGGGGAGGCATAGAGGATCTGCCGGCTGCTGTTGACGAGGACGGGTCCGCTCCCGGCGGCCCGCATCACTGCGCGCGCGTCGCCGCCCTGCGCGCCCACGCCGGGGATGAGGAACGGCAGCGCGGGGCAGGCTTCGCGGAGGGCCCGCATCGCCGTCGTGTCCGTCGCGCCGACGACGAGGCCGCCGTCGCCGGGGGCCGTCTCGGCCCACGCCGCCACCCGGCGGGCCACGCCGAGGAAGAGCGGCTCGCCCCCGCAGTCGCGCGCCTGGAAGTCCGCCGCGCCGGGGTTCGAGGTGCGGGCGAGCACGAAGGCGGCTTTGCCCGGATAGCGAAGGAAAGGCGTCACGGCGTCGCGGCCCATGTACGGCGCCACGGTGCACGCGTCGCAGCCGAGGCGCTCGAAGGCCGACCGCGCATAGAACCGCGCCGAGTTGCCGATGTCGCCCCGCTTGGCGTCGGCGACGACGAGCACGCCTTCGGGGATGCGGCGGAGGGTCGTTTCGAGCGCGCGCCAGCCCTCGGCCCCGAGCGCCTCGAAGAAGGCGAAGTTGAGCTTGAAGGCGCACGCCGCCGCCTGCGTCGCCGCGATGACGGCGGTGGCAAAGGCGACGACGGCCTCGGCGGGCGAGGCGTCGGCGAAGAGGTGGGGCGGCATCCGCTCCGGGTCGGGGTCGAGCCCCACGCAGAGGACGGAGCGCTTGCGCGCCTGAATGCGGCGAAGACGTTCGACGAAAGGTTCGGTCACGGCGGGACGGTCCGGGTCAAGCGGGAGGTTCGGGCGGGCGCGTGCTCGCCCGCCGCCGCAATATACGTTGCCGCCGTCATAATGCCCCGTCTGCCCGTCGAACGTGCGTGAGGCGCCCTCCCGGCGGATCTGCGATGACGTACGGCGGCGCGCTCGTCCGCCGGCCGATCGTCGCACCGGAAAGGGTTTTTTTGCAGTGGGTTAATAATTTAATGTGTTATTTATCATATGATATATGATTTAATACAATAAAATATGTTTTCGATGTGCGCGGGTCGGGAGGTGTTTTTTTGATCGAGGGCCTGAAATATCGCGAGAGGTTGTCCCCCCGTCGTCTCGTTTCTACGCCGTCGGTGGAGAAGCGTCCATGCCGGAAGGGCGAAGAGATCGCATCAGGAAAAGCGCTTCCATCATGAAGGAATTGTGAATAGTTAATTCGAGCATTCTTAAAAATAAAAGCATATAACCCCGTCTGTCGTGATTTTGTGAAAACAAAATTCTCATTTTATCTTAATAAATGAATTGAAAGCGCTCCCGGAGCGGACGTGCGGGCGAGGGCGCAAGCGTCGGGACGGGAGGCGGGCGGGTTGACACGGGGAGCTCTTTATGACGTTATTGTCGGCGCAAAATCACGCATCGACACGCGCGTTCCAACCCCCGCAATGATTCGACCGCTCACACATATTCTCTGGTTTTTCGGCCGACGCCGGCTGGGCCGGGCGGACGGGATCGATCGGTTGGGGCATGCCGTGCGTGCCGGGCGGACCGTCGAGGATCGGGCGCTTCTCTCGATCCTTTCCGTCAACCTCCTTCTTATCGGCCTCCTTCTTGTAGGAGGCTAACCCGGACGGTCAATCCCGAGCACATCGAAGCGCATGGCACAAGGCGAGCAAGGTGAAGGGGTTGACCCCGAAACCGGCAGCCACCCCATGCGAAGCGACATCGTCAAGAGAGGGATCGAACGGGCGCCCCACCGCAGCCTCTTCCGGGCCACGGGCGCCATCCGCGAAGACGCCGACTTCGACCGGCCCTTCATCGGCATCTGCAACTCCTACATCGACCTGATCCCGGGGCACGTCCACCTGCAGGGATTCGGCCGCCTCGTCAAAGAGGCCGTGCGGGCCGCGGGCGGCGTCCCGTTCGAGTTCAACACCATCGGCGTGGACGACGGCATCGCCATGGGGCATTCCGGGATGCGCTTCTCGCTGCCCTCGCGCGAACTCATCGCCGACGCCGTCGAGACGGTCGCCGCCGCCCATTGCCTCGACGCGCTCGTCTGCATCCCCAACTGCGACAAGATCGTGCCCGGCATGCTCATGGGCGCGCTGCGCCTCGACGTCCCCACGATTTTCGTCTCCGGCGGGCCGATGAAGGCCGGGCGGCTCCCCTCGGGCGAAAAGGTGGACCTGATCTCGGTGTTCGAAGGGGTGGGCAAGTTCCGGAGCGGCCGGATCGACGAGGCCGGGCTGAAGGAGCTCGAAGTCTTCGGTTGCCCCACCTGCGGCTCCTGCGCCGGCATGTTCACCGCCAACTCGATGAACTGCATCATGGAGGCGCTGGGGCTGGCGTTGCCCGGCAACGGGACGATCCTGGCCGTGGATCCGCGCCGGGAGACGTTGGCTCGTCGCGCCGCGCGGCAGATCGTCGAACTGGCGGCGCGCGACCTCAGGCCCCGCGACATCGTCACTCCGGAAGCCTTCGACGACGCCTTCGCGCTCGACATGGCCATGGGCGGTTCGACGAACACCATCCTGCACCTGCTGGCCGCGGCCCACGAGGCGGGCGTGGCCTACGACCTCGAGCGCATCAACAGGCTTTCCGCACGCGTGCCCTACCTGTGCAAGGTGGCCCCGGCGACGCCGCTCGTTCACATGGAAGACGTCGACGCCGCCGGGGGCGTGCCCGCCATCCTGAAAGAGCTGTCCGGCCTCGGCGTGCTGCACCCGGATCGCCCGACGGTGACGGGGCGGACGTTCGGGGAGAACCTGGCCGGCGTCGAGAACCGCAACCCCGACGTCATCCGTCCGGTCGAGCGGGCCTTCCGTCGCACGGGCGGGCTGTCCGTGCTGTTCGGCAACCTGGCGCCGGAGGGGTGTGTGGTCAAGACCGGCGCGGTGGCGGAGGGGATGCTCGTCTTCGAGGGGCCGGCGCGGATCTTCGGATCGCAGGAGGAAGCCGTCGCGGGGATCCTGGGGGGGGAGGTGGAGCCGGGCGAGGTGGTGGTGATCCGCTACGAGGGGCCGCGGGGCGGGCCGGGCATGCCCGAGATGCTTCAGCCGACGTCGGCGCTGGCCGGCATGGGGCTCGACGGCGCCGTGGCCATGATCACCGACGGGCGTTTCTCCGGCGGCACGCGCGGGCTCTCCCTCGGCCACGTCTCTCCCGAGGCGGCGGCGGGCGGCCCCATCGCCGTCGTGCAGCCCGGCGACCGCATCCGCATCGACATTCCCGCCGGCGCGGTCACGCTGCTCGTCGATGAAGCCGAGGTGGCCCGCCGCCGGGCCGCCCTCCCGCCGTTCCGCCCGAAGATCCGGGGCGGGTACCTCGAACGCTATGCCTGCTTCGTCACGAGCGCCTCGCAGGGGGCGGTGCTCCGCAGTCCCTTCGACGGGCGCGGGTCCGCCGCCGAGGGCCTGCCCGCCGCGCCTGCCCGTACGGCGCGCTGACTTCTTCGTCTTCCACCGTTTTTCAACCGTTTCCGGCAAACGCTATGAATTCGACACCAACGGCTCCGTTCAAGGCGCATTCGTTCAATGGTCGCCCCGCTCCCGAAGGGGTCCCGCAGGAGCCGAAGGGCCCCCGCATGAGCGGCGCCGAGATCTTTGTCCGCAGCCTCGAAGCCGAAGGGGTGGAGGTGGTCTTCGGCCATCCGGGCGGCGCCGTCATCAAGATCTACGACGAGATGGCGCGTCTGAAGCCTCGCTTCGAGCACGTGCTCGTGCGGCACGAGCAGGCGGGGACGCACGCCGCCGAGGGGTACGCGAAGGCCACCGGCAAGGTGGGCACGGTGCTCGTGACGAGCGGTCCCGGCGCCACGAACACCGTCACCGGCATCGCGGATGCCTTCATGGACTCGGCGCCCCTCGTGGTCTTCACCGGTCAGGTGCCCACGGCCCTCATCGGCGGCGACGCCTTTCAGGAGACGGACATCATCGGCATCACCCGCTCGATCACGAAGCACAGCTTCCAGGTGCGGCGGGCGGCGGATCTGGCGCCGACGATCAAGGCCGCCTACCACATCGCCCGCACGGGGCGGCCCGGCCCGGTCGTGGTCGACCTTCCGAAAGACATGCTCGCGGAGGAGGCCGTCTTCGAGTACCCCGAGACGGTGACGCTGCGGGGCTACCGTGTGCCCGAGGAGCCGCTGCCCGAGAAGATCCGGCAGGCGGCGCGGATGATCCGCGCGTCCGAGCGTCCGCTGCTCTACGTGGGCGGCGGCACGGTCAACGGCAACGCGTCCGGGCTGCTGACGGCGCTGGCCCGCAAGGCCCGCATCCCCGTCGCCACCACGCTGCACGGCCTGGGCGCTTTTCCCGAAAACGACCCGCTCTCGCTGGGGATGCTGGGCATGCACGGCACGTGGTACGCCAACATGGCCGTTCAGCACTGCGACCTCATCATCGCCGTCGGCGCCCGGTTCGACGATCGGGTCACGGGCAAGCTGGAGGCGTGGGCGCCGCACGCCAGGGTCATCCACATCGAGATTGATCCCTCGTGCGTTTCGAAAAACGTCTATGCGGACTGCGCCGTCATGGGCGACGTGCGTCGCGTCCTCGAAGCGTTGTTGCCGAGGGTGGAGCCCGGGGACACCGGGGCCTGGCTGGCCCGGATCGAGGCGTGGAAGGCGCGTTGTCCCCTCACCTTCGCGCAGGACGGGAAGCTCCGGCCGCAGTACGTCATCCGAAGGCTGAGCCGGCGGGCCGGCGGCAACGCCGTCGTGACGACCGACGTGGGCCAGCATCAGATGTGGACGGCTCAGTTCTTCACCTTCGTACGCCCGCGTTCCCACATCACCTCCGGCGGACTGGGGACGATGGGGTTCGGCTTTCCGGCGGCCCTCGGCGCGGCCATGGGGTTGCGCGGCGCCGGCGTCACGGTCGTCTCCATCAACGGCGACGGCGGTTTCCTGATGAATGCCCAGGAGCTGCGCGTGGCGGCCCGGCGGCGTCTGCCCATCAAGATTGCCGTCATGAACAACGGATACCTGGGCATGGTGCGTCAGTGGCAGGAGCTCTTCCACGAAGAACGCTACAGCCACACCGGTCTTGCGGACACCAACCCCGACTTCGTCAAGCTGGCCGAGGCCTTCGGCTGTGTGGGCCTGCGGGCCGCCACCCCCGGGGAAGCCGACGAGGTGATCGAGGCCGCCTGGCGGGTGCGCGACCGTCCCGTGCTCATGGAGTTCATCGTGCCCGAGGAAGAGATGGTCTTCCCGATGGTGCCCTCCGGCGCCGCCACCGACGACATGATCCTCCGGCGTTTTTCGGAAGAATGATCTCCGTCTCCTCAACGACCAACCCCGCACTGCGACCATGCCTGCCACCGAACGGAAGCTGACGCAACAACAGATTCTGCGCATGAAAGCCAACGGCGAGACGGTGCTCCACGATGCGCCCGAGACGCCGCGCCGTCATGTGATCTCCGTACGGCTCGAGAACCACGTCGGCGCGCTCAACCGCGTCGTCAACCTGTTCTCCGCCCGCAATTTCAACCTGGAGAGCGTGACCGTCGGCGTGACGGAGGACCCGGAGGTCTCCTGCCTGACGATCGTCACCTCGGGCACGCGCCGCCGGGTCAAACAGGTGCTCCGCCTGCTCGATCGCCTGCTCGACACGCTCTCGGTCGAGGACCTCGCGCCCGACCGGCTCGTCGAGCGCGAGTTGTGCCTGCTCCGCATCGGCTACACGAAGGGCAACCGCGCCGAGTTGATGGACGTCGCCGACATCTTCCGGGCCCGCGTCATCGACGTGACGCCCGAGACGATGACGTTCGAAGTGACCGGTCCGACGGCCAAGGTCAACGCCTTCGTCGGGATGATGCGCCCGCACGGCATCCTCGAGGTGGCTCGCAGTGGTCGGGTAGCCATGCGCCGCGCCCTCGTCTATGGAGACTGAAGCGGCCGTCTCCCGTTTTCTCTCCCGTTTTCAACAACCGAATCCACACCTTCATGAAAGTCTACTATGAAGCCGACCCGGGGCTGATCCGGGACAGGAAAGTAGCCGTGATCGGCTATGGCAGCCAGGGGCACGCGCACGCGCTCAACCTGAAAGACAGCGGTGTGGACGTGACGGTGGGGCTGCGCGCGGGGTCGCCTTCGGCGGCTCAGGCGCGGGCGGCCGGGCTGAAGACGGCGTCCATCGCCGGGGCCGTCGCCGGGGCGGACGTCGTCATGATCCTCATCCCGGACCAGCATCAGCAGCGCGTCTACGAGGCCGAGATCGGCCCGCACCTGCGGCCGGGCACGGCCCTCGGCTTCGGGCACGGCTTCAACATCCACTACGGGCGCATCACGCCGCCCGAAGGGGTGGACGTGTTCATGGTCGCGCCGAAGTCGCCGGGGCATCTGGTGCGGCGGGTCTACACCGAGGGCCGTGGCGTGCCGTGTCTGGTGGCCGTGGCGCAGGACGTCTCCGGGCAGGCGTCGGCGCTGGCGCTCAGCTATGCCGACGCCATCGGCGGCGTTCGCGCGGGCGTCATCGAGACGACCTTTGCCGACGAGACCGAGACCGACCTCTTCGGCGAGCAGGCCGTGCTCTGCGGCGGCGCCGAGGCGCTCGTGAAAGCGGGCTTCGAGACGCTCACCGAGGCGGGCTATCCGCCCGAGCTGGCCTATTTCGAGTGCCTGCACGAGTTGAAGCTCATCGTCGACCTGATGTACGAGGGCGGGCTCGAATACATGAACCATTCCATCAGCGACACGGCCGAGTACGGCAGCCACACGCGCGGTCCCCGGGTGATCGGCCCGCAGGTCAAGGAGGAGATGCGGAAGATCCTGGCCGAGATCCGGTCCGGCGCCTTCGCCGCCGAGTGGATCGCCGAGAACGAGCGGGACGCCGGGCGGCTGGCGGAGTTGCGGGCCCGCTCGAAGAACCATCCCATCGAGGTCGTCGGGCGCAAGCTCCGCGGTATGATGAGCTGGGTTCGCGCCGGACGTCCGGACGCTCCCGAGCCCGTGGAGGCGTGACGGAGCCGATGAGCCACACCCGAACCTATCGCATCGCCGTGCTGCCGGGCGACGGCGTCGGCCCGGAGGTGACGCGGGAGGCCGTGCGCGTGCTGGAGCGCGCCGCCGAGCGCTTCGGCTTTGCCGTCGAGACGGAGGCGCACCCGGTGGGGGGCGTCGCGCTCGAGGCCTTCGGCGACCCGCTGCCGCCCGGGACGCAGGACGCCTGTCGCGCGGCGGACGCGGTGCTCCTGGGGGCCGTCGGCGGCCCCGCGTGGGACGGCGCGCCGCCCGGTCGCCGGCCCGAGGACGGGCTGCTCCGCCTGCGCCGGCTGCTCGGAGCCTTTGCCAACCTGCGCCCCGTGCGTGTGCCCGCGTCGCTGGCCGGGGCCTCGCCGTTGCGCCCCGAGCGCGTCGCCGGCGTCGACCTGGTCATCGTCCGCGAACTGACCGGCGGCGTCTACTTCGGAGAGCCGCGCGGCCTCGAGGCGGGGCCGGAGGGCCGCACGGCCGTCAACACGATGCGGTACGGCGAGGCCGAGATCGCCCGTATCGCCGCGACGGCCTTCGACCTGGCCGCCCGCCGCCGGGGCCGCGTCACTTCCGTCGACAAGGCCAACGTGCTCGAGGTCTCCCGTCTCTGGCGCGAGGTCGTCGCCGACGTGCACCGCACCCGTTTCCCGGATCTCGAACTCGATCACCTGTACGTGGACAACGCCGCGATGCAGCTCGTCCGCGACCCGCGCCGGTTCGACGTCGTGCTGACGGCCAATCTCTTCGGCGACGTCCTCTCCGACCTGGCGGCGACGCTGCCGGGCTCGCTCGGGCTCTTGCCCTCGGCCGGCATCGGCGGGCCGGTGGGGCTGTTCGAACCCGTGCACGGGAGCGCGCCGGATCTGGCGGGCACGGGCCGGGCCAACCCGCTGGGGGCCATCCTCAGCGGGGCCATGCTTCTGGAGACGCTCGGGGAGGTCGCCGCCGCCGCCGCCGTGCGCCGCGCCGTCGACGCCGCCCTGTCCGACGGCCTCCGCACGCCCGACCTCGCGCGAGCGGGCGACACGCGCGTCGGCGTCGCCGAGATGGGCGCGGCCGTCTGCGAGCGAATGAACCGCGTGGAGGTGACGGCATGACGCGACCAGCCTGCTTGCCCGGCGCCCACACCGCCCTACGCCATATGAACCAAAGGAACGCGAGACGTTCGCACGTGCGAGGCCGGCGCACGCTTCGACTTAGCGGGCGTCCGGTGTGCCGGGGCCCACGGGCCGCATGCCGGACGCTTCCCGCACACGACCCTGCAAGAGGGCCGTCCGAGAACCAACCGAAAACGTCGAAGCATTGAGAAAACCATGAAAGACCGCGTCATCATTTTCGACACCACGCTGCGGGACGGCGATCAGGCGCCCGGCGCTGCGATGAGCCTGGACGAGAAGCTCCGCATCGCGCATCAGCTCGCCCGGCTGGGCGTCGACGTCATCGAAGCCGGCTTCCCCGTCTCGTCGCCGGCCCAGCATGAGGCCGTGGCCCGGATCGCCGAGGAGGTCTCCGGGCCGGTGATCTGCGCGCTGGCCCGCGCGCTCGAGGCCGACGTCCGGGCCGCCGGGGAGGCGCTGGCGGCGGGCGCGCGCACCCGCATCCACACCTTCATCGCCACCAGCGACATCCACCTCGACGCCAAGTTCGGCGACCCCCGCTTCGGGGCCACGCCGGCGGAGAAGCGCCGCACGATCATCCGTATGGCGCGCGAGGCCGTCCGCCTGGCCCGCACCTTCACCGAAGACGTCGAGTTCAGCGCCGAGGACGCCGGACGGACGGACGTCGGCTACCTGTGCGAGGTCGTCCGCGCGGCGGCCGAGGCCGGCGCCACGACGATCAACATCCCGGACACGACGGGTTATTGCACCCCGGAGGAGTACGCCGCGCTCTTCGAAGCGGCCCGCGCGTGCCTGAAGGACCATCCGGAGGTCGTCCTCTCGGCCCACTGCCACGACGACCTGGGGCTGGCCGTGGCCAACTCGCTGGCGGCCGTCCGGGCCGGGGCGCGGCAGGTCGAGTGCACGCTCAACGGCATCGGCGAGCGGGCCGGCAACGCCGCCCTCGAAGCGGTCGTGATGGCGCTGCACGTGCGGGCGGACCGCTTCGGCGTCGCCACCGGCATCGACACGCGGCAGCTGACGCCGGCGAGCCGTATGGCGGCCCTCGCCACGGGCTTTCCCGTGCCGCCGAACAAGGCCGTCGTGGGGCGCAACGCCTTCAGCCACGAGGCCGGCATCCATCAGCACGGGGTGCTCCGCCGCCGCGACACGTACGAGATCATGCGGGCCGAGGACGTGGGGCAAACGACCGAGGCGATCCGTCTGGGACGGCACTCGGGGCGGCATGGCTTCTTCAGCCGCCTCGACAGGCTGGGGTTGGCCGTGCCCGAGGCGCAACGCGAGACCGTCTATCGGCAGTTCGTCGCGCTGGCCGACCGGAAGAAGGAGATCTTCGACGAGGATCTGGTGCATCTGGTGAACGGCGCCCTCGTGCCCGACGCCACCGAGCACTATCGCCTGGAGTGGGTTCGTGTGACGGCAGCTTCCGGGCAGCCGCCCGAAGCCGAGGTGCAGGTGTTCTTCTGCGAGACGGGGGAGCGCGTCGTGCGCCGGGCCACCGGCGACGGGCCGGTCGACGCCCTCTTCCGCGCCCTCGACCACGCCGTCGGGAGCGCGCACGAGCTGGCCACCTACCACATCCGCTCCGTCACCGAAGGCTCGGATGCGCTCGGGGAGGCGACGGTGCTGCTCAGCGACGGCGGCGCTTTCTTTCGGGGCGTGGCGCGTCACACGGACGTGCTCCAGGCCTCGGCCGACGCCTACGTCGAAGCCCTGAACCAACTCGCCACCCATCACGCCGACCGCCGCAGCGTGGCTTTCGTCGGTCACGGGATCATGCACTCATTCGGCAACCCGGCCTTCGGCGCGGGCGGCGCGGGCAACGGCGTCGCGGCTTCCCATTGAACGTCAACCCCGAATCGTCCCATGACCATCACGGAAAAGATCCTCGCCCGTCATGCCGGTCGCGACCGCGTGGCTCCCGGCGATAACCTCTGGGTGGAGGTGGACGTGCTCATGACGCACGACGTCTGCGGGCCGCCCACCATCGACATCTTCAAGCGTGAGTTCGGGGCGCGCGCCCGCGTGTGGGACCGCGAGAAGGTGGTGATCATCCCGGATCACTACATTTTCACGAAGAACCATCATGCCCGCCGCAACGTGGAGGCGCTTCGCGCCTTCGCGGCGGAGCAGGAGTTGCCCCACTACTACGACGTGGGGACGGAGCGGTACAAGGGCGTCTGCCACATGGCCCTGGCCGAGGAGGGCTTCGACCGCCCCGGCTCGCTGCTCGTGGGCACGGACAGCCACACCTGCACCTCGGGCGCCTTCGGGATGTTCTCCACCGGCATCGGCAACACGGACGCGGCGCTCGTCATGGGCACGGGCAAGCTCTGGTTGAAAGTGCCCGAGACGATGAAGTTCGTCTTCGAGGGGAGCCTGCCGCCCTACCTGACGGCCAAGGACCTGATCCTCACCGTCATCGGCGACATCGGGTGCGACGGGGCCACCTACCGGGCGCTCGAGTTCGACGGCGAGGCGGTCTACGACCTGCCCGTGCACGAGCGTATGACGCTCACGAACATGGCCATCGAGGCCGGCGGCAAGAGCGGCATCATCGCGCCCGACCGGAAGATTTTCGACTACGTGCGGGCGCGCACCGATGCGCCGTTCGAGCCGGTCTACGGCGACCCCGACGCGCGGTATCACACCTTCCGCGTCTACGACGTGACGACGATGGAGCCGGTGGTGGCCCGGCCCCACAGCCCGGACAACCGCGCCGCCGTCAGCGAGGTGGCCGGCGTCCGGATCGACCGCGCCTACATCGGCTCGTGCACCGGGGGCAAGCTGGAGGATTTCGAGGCGGCGGCCCGCCTGCTCAAAGGGCGGGAGGTGGCCGTCGACACGTACGTCGTGCCGGCGACGACCCACATCGCCCGCCAACTCCACACCACCCGCATCGACGGGGCGCCGCTCTACGACGTCTTCGAGCGGGCCGGGTGCAAGATCGGCAAGGCCGGATGCGCCGCCTGCCTGGGCGGGCCGGTGGACACGTTCGGCCGCACCCACGGCGCCGAGGTCGTCCTCTCGACGACGAACCGGAATTTCCCCGGGCGGATGGGCTCGAAGCAGGCCTCGGTCTATCTGGCTTCGCCGCTGACGGTGGCGGCCTCGGCGCTCTCCGGCGCCATCACCGACCCGCGCGAGGCGCTCGTTTGAATCCGGCGGCTCGTGTGCTTTCCTTTCATGCTTGATCGACCCGAAAACGAATGGAAGCCCTCATCAAAGGACCGGCCTACGTCGTCGGCGACGCCGTCGATACGGATCAGATCATCCCGGCGCAGCATCTGGTCTACAGCCTCTCCGACCCCGAGGAGCGCCGCTATTACGGGCGCTACGCGCTCGGCGGTGTGCCGCCCGAGGGGCAGGGGCTGCCCTACGGGCGCCGCCCCTTCACGCCGCCGGACGCCTTCACCTCCCCGTATCGCATCGTCGTGGCCGGGAGCAACTTCGGCTGCGGTTCCTCGCGGGAGCACGCGCCGTTTGCGCTGGCCGAGGCCGGGTGCGCCGCCGTCGTGGCCGAGAGCTATGCCCGCATCTTCTACCGCAACGCCGTCGGGGGCGGCTTCGTCGCGCCGTTCGAGAGCGCCGGGCGGCTCGTCGCGCGCATCCGCACCGGCGACGCGCTCGTCCTCGACACCCGCGCGGGCGTCCTCACCAACGAGACCACCGGCGAGACCTTCTTGCTCAAACCCCTGGGCGACGTGGCGGACATCCTCCGCGCCGGCGGCATCTTCAACTACGCCCGCCGGGCCGGCCTCATCCCCGCGTGAGGTCGGCGTGGAAGAAGGCGACGACGGTCTCGGGAGCAAACGGTTAGGATCGATCGATGCGCCGTCGCATCATTGCAGTATATTGACCCGAATCGACCGCACGTACGGGGCGGTTCTGCCGTAACAGTCAGCCCTCAGGACAACCCCGTGAGCGCCACCCGACATACAAAAGCTTTCGAAATCGACCGGCCCGTGGACGCTGTGTTTCCCCGGTCTTCCCGGTTGCTGGTCGCAAGGTGAAACGGAAGAAGAAGCCCTGGAGAACCTTGCCGGGGCGATCAGGGAGTATCTCGCGGTGGCCGAAGAGATGGCCAAAGCAGAGCAGGGCGAGCTCCGGGAAGTAGCGGCGGCCGCGTAACGATGCCGAAGATTCCGGGGGTCAACCACCGTGATG
>Ga0256841_1002028_pt1 | contig 16631 bp, 13 predicted proteins | sample 356308metaG_FD_185971 | JGI IMG/M metagenome (GOLD analysis project Ga0256841, IMG submission 185971) | Hydrothermal vent microbial communities from Mid Atlantic Ridge, Atlantic Ocean - 356-308 | ecosystem: Environmental > Aquatic > Marine > Hydrothermal vents | place: Atlantic Ocean: Mid... | reverse complement strand
TTTAGGTTCCTCCTTTTTTGTTTTGGCTAAATGAATTTAACCAATTTTTATTAATTGGGGGAGGAACCTTTCATATTAAATTTCAACTAACTTTAAGATAATGCCTTTAGGCGACTGTTATATTACTGAATTAGCTTTAAGAAATTCAGCTCTGGGTATATCACCTTTAGAAGCAATATTTTCAAGAGAACCAATTATAGTAGATAATTTCGGTGGAAATGCTGAAATAGTTAAAAATAAAAAGCGTTGTTTCGTTTTATTAAAAAAAGATGTAATTTTATTAGCAGAAAAAATAAAAGCACTCGTAAATGATAATCAAATGGGAATAGCTGAATATGAGTCTGTGAAAGTTGAGTTTACACCTAAAAATATAGTTAATAAATACACCGCTGTTTATTATAAAGGTTTGGAAACAAAAGAGTGAATATTTTAATTATCACTAGCCATTATCCGTCCAAAGACCATCCAACAAAGGCAATTTATAACAAATATACTTTTAATGCACTTTCTGAATATTGCAATATCTATCTGATTAGTCCATTACCATGGTGGAGACATTTTAAAAAAATTAAAGTATATAAAAATGGATTTAAGGAAAATGTTTTTGGAATTACAGCTGAATTTAGACTTTTTTACTCCGTACCAGGTTTGCGGGTTTTGCATTCAAAAGGAATGTATTATTCTTTAAAATCATATGTTTCAAAATTAAATAAAAAGCATAATTTCAAAGTTCTTCTTTCTACTTGGGTATATCCCGATGCCACGGCAGCAGCAAAAATAGCTAAAAAACTCAATATTCCAATAATTATCACTGCCTTAGGAAGCGACATAAATGAATTAACCAAATTTCCCCTCTTAAGAAAGCAGATATTTACTGCTTTGAATACAGCAAATAAAGTCATTACAGTCAGTGAAGACCTGAAAAAAAAAATTATGGAAATTGGAATTAATTTTAATAAAATACAAGTTCTGCACAATAATGTTGATGGAAAAATTTTTACAATACGAGACAAAAAAGAGGCTAAAAGAAAATTAAATCTTGAAAATGATTCCTATTATATTCTTTATGTTGGAAACCTAAATTCGGAAAAAGGGGTTCATGTTTTACTAAAAGCATTTCTTATCCTTAGTAAAAGATTGCTTAATGAGAAAATTAAGTTAATTATTGTTGGGGATGGAAATGAGCGTCTTAAAATGGAGTTGTTTACAGAACGAAATAATCTTTCGAATAGCGTAGATTTTAAGGGCAGATTATTGGCGGAACAAGTGGCCGCATATATGAACGGATGTGATCTTCTCTGTTTACCTAGTTACAGAGAAGGCTGTCCAAATGTTATACTGGAGGCTTTGGCATCAGGTCTTCCGGTTGTCGCTTCCAATGTCGGTGGAATACCAGAAATAATTAATAAAACAAATGGTATTTTAACGGAAGCTGGGGATGAATATAAACTTGCGCTTGGACTAAAAAAAGCTCTGCAAGTAAGATGGAGCCCGGAAGAATTACGGAAAACCGTAAAGAGCTTATCATGGGCTTCTGTAGGGGAAAACTATTATAAATGGATTATGGAAAGTGTAAAATCCAATTCATATTGATGGGATTAGCTTCCCTATAAAGTAATTATATTTATGATATACAATATTTATATTTATTAAGTTCATTCAATTTAAATGAAACATTTTGTTTGGGAAAGTAGAAGCTAATTGGATGCTATTGTTCTTTTCGCCTATTGATGTTATTTTGCCAAAAAATTTATAATGAAAACAATGATGAAATACGCAACAACTATTCGAATGCACTAGAACGGGATAGTAAACTATATACAATATAAAATATCAAATGCCCTGGTTCAGCGGAAAATAAACTTTTAGTGTTAATTTATTTATATAAATTCTTGGTGTATACAATATTTATTAATTAAATAGGATTAAGAATGAAATATCTAAATTATATTATCCTGTCACTTATTTTATTTCAACTAAACTTAGGATATGGACAGGTACTATCAACCCATCCACGCCTTTTCTTAGATTCAGATGTTGTTTCTAAATTAAAAAGTAGAAAAAATGCAAATACTGATGAATGGAAGAAGGAAAAAGAACGGTTAGATGCCTACTACAATTGGAGTGGCCAAGATATTATAAATGATTATATAGGTCAATACGAATACATTATGACTTATGCACTCGGGTATTATGCATCAGATAATCAGGCATATATGGATAAAGCAATTGATATTCTAATGGCATTTTATAATGCAACTACAGATGCTAGTATTGAGTTTGATAGCGGTTATAGATCTAGAAGTTACCTATTTTATATGGCCTTGGGATATGATTGGTGTTATAACAATATGACGTCTGCACAACGTGAACAAATCAGAGATCGAATCATTACTTGGGCAGATTGGGTAAAAGCAAACGGTTATGCAAGATGGGGCTCACAATATTTCGAACCCGGCAATAATTATTCTGCTGGTCATCTCGTGGGAATTACGAGTGCAGGATATGCAATATATTCAGAGAATGAGAAAAAGGGTAATGAATATAGAACTTATAGTTTAAATACGATTTCGGATATACTTCCGTTCATTAACACGAGACTTCGAGGTGGAGATGCGAATGAAGGATGGTCATATGGATCCGGATATGCAATGAACTTATTTTATACATTTGCAATTATTAAAACTGCATCTATGGATCATAAAGACTATTTTTTAGATACAACATGGGACGAAGAAGTTATTCAGTTTTTAATATATGCTACTTTACCGGATAGAAAATATTTATTACCGAATGGGGATTGGGCCCGAGAATCGACAGGGTTAATCTGGGATCAACATCGAACTGTATCAGATCTAATTTCAACGTATTCAGACAAGAAGACAGCGAGACAAATTGCCTGTTATTGGGGAAGAGAAACTTATCCAAGCTCAGATTTTCATAATTTCTATGTTTGGAGACCCTTTTTATTTTATAACAACGAAGAACAAATATTGGATTATAAGACGGTAGCTCCATTTAATCATAAATATTGGACGTTTACTGATTCCAGCGGTACCGGACAATTTTTACAAAGAACAGATTGGAGTAGTTCGGCAACCTGGGTTAGTTTTCGGGCTGGGGGCATGTTTGGAGACCATGCACATAATGGTAATGGCCATGTAGAAATATGGGAGAATGGCTGGCTGGTAATTGATGATAATATTTTATCTTCTAGTGGTACACTGATCCCTGATTATGCACACAATATGGTGCAGATACAACCTATGAGCGAAACTTGGAACTTACCAAAAAATCCCTATCATTTGGCTGAGCATGCTATAATTCCTAGAAGAGAATTTACCACAAAATACTCGTATATTTGGGAAAATTCTACTAATGTTTATGAGAAGCAAGCCGACAACACGGCTGTAAAAGCTGAAAGGCAGTTTTTTTATCTTCCAACTGAAAAAATAGTTATCACGTTTGATATTGTTGAAACAGTAAATGCATCATATTATAAAAAAAATCGTTGGCATTTTTATGGAACTCCGTCATTAAATGGTAATATTATTTCATATTCAAATGGTGTATCCAAAATTTATTGTCACCCAATCTTTCCATTAAATCCCAAAATTACGATTAATAATAATACTGTAGATATCGAATATGGAACTGCCGAAAAAAAGAATTATTACATTACAGTTTTATACACGAACAGCAATAATTCTTCCTATTATAAGGTTCGGGGTATATCTAGAGATGCAGGAAATGTACAAGATTCTGATCTCTTCGGAGCTTATATCCCAATTGGTACTCTCTCAAACAGCGTGGTATTTGTTTCTGATAGTCCAGCATATAGTTATGATCATTTGGCATACTCAGTCCCTGATAATAAATATTCAAATAATTATATTGTAGGCCTACAGCCTTCTACTATTTATTATGTAAATATTCAATCCGGGTCCGGTACAATGTCAGTTGATGTTAATTTGATTGAAACGAACGGTTCCACCCCTAATAACACAACGGAGAACGGTGTTTTATTCTTTACAAATACAGGTGAAGCATCACCTCAAAAACCCATTGATATTAGATTGATGAAATGATTGAGTATAAGTGGTTTAAAATTAAATACTTATTTATATGCGCAAAGCATATAATGTGCTATTTTGTTTCCTTAATAAATTGTCCGGGAAAATATATTACGAATATACCTAACCGATTAAACATCGTCGATGACTCTACCTCAGATTTCTTTTTCAGCGTAATCATCTGGGTATTTTAAATATATTTTTTTCAAAATTAATTATCATTGGAACCCTATTATCGATCAAGGTTTCCTTTTTTGGTAGTCTAAGTAGAATTACGAATGTGATTAATGGTAATGTATAAGTGAGAACCACGGTTGTTCCGGCAGTTGCAATTGGTGCAAATGATGTTGCGGTAAAAAATATTTTTAGAAATTTGATGGCCGTGGGCATCCCAACAAAAGTAAACAAAAAATACAAAAAGTAAAGTCGATGAAAGTAATTCTTATTATTTCTATTTTATTTATTATCGTTTTTATCATAGTAGGTATATTGATAGTTAAACGAAATATATATATTTGGCTTTGGGACTATCTATTCGGAACTTGGAGAAAAAAGGTTCCCAATACTCAAAAAACAAAACATATTATGTTTTGTTATGTAGACCATTTTGAACCACACCTTGGGAAAGTGGATGATGAGATTGCACAAAGAAGGATGGAAACCTGGCTGAGTGAATATCCGGTTTTAGCAAAAAAGTATACTGATGCAGATGGATATTTTTTAAAACACACCTGGTTTTATCCATATGATGAGCTTTCGGAGATTGAGTTGGAACAATTGAATCAACTTTGCAAAGAGGGATTGGGAGAAGTTGAATTTCATTTGCATCATAAGAACGACACATCGGATTCATTAAAAGCAAAATTGAAGGCAGGACTTAAGGTATTTAATAAGTATGGTATTGCAATAACGGAAGATGACCAAATTACTTATGGTTTCATACACGGAAATTGGGCTCTTGACAATTCAATTAAAATAAAAGGGAATAATTTTTGTGGTGTCAATAATGAAATAAGTTTATTAAAAGAAACGGGTTGTTATGCTGACTTCACCTTTCCAGCTTATCTGGAACAAAGTCAACCAAAATTTGTTAATAATATTTTTTACGCAATTGATGATCCGCATAAGCCAAAATCTTACAACAAAGGTATTCAATCAAAAGTAGGTATTGATTCGGATATGTATGATCTTATGTTGGTTCAAGGTCCGTTGATGCTGAACTGGAAGCGTAGGAAACTGGGTTTTTTCCCAAATATTGAAGACGGGAATATCCATAAGGGCAATGTTTTCCATAAATCAAAAATTGATTTATGGATTAAAGCCAATATTCATGTACATGGTAAAAAAGATTGGATTTTTGTTAAAGTATTTACCCATGGAGCATCGGAAAAAAATTATGAACAGGTTTTAGGGCACGACGCAGAAAGTTTATTTGATTATCTGACGCAACGCTATAATGATGGAGAAAATTATATTCTACATTTTGTGACAGCACGTGAAATGTACAATATAATTAGGGCTGCTGAAAATAATGAAAAGGGTGATCCAAACCAATATCGTGACTATTTAATAAAACGTTACAAGAATACCATTTAATTCGGATTGAAACTTAATGGGAGAAAAAATAACAATTGCTCATATTTTTCTTTCTCTTAAAATTGGAGGAATGGAAAAAATAGGAGTTGATCTTATTAAGAATTTAAATTCCTCAATATATACAAACCATGTTTTATGTCTTAATGAATTGGGTGAATTTGGAGAAGAATTGATAAAAGATGGCATTCCGGTTGTTGCATTCCATAAAGGCGATGGATTTTCATTGTCGTTAATAATAAAACTTATACGTTATTTTAAAAAACATAATATTAAGATAGTCCATACGAATAATCCTTCGCCTCATTTTTGGGGTGGGCTTGCAGCATGGATTGCTGGGGTGAAAATAAGAATTCACACTAAACACGGTCGTAATTTCATTACAGTAAAGCGCAAAGTAATATTAAATCGTTTCTCTGCTCGGTTTAGTACAAAAATAGTTAGTGTGTCAAAAGATTCAGTAAAAATTACCAATGAAATTGAAGGTGTACCCCTAAAAAAAATTCATTTGATTTATAATGGTGTTGATACAGAATATTTTAGAAAAACAATCATAAAAAAATCTTTATTTAAGGAGTTCGGGATTACCAAAGATACTATAGTGATTGGTTCCATATCACGGTTTAGCTTGGATAAAGATTATGAAACTTTAATAAAAGCATTTAAAGAAGTTGTAGAAGTCTATCCAGAAACGGTTCTTTTATTAGTAGGAGATGGCGAGACTAAAAAACAGATGGTTCAACTTGCCCAGGATCTATACTTGCAGAAAAAAATAATTTTCAGCGGTTTCAGAACAGATATTTTGGATTTACTAAATTTGATGTATGTTTTTGTTTTATCTACGCATACGGAAGGAATCTCGATTGCTTTGTTAGAAGCCATGGCTACAGAAAAACCGGTAATTGCAACAGATGTGGGCGGTAACGGCGAAATCATAGAACATAAAATAAATGGGTTACTTGTCGCCGAAAATGATATTAATGGACTAAAAAATGCGATTCTTTTTCTACTGAATAATGAAACCGAAAGAAACAGATTATCCAAAGAAGCACGTCAGGTTGTTCTGCGCAAATTTAGCCTAAAAAACACAGTAGAACAATATGAAAAATTATACAATGAATTCTTACAAATTAAATGAAAAAAAAAATAACGCTTATAACTTCATTTTTTGAAAATCCATTCTATAGCAATCGGGCGCCATATAACGGGCAGCTTTTTCAAGAACTAAAACAATCTTTTGATATTCAGATAATTAGCCCTATTGCTTGGACGAATATTTTTACTTCTTCTGTTAAAAAAAGAAAACAGGAATACTATCGTAGTCAATGGAATGAAATTCCTGTGTTTTATCCAACGTATTATTTTATTCCTCGTATTGCATTATCCACAAATGGAAATATGTATTATCATTCCATTAAAAAAGTATTCAAACAAGCCCAAAACATTCCTGATATTTTTTATACAACTTGGGCATATCCGGATGCATATGCCACTATGTTACTTGCTCGGAAATACGGTAAAAAGTATATACTGCGTGTGCACGGAAGTGATATTAATGATCTAGCATATAGAAAAAAGATTAGAGGTAAGATTCAATTGGTACTAAAAAATGCGGCTGTTATTATTTCTCCAAGCAGTGATTTGAAAGAAAAAATAGTGCAACTCGGTGTTCCTCCCGATAAAATTAATGTTATTTATTCTGGTGTTGATTCAAAGAAATTTTACTACCGGGAACGTAAAAATTGCGAAAGGCAACTTTCTCTGGTGCAGGGCAAGAAAAGAGTTCTTTATATTGGTAATTTAAAAAAGGCCAAGGGTGTGCTGGATTTGCTGGAAGCAGCCAATCTAATGAAGAAAGAGTTGGATAATTTTGAGATATTATTCATTGGTAAGGGGGAAAGCCGACATTTGATGGATAGGTTTATTAAAAATCATCGGATGCATGATATTATTCGCATTATTGGACCGGTTGACCATCACCAGTTGAATCCATGGATAAACAGCTGCGATTGTCTTTGTTTGCCAAGCTACTCCGAGGGTTTGCCGAATGTATTGTTGGAAGCCCTTGCATGTAAAACGAATATTGTTGCCACCAGAGTTGGTGGAATACCAGAAATCATAAAAAATGCTGAGCAATATCTTGTAGAACCAGGTGATCCAGAAGCTTTAAAAAATAAGTTGGTTCAGGTTTTAAAAGGTCAGCTTGTTCCTGTAGAGGCAGCAATTTCTATTCGTTCTTATGGCCAAATCGCACAGGATATCGAAAAAATTATTAACAATTTATTGGAATTCTAGATGAGGTATAAAAATGCTTCATTTTATGACCTATTGGAATGATAAGATGAAATTATATATTTTTAAAATGATTCAAATTTTTAGTGGTTCTAGGATATTTTGGAGAAAATCGAATAATATTTACCTTAGTTTTGACGATGGCCCACATCCTATACAAACGCCAATTTTGCTTGATATTTTAAAAAAGTATCAGGCCCGAGCTACTTTTTTTGTAGTAGGTGAAGAGGCCAAGAAGCATATAGATATTCTTAAAAAAGTCCATGCTGACGGTCATACCATAGCTAATCATTCTTATACCCATATCCGATATGAGAATAATTTGGATGTTTTTTTGTCCGATGTGGAAAAATGTGAAAAATTGCTGGCTAAAGAGGGAATTCCTGTCAGAAAACTCTTTAGGATCCCTTATGGAACTGTAAATCTAAAACTATTTGCTACACTCCTTCATGCTGGATATAAAATTGCTTTTTGGAATAAGGATACCAAAGATTATAAGTTAAATCAAGTGGAACAGCTTTCCAATTATCTTAGTATTAATGATATTGAAGAAGGAGACGTGGTCTTAATGCACGATCATCCGCAGGTAACACCACAATTATTAGAATTAATTCTAAGCAGCCATTCAGATAAAAAATTTTTACCATTATAGATACTATTAAATGCTTAAAAAATATCACCGAAATATTTTCCAAGTCATGAATTCTGGTCAAAATATTCATTATGTTACATAGTCAAGTAAACGTATTAGTTTATTTTTATTTCTATTATTGATCATCTTATCTATCGTATAGACTTATGGACTAGGTGAGTTTATTTATATTAAAACTATAGCAGAAATAGGAGTAATCATGACCGGGAAAAAGGAATTTGTTTCAAGTATATCCCTAAATTTTCTAACAGCGATAAAACGGCGCGGATTGTCTATGCTTTTTACCTATTATAAAATTTGGACATTTCTCTCCCAAAATAGCGGGAATGTTATCCCGATACTGCCTGTGTAGTAAAATATTTAAGTTGCTTATTTTTACTTAAATGATACAAAAAATATTAGGATGTGATTAGATTAGATATATCAATTGGGCTTTTAAAGGCATTATCTTAAAGTTAGTTGAAATTTAATATGAAATAAGGAATGTTCCTGTTTTTATTTTAAAACACTCATAATTTACAATAACTGGGGACATTTTCCTATTTTAGATATTTAGGTAAGTGTTTTATAGAACATAGGCTTGTATAAAATTTTACAACTGAGCAATGTAAAAAGTTATATGAAAAGAATGAAAAAGGTAAAGATTGATACTCCTCCAAATGAGGGAAAGGATACTGAATGAGAGTTGGTATTGTTGGCTGCGGACAAATTGCTGATGCGCATTTGCAGCAAATAAAAAGGATTGATAATGCTGAAACTGTTGCCGTATGTGATTTAAATAAACACTTAGCAGAACAATCGGCTATACGATTTCAGATAAACAATTTTTATACAGACGTTGAATTGTTAATTAAAGAAACGAAACCCGATGTTATACATATAACTACTCCTCCGACCTCACATTATGCATTAGCCAAAATTATATTAAAATATGGTATTCATATATATATGGAAAAACCATTTACTGTAAACTTGCAGGAAGCAAAAGATATAGTTGAACTGGCTAAAAAAAAAGGATGTCAGATTTGCGCAGGCCATTCCATCGCATTTGACCCCTCTTATTTAAGACTAATTTCAGCTTTCAAAAACGGCCGTTTGGGCGAATTGGTACATATGAATGCCGGGATGGGCTACGGACTTAAAGGCCCTTTTGGGAAGGTAATGATGTCGGACCCTAATCATTGGGTGCATAAACTACCCGGAGGAATTCCGCATAACAATATTTCGCACCCTGTTTCACTAATTATGGGAATTATGAAAGAAAAACAAGTTAAGGTGTTAGCCCGGGGGTATAAATGGCGGAAAGAAAAATATGGTGATGAAAGAGATAAGTTCTATGATGAACTCAGGGTTTTGCTTTCAGGAGAATCGAGTACGGCAAGTATCACGTTTTCATCTAAAATACGTCCGTTGGAACTTTATCTTGATGTATTCGGCACAAAATGTATCGCCCGGTTAAATATTTATGCCAGAACTCTTACCTTTGATACTGGTGCCACTTTACCAGGGCCTTTTGAAAAAGTGAATTGGGCAAGAAATTATTTCAAAGAGGCAAAAAAAGAGTATAAAGCAAATTTGAAAAATTTAGTCAAATCTAATATTTATTATTTTGACGGTATGAAGAACCTAATCGAGCAATTTTATATTTCTATCAATAAGGGAGATGAAATGCCTATCACAATGGATCAAACATTATTGGAAACCAAGATAATCGATGATATCTTTAGAGAGGTTAATTCATAATTAAAGGAAGGACTATGATTTTAGTTACTGGAGCAACGGGTTTTCTAGGTCAGCGTGTAGTAAAAACTATTCTTGAACATGGAACAGATATAGTACGCTGTTTTGTTCGTTATGAAACGGCAAATGATTATTTTGAACCGATTCTTAATGAGGCTGGAGGTGGCGAGCTGGAATTGTTAAAAGGCAGTTTTAATAATCCAGCCGATTTAAAAAAGGCTCTTGTTGGTGTGGACAGCGTTATTCATCTTGCATCTACTAAATTTGGAAGCGTTCCTGTTCAAATAGCTAATAATGTTGTAGGCAGTGAAAATTTGTTTCTGGCAGCAAAGCATTCAAATATTAAACGATTCCTTCTATGTAGTTCACTGGGAGTAGTTAAGGCAAATCAAGTTAAAAGAGCAAGAATCCTTGATGAAACTTGTGAAATTGATGATCATCCGGAGTTGCGGGATCCATATTCTCATTCTAAGATTGTTCAGGAAAATTTAGCTTGGCAGTATTTTGAGAAAGAAAAATTACCTTTGGTTGTCGTACGGCCTGGCGTAATTATTGGTCCACCGGATTCTATTCTTACACCGCGAATTGGTATAAAACTATTTGGTATGTTTTTCCACCTTGGAGGAAGAAATACGCTTCCTTTAACATATAAAGACAATTGTGCTGATGCTATTGTAAAGGCGACTTATCAAGAAGGCATCGAAGGTGAAGTTTTCCACATTACAGATGACAATTTACCAACCAGTAGAGAGGTACTAGGTTTATATAAAAAAAGAGTAAAGCAAATGAAAGCGGTACCAATTCCGTACCCTTTACTAAGGTATGTGTCCAAATTTAATGAATGGTATTCTGAAAGGACTAACGGTTATTTACCTCCTGTTTTTACACCTTATAAAGTAGATACTATGTGGAAAGGCCATAAGTATAGCAATGCAAAAGCAAAAAGGATTTTACACTGGGAACCAAAAATTTCAATGCATGATGCATTGAATATTACTCTGCAATTTGAAGCAAATAATATATCAATATGAAATACCAGTTAAAATTTACATCTTGGCTAGCGTAATTTTTAATAGTTTTGAAGATTTTTGTGAATTTTCTGATCTGTAAAATAGATAGGTGATTTCTAATAGTGATCACTGATAGACTATTTTATATTTCCTGTAATGCTGCCCTATTTCATATAACGTTTTTCTTATATATTGGTATGGCTTAGCTTGTGCCGCTATAACTATTAACTTTTCCTATAGCGTATAATTTATAAACATTCTGATGATGCAAAGATAATGTTTCATTTATCACAGTCAAAGGGAAGGATCCTCATTAAACATGTTAGAACAGCCAAATTTGAATTAAGTTATTAACGGGTTTATTCTCTTGCTATCGAAATCTCATAGTATTACTTTTATTATTTTGGTTACTCTTATTTTGTTTTGGATAAGTTACTTTAATCAAATTTTTTAATTGAAAAAAAACCTTCTATATTAAATTTTAAATAGTTTATAGATAACACTATTTCAAATAGGAACATTATGAGTAATATATTAAAGGATATTGAGCTTAAAAGTTCTTTTGTATATAATCAGACTACGTTCAAATCGATTATTAGAACTATATTAACTGACGGAACATCTGCAATGATATTATTCAGAATATCAAGTTTCTTTCAGAGACACAATTTGGGTATTTTAGGTATGCTTATTTCTAAATTTAATTACCATTGGAATTCAATTGTAATTGGGCAAGGAGCAAGAATTGGGCCTGGTTTTGTAATATTACATAGTGTCGGTGTTGTTATAAATGGAGCCATTATAGCTGGAGAAAACCTGATTATTGAACACGGTGTAACTATTGGTGCAGAAAAGTATAAAATACCTAATATTGGCAATAATGTATTTATTGGGGCAGGAGCTAAAATAATAGGAGAAGTTAGAATAGGAAATAATGTAAAGATTGGTGCAAATGCGGTTGTTTTAAAAGATATTCCTGATAATTCTACTGCTGTTGGCATTCCTGCTAGAGTAATTGAGAGGAATAACGATTGAAAAAAATATTGTTTATTTCGTACGTTTTTCCACCAACCGGAGGGGCAGGTATTCAAAGAACTGTAAAGTTATTGAAATATACGTACCGTTTAGGGTGGGAACCTTTTGTATTGACTACAAAAAATCCTTCTGTACCTGTATTTGATAATGGGATGCTGAAGGATATTCCTACTGATGTGAAAATATTTAAGAGTATTACTTTTGAAATTCCGTATTCACTTAAGCGAAAACTTTGGAAGGAAACTGTTGAAGTAAATAAAACATATGGGCAGAACGAAAATGTTCATAAAAAATCACTACTATCTATTTTTAAATCACTTGTTAAAAAGCTAGTACATATTGTTATGATGCCAGATCCTCAAGTGGGCTGGAATTATACTGCATATAAAACTGCAAAAAAAATTATTGAGAAATATCATATTCATTATGTATTTATTAGTGCGCCACCTTTCTCTAGTCTCTTATTGATAAATAAATTATCGAATCTTGGCGTAAAAGTAGTTGCTGATTTCAGAGATGAATGGACTGAATTTTATTTAAAATCATATGACTTCCATCGACGGGATGAGCATACTTTCATTAAAATTAAAAATTATGAAGAGACTGTAATGAATTCCGCTTCACTAATTACCATGGCGACGCAGAGTTTTGTAAATAATTATAAAAAAACATATCCTGTTCATGCAAAGAAAATTAAAGTTTTAACCAATGGTTTTGATGAGGACGATTTTTCTGAGCTACCTTCTTTAAAAAAAGATGATCAAATATTTGAGATTTCCTATACTGGTACTATCTTTAATGTGACTACGGCAAGATATTTTTTGCAGTCAGTTGAATCATTGCTTTCAAATAATTTACTTAATAAAGAACTCCGCTTAAATTTTGTTGGCCGCATTACTGAAGATGAATCTATCTATTTTAGTAATTTCAAATTTCAAGAGAATCTAAATTGCACTGGCTATGTTGATCATGTTAAAAGCATCGAATACTTAGCAAAAACAGATATGCTTTTAGTTATCGTTGATGAATTAGAAGGCAGCGAACGTATCATTGCTGCCAAGGTATTTGAATATATACGTATTGGTAAACCAATTCTTGCATTGGTTCCCGAAAAAGGCGAAATAGCTAAAATTATTCATAGGACAAATTCGGGAACGGTTGTATCAAACCGCAATGTTGAAGCAATCAGAGAAGCATTAATTGAGCATATTAATTCAGGTATAACGTACCAACAAAATGAAAAAGAAATTTTAAAATACTCCAGAGAAGAAATTGCGAAACAGCTTATAGAATATCTTGAGGATTTAAACAAATAAAAACATCTTTATCATTTATAATACTCACCTGGAATGCCAAACAGGATGTTCAGGCCTGTCTCGATAGTATTGTCAAGACTTGTATCAATGAAGATATTATCTATAAAATTCTAATTGTTGATAATGGCTCTTCTGATGGAACCAAACAGATTCTCTCAGAATGTGTTTCCGGTAACACGAATATTTACTGTAAATTTCTGGACGAAAATAAAGGCACTACAATTTCCAGAAATATTCTTTTAAAAAAAGTGGAGACAGATTATGTTTTTATTATTGATATCGATACGGAAATAAAAAACGGATCATTAAGAAACACCTTACAGTATTTGAAAGATAATCCGGATATCGGATTACTCGCTCCAAAATTAATCCTCCCGAATTCAGCCATCCAAAATTCCGTTAAAAAATTTCCCACTTTAAACGAAAAATTATTGAAAGTTAAAAAAATTCTTAAAATGGGTAATTATAATACGTCAGATTTTTATTCAGACTTTCCGTTTTCAGAACCTCGAAATGTGGATACGGCTATATCGGCTTCATGGATTCTACCTAAAAAAATATTTGATGAGATTGGACTATTGGATGAAAATATTTTTTATGCTCCGGAAGATGTTGACTATTCATTAAGAATATGGCAGGCAGGTTATCGGGTGGTTTATTATCCATATTTTGAAGTTTTACATAAAACTCAACAGATTTCCCATAAAAAACCTTTCGGAAAAGTGGCCAGAAGCCATTTAAAGGGATTATTATATTATCATAAAAAACATGGCTATTGGTTTTCAAGGAAGAAATTATATAAAAAACTAAAAATTAATCCGGTCCAAAAATGAAATTATTAACAATAATATTTCTGGTCTTTTCATTAACTTCCGTTTTGGTGAGCGGTACTTTTTTCGTGTCCAATCAAGGCTCGAATGCACATAACGGCTCTCAAAAAGAACCCTGGCAAACCCTGCAATACGCTGCAGATCAGGTACAAGCCGGGGATACGGTTTTGGTTGAAAACGGTACCTATTCGGGCTTTTCCCTTTCTACGGCAGGAGATAGCCTGCATCCCATTATGTTCAAGGCTAAGGGTAATCAGGTAGTCGTGGACAGGGCCAATCAACAAGACAACATCGAACTGTTTTTAGCGCACTTTGTCATAATCGACGGCTTTACCATAACCCATGCCCAACGGGCCGGTATTTCCGTGCTCGGTTATGCCGATAATGAGTGCAAAGGAGTGATTCTTAGAAATAATATATGTATCAATAATACCCGCTGGGGGATTTTTACCGGCTATGCCAAAAATATTCTGATCGAAAAAAATGAAACGGCTTATTCGGGCAGCGAACACGGCATATATGTGAGCAATAGTTCGGATAATCCGATTATTCGCAATAATATAGCCCATCATAATAACGGGTCGGGTATTCAAATAAACGCAGATCCTGCTCTGGATGGGGACGGTATTATTTCTAATGCTTTGGTAGAAAACAATATCTGTTATGAAAATGGTGATGGTGGCGGAGCTGCACTGAATTTTGCCTCCATACGAAATAGTATGATTAAAAATAATATGCTGTATAATAATCACGCCGGAGGCATGGCCTTTTGGGATGACGGGTTCGGTAACGGTATGGGCTGTAAAGATAATAAAATATATAATAATACGGTTGTTATGCCCGAAGACGGCCGTTGGGCATTAAATATGATTAACAGCAGCACCGGTAATGAAATTATCAATAATATTCTAATTCATGAGGGCTCGCGGGGCGGTCTGGAAATAGACGCTTCCAGCATGGAAAACCTGCTTTCCGATTTTAATATTATGCAAAAAATATCATCTTCTGAGAATTGGATATCTCTGTCCGATTGGAAAGTTCAGAGCGGACAAGATCTACATTCTATAGCAGCCTCAGTCCCAAATTTATTCGTTGGCTCCGGGGATTACCATTTAAATGCACACTCAGCCGCCTTGGATAAAGGGAAAAATTTAACCCGGGTACGCGAAGATTTCGAAGGGGATGAACGACCTTCGGGACCATCGACCGATATCGGTGCGGACGAATTAATAGTTACCGCCATAAATCCGAAAACGTTCAAACGATCCAACGAACCGTTACAACTGCTTGGCACTTATCCTAATCCGTTTAAGGAAAACACGGTAATCCGTTATAGCTTACGTTCTCCGGCCAGGGTGCATATAAATGTCTTCGACACGCTAGGCCGCCTGGTTCTGACCTCTAAACCGGAACAAAAAAACAGCGGTACGTATTCCTATACACTGAACGCACATACAATCACCTCGGGCATCTATTATCTTCAGATTGTAACCAATCAGTCCGCTTTTAAAACCGGACGTCTGCTTATCTTAAAATAATTTTGCAGGGATATTCAGTAAATAGGGTTCTATATCGATCCGTTCAGGTTAAGCCCTTTTTAAACACGATAACCGGATTTGCAAAACGTTAAATAAGGAAGGGAAATCTGCCGACGATTCGATATGAATGAACGCAAGAATTCACCCCTCTTTCCCCTCTCTTCGAAAGAGAGGGGAAGTTTAGAACAGCAGATGAACGGAAATATTGTGAGAAGGGGTGATTTAATAACCGAATCGGTTCAAATGATTAGCGCTTCAAAAAACACGGGCCCTTCCCTGGCGATGGGATCATTTTCTTATAGGAAAAATTTATCCGTTCATAGTTTCAGAGCTTATTTTTGATTTTATCTCATTTAGGTGGATAAGCTAATTATTAAATTCCACAATGGTATCGATTCTTCAAATGAAAATCTTGCGGGGACATTCGGCTAATCATTCGTCCCTACGGGACGACCCCAAATACGCTCTTATCGTTTCCCGCCAATAAATTGGCGGGTTAATCTCAGATTTTCCCTCCGGGAAAATGAGTACACAATCAAAAGAAAACAGCCT
>Ga0256841_1002027_pt1 | contig 16633 bp, 7 predicted proteins | sample 356308metaG_FD_185971 | JGI IMG/M metagenome (GOLD analysis project Ga0256841, IMG submission 185971) | Hydrothermal vent microbial communities from Mid Atlantic Ridge, Atlantic Ocean - 356-308 | ecosystem: Environmental > Aquatic > Marine > Hydrothermal vents | place: Atlantic Ocean: Mid... | reverse complement strand
TACCGGGCGTTGGACAAATGCATCTTCCTCGGAGCGCGATCGTTTTCTGAGGGGATACATCGAGAATTCCCGTCCAAAGACCGGATGTGACGGGTTCTCGAACTTGAATCACTTCCAGCTTATCGAGCGGTTGTGCGAGAATCAGTCATCCTATCATACAGTCCTGATGGATCTTTACCGGCCTGACTTGCTAAAAAATGTTGCGGCATTGTTCAAGACCGAGTTTCGGGATCTCTTCAGTGAACGGCGAAAGGAGATCATTCTGGAATGTCTGGCACGGCGTTTGAGAGAATACGGCGCCATTGTAAACCCAACGGGTACACGCCCATGATGGCATCTTTCTGGAAAAAGCTGCTGCGTCAGGAAGGGCACGAGCACATTCTGACGCCGCAACATGAGACTGCCCGCTTCGATCTTCGTTATGGAAATCTCGTGATGGGTCACCTGTGGCTGGAAGAGGGTGAGTGGCACTTCGCATATACTGATGCCTTTCGGGCACAAGACAAGGTCAAGCCCATTATAGATTTTCCGAACCCCGAAAGGCAGTATCGCTCCAGAGAGTTGTGGCCGTTCTTTGCGGTGCGTATTCCCAGCCTGGAGCAGCCTGCCGTCAGGCGCGCGATACGCGAAAAGAATTTGGACGAGCACAATCAGGTGGAACTGCTGCGCGCCTTCGGTAAGACGACCGTCTCCGATCCTTTCATCCTCGAGCCGGGCTCGTAGTCCGGCTTTCCGCTATTCCCCGACCGTGACGGTGCGGCTGCCGCGCCCGCGGGTGTCGAACGTTTTCAGCTTCACCGGGCCGTCGACGCGGACCGGGCCGGTGTAGGCGGGGGAGGTGTCGGTGGGCTCGGAGCCGTCGGTGGTGAAGCGGACCGTCAGGCCGGGGAAGGCGGTGTTGGCGCGGAGCATCCCGTCTTCGATGACGGCGCCGGGCGGCGGCAACCGGTAGCCGACGCCGCCGTCGAGGCGGTCGAGGCGGGGCAGTTCACGCTGTCCGAGGCGGTTGGCGAAGGCGTTCCACGCGGCGTCGAGGGCGCGGGCGCGGGCGGCGGCGTCGGCGATCGTCGCCCAGGCGGGTCGGGGCGCCCACGCGCGCTCGGCCAGACCGAGAAGCTTCGGGAAAGCCATGTACTCCATGCGCCCCGGCGCGACGAGCGTCTCGCTCCAGAGTTGCCCCTGAAGGCCCAGGATGTTCCGCCGTCCGGCCTCCGTGGGGCGCACGCGGGAGGCGAAGGCGGCGGGATCGAGCGGGCGGCCCATCGCATCCGTGCGGGCGCTCCGGAAGAGGTCGAACGGGACGAACTCGAACGCCGTGCGCGTGTCGGTGAAGCCCGCCCAGTAGAGCCCCGCCTCCTCCGGATCCTTGTCATAGGCGAGGTCGAAATACAGGTTCGTCGCGTTCGACATCACCACTTCGTATCCGGCGTTGGCCAGCTTGTAGACCAGATCTTCGGCCCCCCATCCCCACACGTTGTTCCACACGTACGGGCGGAACTTGCGGTGGAGGAAGGCCGGGTTCGGCGTCTTCACGACCCGGCCGTTCCCGGCGCGTTCGACGAGGGCGATCTCTTCCCACCCCGCCGTCGTCAGGCCGCGCGCGGCGAGGAGGTCGCTCACGCGGCGGAGGAAGTCGTTCCACAGGTCGCGCGCGTCGTGGAGGTCGGGGTCGGCGGCGAGGCGCTCGGCGCAGGCGGGCGAGCCTTCCCACACGCCGGCGGGCACCTCGTCGCCGCCGATGTGGATGGCGGTCAGGGGCGCCCGGGCCTCGTGGTACATCGCCGCGATCTCGTCGAAGACGGTTTCGAGGAAGCGGTCCGTCGAGGGGAGGCACACGTTCATCACGTTGTCGTCCCACATCTGCACGGAGCGGTACGTGGAGGCGTCGTCCGGGTCGCGGAGGCGGAAGGCGGCGGCGTCCTCGGGGCGTCCCTCCGCCATGAGCCGCGCATACCGGGCCTCCATCGCCTTGATCGCGGCGCGGGCGTGCCCCGGCACGTCGATTTCGGGGATGACCTCGATGTGACGGTCGCGGGCATAGGCGAGGATTTCGAGGAAGTCTTCCCGGGAATAGTGGCCGCTGCCGGGGGGACGGTCGGGAAAAGGGCCGGAGCCGTACGAAGGGATGAGGCGGTCGCGCTCGTCGAGCGTGTGGCCGCGCCGCCCGCCTACCGCCGTCAACTCGGGGAGCGAAGGGATTTCCAGCCGCCACCCTTCGTCGTCGGTGAGGTGGAAATGGAACGTGTTCAGTTTATAAAAAGCCATGAGGTCGAGGAGGCGGAGGACGGCTTCTTTCGACTGGAAATTGCGGGCCACGTCGAGGTGGAAGCCCCGGTACGGGAAGCGGGGGGCGTCCTCGACGGTGGCGGCGTCGAGGCGGAGCGCCGTCCGCGCCTCGCGATAGGCGTCGAGGGGGAGGAGCGCGCGAAGGCTCTGAATGCCGTAAAAGACGCCCGGCCGGCTCGCGCCCGTGATCTCTACGTTTTCGGGGGTGATCGTCAGGCGATAGGCCTCACCGCCGCCCGGCGCGCCCTCGACCGTCACTTCGCCGGTGCGGAGGAGGATCGCACCGGGTTCGGCGTTCGTGCCGGAGACGGTCTGAAGGCGCGCGCCGAGGAGCGGCGTGAGGGCGGCGGCGAGGAAGTCGGCTTCGGAGGCGAGGCCATTCTCAAAATAGATCATGGTCTCGGCGGTGAGCGGGAAGTGTCCCTTGCCGGGGACGAAGCGCACGGGCGTCGGGGTGATCCTGTCGACGGCGTAGGGCGGAAGGCGGCGGAGCGAGGCGTTGGCGCGAAAGCGGGAGGCGGGCGTCGGCGCTTCGAGGCGGTCGTCCGGCCCCCGCCGCGTCTGTTTCTCCGTACGGAACGGACGCACGGTCCGGTGCGCGGTCTTCGGCGGAAGGCCGCGTCCCGCCTCGTCGACCTCCACGAAATAGAAACCGCTCGGCGCGTCGGAGACCTTGATGGCCCAGAACTGTGCGTCGAAGGGGATCACGAGGCTGTCGCCGGGGAAAAGCGGCGGAAAAACGCCGGTGGGGGTGAGGCGGAACAGGTCGCCGTTGACGTGGGCGACCTCGACCGTCGGCGGGAGGCTTTCGGGGAGGATTGCGCGGAGGCTGTTGAAATAGAGCACCCACCCGTGGGAGGGCCACGGATCTCGGCCTTCGTTGACCATCGTCAGCGCGGCGTGAAAGGTGGGGCCGCGGTTCTCGATCACCTCCCACGTCAGCCGGATCGGGGCCGTTCGGGAGGGGGGAGAGGGACGGCAGCCGGGGAGGAGGAGGGCCGTGAGGCCGACGAGGCAGACGAGGATCGGGCGCATGGGCATCTCAGGAGGGCGGGGCGTCGGGAAGAAGGAGAGCGAAGACGGCGAGGGGGGCGTCGTTGTGGGCGGCGACGAGGACCGGTCCCGCCGGAGTGGGGACGACGGTCATCCTGCGCACCTCGCCCGGGACGAAGAAGCCGCTCCGGGCCGCCCTCACCGGCTCGAACGTGCCGTCGCCGCGCCCGCGAAGGAGCAGCCCCTGCCCGGCGTCGTACGCGCCCCACTGCGGGCGGACGCCGAAGTTGTTGCCCGCCAGGAGCACGTCCATCGCGCCGTCGCGGTCGAAGTCGGCGGCGATGAGGGCGTTGACCGGCGCGATCTGCGCTTCGAGGGGCAGGGCGCGCGGGCGGAACGTGCCGTCGCCGAGGTTTTCGAAGAGCCGCGTCTCGAAGTCGAAGGCTTCGAGCGTCAGGGCTTCGTCGAGCGGGAGCACCTCGTCGATGGTCGCGTCGGCGTACGAGGCGTACGTCGGGAAGCGCCCGGCGAGCGACGGGATCTGCGCGAGGAGTTCGTCGCGGGCGGGGACGGGGTAGGGTTTGCCGTGGATAAAATAGCTCATCACGGCGTCGACGAAGCCGTTCCGGTCGAAGTCGGCGGCGTGGATGGCGGCGGGCTCGCGGGGCGAGGCGCGCATCGGAGCGTTCAGCCCCCGGTTGCCCGCCATGAGGTCGAGGTCGCCGTCGCCGTCGAAGTCGGCGGCCGCGAGGGCGTTCCACCACCCGTTCGTGTGCGCGAGCCCGGCTTCTTCGGTGATCTCGGAGAGGGTGTGGTCGTCGTTCACGCGGAAGACGCGGAGCGGCATCCATTCACCGGCGAGGACGAGCTCGGCCCTGCCGTCGCCGTCGAGGTCGCGCCAGAGCACGGCGGTCACCATGCCGGGCTTGAGGAGGGCCGGGGCGGCTTCCTCGGTGACGTCGGTAAAATGGCCCGCGCCGTCGTTCATGAGGAGATAACTTCGGGGCGCGAGCGGATAGCGCCCGGGAAGGACGCGCCCGCCGACGAAGAGGTCGAGGTCGCCGTCGCCGTCGAAGTCGTGGGGGGCCGCGGCGCCTCCGCTCACGGGCATCGGGGGAAGGGCGTCGGGCGCGCGCGTGAGCACGCCGAAGCCGTTGTTCACGTAGAGCCGGTCCTGATAGGCGGGCGCGTCGCGCGGCACGTCGTCGCCGCCGGAGACGACGTAGAGGTCGCCGTCACCGTCGCCGTCGGCATCGAAGAAGCGGGCGGCGACGTCCTCGAAGGCGCGGTCGGTCTCGAAGGCGGGCATGGATACGTTTCGGAAGCGGCCGTCGATCTGCTGAAGGAAGAGGGCGGCGGGTTGCCCTTTCGCCCCACCCACGAACACGTCGGGAAGGCCGTCGCGGTTGACGTCGGCGCGGGCGAGGGCGGGGCCGAGGCGCGAGAGCATGTGCGGCAAGAGCGGCTCGCGCTCGAAGTCGACGAACGGGTCCTCGCGGTGGGTGAAGGCGAGGCCGCGCGCGTCGGGAAGGGGGGCAAAGAGGGGCGGCGCCTCGTTCCCGGGCGGCTCGGGCCGGGTCGGTTCGGAGGCGTCGGCATGGCGGAGCGTGAGCGTGCGGTCGGCGGCGACGCCGGCGAGGCTTTGCCGCCGGCCGTCGGGCCACGTCGCCGTCACCCGGACGCGCGTCGCCGCACCGAGGCCGAACACGAGCTCGGGCGCCACGGTGGACTGATAGCCGCGTCCGGGGTTCATCTCCTGAAAGAAGCGTCGTCCGTCGTCGGTGGTGAGCGTCACCTTCGCGCCGATGCCGAAACGGTTGCCCGGCGGGCCGTCGAGCCGCACCGTGAGGTGATGCCGGTCGGCGTATCGCTCGGCGTGGTTCTCATAGATCGACGCCTCGGCGTTGACGTTGTTGACCACGAGGTCGAGGTCGCCGTCGCCGTCGAGGTCGGCATACGCGGCGCCGTTCGAGAAACCGGGGTCGGCGAGGCCCCAGGCCTCGGAACGGTTCTCGAACGTGCCGTCGCCGTTGTTTCGGAAGGCATAGTTCGGGAGCGGCGTGGAAGGCATCTGCCGGACGAGCGCGAGCGGGTCGAGCGGCCGCCCCTGCTCCTTCGCCTCACGGAGCGCCCGGTCGAGCGTGGCGAGGAAGTCGAGGTTGGTGTAATCCCTCAGGTAGCCGTTGGTGACGAAGAGGTCCTTCCACCCGTCGCCGTCGAAGTCGGCCAGGAGGGGGGCCCAGCTCCAGTCCGTGTTCGAGACGCCGGCCATCTGCCCGATTTCGCTGAAGGCGCCGTTGCCGTTGTTCCGCTGAAGCATGTTGCGCATGTACTGCGGGTGATAGCCGAAGCGTTGCCGCATGGCGAAGCGCTCGTAGCCGTCGGGTCCCTTGAGGAGCATCTGCCGCCGGTGGTCCTCGGCGAGCATGTCGAGCGTGAAGAGGTCCGGTCGGGCGTCGTTGTCGTAGTCGGCGACGTCCGCGCCCATGGAGGAATACGACGAGTGGGCGAGCGCGTCGCGGATGCTTTCGGAGAAGGTTCCGTCGCCGTTGTTGAGGTAGAGGTAATCGTCTTCGACGTAATCGTTTGCGACGAAGAGGTCGGGCCAACCGTCGTCGTTGAGGTCGCTCACGGAGACGCTGAGGCCGAAGCCGATGGGATTGCCGAGGATGCCCGCCTCGGCGCTGACGTCGGTGAAGCGTCCGCCGTCGTTCCGGTAGAGCTTGTCTCCGGCGAGGGGGTCGCGTTGTCGTTTGAGGAGGGCGACGTCGAAGCGGGTGAGGCGTCGGATGGGATGGTTGAGGAGGTAGAGGTCGAGGTCGCCGTCGCGGTCGTAGTCGAAGAAGGCGGCGTGGGTGGAAAAGGCGGGGTCGTCGAGGCCGTATTCGGCGGCGCGCTCGGAGAAGGTTCCGTCGCCGTTGTTGAGGTAGAGCGCGTTGCGCCGCCGGTCTTCGCTCACGCGCCCCGAGCGGCACACGTAGAGGTCGAGCCGGCCGTCGCCGTTGACGTCGGCCATGGCGACGCCGGTGTCCCACGTGGCTTCGGTCTCGGCCAGCCCCGCCCGCCCGGTGACGTCCTCGAAGACGAAGCCGCCCCGGTTGAGGTAGAGGCGGTTCGGCCCCATGTTCGCGGTGAAGAAGAGGTCGGGCAGCCCGTCGCCGTCGACGTCCCCCACGGCTACGCCGCCGCCGTTATAGAAATACTCGTACTCGAGCACGTTGAAGCCCTCATCCTCGACGATCCGGTTGACGAAGTCGACGCCGGAGAGGCGGGGGGGCACGCGGGTGAAGAGGGGCGCTTCGGGCTCCGGGGCGGGGGAGGCGCAGGCGGAGAGGCCGAGCGCGAGCGCGAACGCAAGCCGCGCGGCGCTCCTCCGCCCCGGGGAGATCGGGCCTGAGGTGCGAAGGGGGCGCATGGGAGATATCCGAACCACCGGCATCGTTGAGGTTGGTGATGCGCGATCTTGCACTTCGTATTGCGTGGCGCGCAGGAGCGGCTATTATTTTACGCGCCACGAAACACGGTAGGCGTCCGGCGCCGGCGGCGCGGGCCGGACGGCGTGCGCTCAAGTGAAAGCAAAAGAGTGAGCCAGGTTTCCCCGACCCACTCTTTCGCATCCCGCCAGCCAGGCTTTCGCGGAGGGCCTGACGATGGCTTATCGGTCCCACCAGACGGCGGTGGAAAGGTCGAACTGGCCGGAAAGTCCCTGGCGTTCGAGGGCGGCCTGCGCGTTGGGGTTGAGGACCATGTCTCCCCAGAAGCCGAGACGCCGGGGGATCTGCCCGTTGGTCACGTTGCCGGGCCAGTTGACGGGTTCGAGCGCCGGGAAGCCGCTGCGCCTCCAGTTGGCCCAGGCCTCATGGCCCTGAAGGAAGTCGGTGATCCAGATCTGCGTGTTGATCTGTTCGAGCGCGCGGCCCGCATCATACGGGTTGGCCGCCAGATAGGCGTCGATCTCGTCGGCGGTGATGGCCGGTGCGCCTTCGTAAAAAGCGAGGTGCTCCATCGAGGCGCGCACGCCGTTGGCGTAATGCGTGGCCGCATCCCCGGCGATGCCCCAGCGCACGGACGCCTCTGCGCGGAGGAACTCGGTCTCGGCATAGGTCAGCAGGAAGGTCGGGGCGGTCTTGCTGCTGACCCAGTCCGTCGGAACCGAATAGTCCGCAAAGCTGGTGAAGTCCGGGTCGTGCCAGGGCCAGTTCGGGTCTTCGATGGTGGTGGCGCTGTTGCCGCCGGGCATGCCTTTCTGGGCTTCGAGGGGGGTCAGGGCGCCGCCGACGCCGCAGAAGACGGAGAGGCGGGGGTCGGCGGTGGATTTCAGCATATCGACGAAGGTTTTGGTGCACTTCGGGCGTCCGAAGCTCGAGAGCACCTCCCCGACGCCATTGGTGTTGAGGCCGTTGGGGCCTTCGCTGCCGCCGCGCTCGTGCCGCACCATGAAGACGTCGTCGTTGCTTTCCATGACGCCTCCGGAGATGGCCTTCTGCGCCCACTGCTGGGCCATTCCGGCATCCCGTTTGACGAGCCGCATCGCCAGGCGAAGCATGAGCGAGTTCCCGAAGCGCCGCCACTTCTCCACGTCGCCCTGGTAGATGACGTCCGCCGCGCCGTAGGTGGGGAACGTCGGGTCGAGCATGGCCACGGCCTGCTCCAGTTCCTTGAGCATGTCGGCGTAAATGACGTCCTGCGTGTCGAAAGCGGGCGCGATGTTGCTCCGGAGGAAGCCGAGCCCGGCCTCGAAGTAGGGGAGGTCGCCGTACATGTCCGTCAGGCGCTGAAAGACGAACACGCGCAGCATCCGGGCCGCGGCGATCTTGTTGACGTTGGTGGCCGGCGCGGGCGGGCACTCCGTAAAGATCTCCTGCGATTCGCGACAGTCGGGGTCCACGTTGTTATAGATCAGGTCCGTCAGCAGCTTGATCGGAGCGCGCTGTCCGTCGCCGTTGCCGTTGTACGAGACGGTCCACAGCGCCGAGAGCCAGTCGGCGTTGGTGGTGTATTTGTCGCCGGTGTACCACGTCTCGGCCAGATGCTGGATCATGGCTTCGGGATAGATCAGGTTCGAGCGCCACTGTTCGTATCGGGTGCCTGCCGTAGCCAGTTCAGCCGTGGTGAAGAGGAACTCCGGCGGGATGGAGACGGCCTGCGTCGGGTTCGTGTTCAACTCGGCGAAGCGGCTGTCCTGGTCGCAGGCCGGCAGGAGCAGGAGGGCGAGCGCGAGGAAGATCGCGTATTTCGGGGCTGTGCTCATGCTATTCATAGTCGAGATCCTTTTGCGTTCAAACGTAAGGCAGGGAGGGCGTGAGAGGGCAGTTAGAATCGCAGGTTCAGGTTGAAGCCGATGCTTCGGACCTGCGGGACGCCCGCCAGTTCGGTGCCCTGCGCGTTCCCGACGTTGAGGTTCGACTCGGGGTCGACGTTGGGAATGTTCTTGTGAAGGATCAGCAGGTTGCGGCCCACCAGCGAGAAGGTCGCCATGCGGATCGGGGAGCGGACGAGCCAGCGTGTGGGCAGGCGGAAGCTCACCTGAAGCTGGCGCAGCTTGACGTACGAGGCGTCGTAGACGAACTCTTCGGCGATCTGGCCGACGACGCGTCCGTAATAATCTTCGGGGAAGACTTTCGTCGTATTGGGTGATCCGGCCTCAAAGACCTCGCGCGTCCGGCCGTTGGCCTCGCCCTCGTCCGGTCCGGAGTAGCCCTCGTCGCCGGGGCCGAGGCCGTCCCGCCCCTTGTCGCCGATCTCGAAGGGCACGCCGTCGGGGAAGACCACGCCGGAGGGCGTCCAGCAGGGTTCGGCCCATCCGGCGGCGTCGCATTCGGCCCGGCCGGGGAGCGTGTTCTTGTGAAGCCCGGCGGCATAGGCCTGCGCGTTCGTGCCGGAGAAGATTTCCCCGCCCACGCTGATGTCGAGCAGAGCGCTCACCGTAACGTTCTTGTAGCGGAAGGTGTTCGTGATGCCCGCCGTCCAGTCGGGGTTGCCGTCCCCGAGGATCTCAAAGGCTCCCTGCACGGGCAGCCCGGCGTCGTCGAGGATGATGTTGCCGTTGGCGTCGCGGGCGTACTTGAAGCCCTTGATGATGCCGTAGGGTTCACCCACCTCGGCGAAAACACCCATGGTCCTGCCGCTGGCGATGCGCGATTGCCCGCCGAGGCTGAGCACGCCGAGGAACTGCGTGCAATCGAGCGACTCCGGCGGGAAGGGGGCCGCGCAGCCCGGATCGCCCAGCAATTGGGTGACCTTGCTGATGTTGCGGGCGAAGTTGGTGTCGATGTCCCAGCGCATATTCGGCGTTCGAACCGGCGTCAGGTTGAGCAGCAACTCGACGCCCCGGTTCTCGATCGAACCGGCGTTGATGATCTTCGAACTGTAGCCGGTCGTGACGGGCACGGTGGTGCTGAGGATCTGGTTGCTCGTCTCGGCGCTGTAGTAGGTGAAGTCCACGCCGACCCGGTTGTCGAAGAGGCGCGTGTCGAAGCCGACTTCCCAGCCGACGTGCGAGGACGGCTTGAGGTCCGCCAGCGGGATGGCGGTCTGCGCGATGCGGCCCACGGGCTGCCCCTGATGCGTGAAGTTGCCCAGGGCATACGTCAGGCTGAGGCGGTACGGGTCGGTGTCGCCGCCGACCTCCGCCCACGATCCGCGCACCTTGCCGTAGGTGAACCACGTCGGCAGCTTGACGGCGTCCGTGAAGACGAAGCTGGCGCTGACCGAGGGGTAAAAGTAGGAGTTGTTTTGCACCGGAAGCGTCGAGGACCAGTCGTTGCGCGCCGTGAGCGTCAGGAAGAGGTAGTTTTGGTAGGAAAACTCCGCCGAGCCGTAGAGCGAGTTGATCTCCTTCTTCGAGACGCCGAAGCCGTTGCTCGTCTGCGCGGCGTTCGAGATCGTTTCGAGACCGGGGATGCTGAAGCTGCTTCCGTTGAGGCTGAGCTGCTCGAACGACCGCTCCAGCTTGTTGCCGCCGAAGGAGGCGTTGAGCTCGAGGGTCTTCGTCAGCGGGCGTTTGGCGGTAAAGAGGAAGTCGTAGTTGCGCTCCTGCACCGTCCAGTCCACCTCGTTGATGGAGCCCTTCGGGATGAAGGCGGTGCCGAAAGGCTGCACCCGCGTGCGACGCATCTTGTACCAGTCCTGCCCCACGCGTCCCTGCACCGTGAGCCAGTCGAGCAGCTTGTAGCTGAGCAGGGCGTGGCCGATGATGCGGTCCTTCGTGTCGTCGGCGGTGAACTTGAACGCGGACCAGTACGGGTTCTGCTGGAAGACGCTCTCGCTGATGCGAAACTCGGCGTTCTCATCGAGCCCCTGCGGGCAAATCGGCTTGTTGGGATCGGGGTCGCCCACGCAGTAGCCGGGCTTCATCGACGCCACGTTCACGTTGGGCGGAAGAAAAGCAACCGTCCAGTTGGCGTTGCGCGGCGCGTCGCTGAGCTCGCTGCGGTTGTTCGTGTTGTCCCGGATGTAGTTCACCTTGACGTCGGACGAAAGGCGGCTGCCAAAGGTGGACGTTCCGCGCAACGAAATGGTGTAGCGTTCCAGGCCGGAGTTGGGCACGATGCTCTCGCTGTTGAGGCGGGAGAAAGAAGCCCGGATCGCGGTGTTCTGAATGCTTCCGTTGAGCGAGAGGGTGTTCGTGTTCGTGACGGCCGACTCGTAGAACCGGTCCATGTTGCTGCCGACGGCGGCGTACGGACGGGCCACGCCGTCGAACTGCATCGCGGGCGAACCATCGAGCCGCGCGCCCCAGGCACTGAACGCCTGGCTCAACGCCTGATCCTGTGTCTCGGGCTTCTGCCCGCGCACGCCCTGGCCGTATTCCTCCTGGAAATCGTACCGGACGAGCACGTCCTCGAACGTGACGTTGGCGTTGTACTCGACGCCGATGCCGCCGAGACCGGACTGCTTGCCGGTTTTCGTCGTGATGAGGATGACGCCGTTCTGGGCGCGCGTACCGTAGAGGGCCGCCGCCGCCGGGCCCTTGAGCACGGAGATGCTTTCGATGTCGTCCGGGTTGATGCTGGAGATGCCGTCGCCGAGGTCCTGCCCCCCCCACATGCCGGCGCTGCCCAGGTTGCTGTTGTCAATCGGGACGCCGTCGATCACGTAGAGCGGCTGGTTGTTGCCTTCGAGCGACGTGTTGCCCCGGATAATGACGCGGCTCGAGCCGCCCGGACCCGAGGCGGGCTTGCTCACCACCACGCCGGCTACCTTGCCCGAGAGCGAGAGCGCGACGTTGTTCTCCCGCGCCTCCCGCAATTCCTCGCCGTCTACCTTGCCCACCGAGAACCCCACGGCGCGCTCCTGGCGCTCGATGCCAAAGGCCGTGACGACGACTTCTTCCAAGGCCGCTACGTCCTCTTCCAGCCGAATCGTCAACTCCGATTGCCCGTTGACGGGAACGGTCTGCGTCAGAAAACCGACGAAGGACACGGTCAACGAGGCGTTGGGACTGCTCACCGTCAGCGAGAACGTGCCGTCGGGAGCCGTGGCGGCGCCGTTGAGCGTGCCGACCTCGACGACGTTCACGCCGGCGAGCGGGGTCTCATCGGCCGCCGCAAGCACGGTCCCGTGGACCTCGAACGGTTGGGCCTGGGCGGAGGTCAGGCCTGCCGCCAGAAGGAACGCGAGCACGCTCATGCGATGGACGAGCGCCCTCAAAGAAGGGAGTAGAAGTTGCCGACGGTCTCTGCTCTTCATAGTGCCTGAGAGAAAATATGGGAGTGAAGATGCCCTGCCGACCCACTCGCCCGACGGCCAGGCGGGAATGCTTGGAGGGAGGACGCGGCGCAGCGGCGCGCCTGCGGAGGATGGGCACGTGGGATTAATAATATGATAATGCTATGAAGGAGCCGGGGAAAGGCAGAAGGGGACTTTGGAACCGGTTCCAGCCTATAATTGGAATCGCTTCCAGTGGCGCGGCGGCGCGGAATGAGTCGGAGAACGAGCCGTCGAACGCCCTGGAAAATCAGCATTTCCAGAGAGGCCGCGGAACCCGGGCCGGGCGCGCGGGGAGGGAAATAAGGCCTCTCGGCGCGCCACATGCGGCGGCGTTCGAAATCTCGATGAGATCAACCTTTTTAATCTGGACTTAATCTAAATAAGATCGTAGATTCGATCTGAATAAGCGCGGGACGCCCCGAGGACCGATCTCAGGAGAAGCGCCCGCGCGGGATTCGACCACCCAATCATCGAGGGCATTCTCTTATGAACATCGATTTCGTCAGGCATTTCAGGCAGTCGGCGGTCTGGGCGGCCCTTGTGCTGCTGCCCGGCCTCGTATGGGCGCAGACGGGAGAGATACGCGGCGTCGTGGTGGATGCGACGCTGGAAGAGCCGCTGGCGGGCGTCAACGTATACGTCGAGGGGACGAGCGTGGGGGCGGCCACCGGCGCCGACGGCTCGTTCGTCATCCCAGGTGCGCCGCAGGGCCCGCAGGTGCTCGCGGCCCGCATGCTCGGCTTCGAGACCTCCCGCCGAACGGTGACCGTGCGGGCGGGCGAGACGGTGCACGTCGTCCTCATCCTCGACGAACGGCCCATCGACCTCGACGAGATCGTCGTGCGCCGCGTGACGATGACCGGCGGGCGGCGCGGCATCGAAGGCATCCCGGGATCGGCGCACTACCTCTCGCCGCGCGAGCTCGAACGCTTCAGCTTCAACGACATCGGACGCATCCTGCAGGACGTGCCGGGGGTCAACGTTCAGGAAGAGGACGGCTACGGCCTCCGGCCGAACATCGGCCTGCGCGGCTCCGGATCGGAACGGAGTTCGAAGATCACCGTGATGGAGGACGGCGTGCTCATGGCCCCCGCGCCGTACGCGGCTCCGGCGGCGTACTACTTCCCGACGGCCGGGCGCATGCAGGGCATCGAGGTGCGCAAAGGCTCGAGCCAGATCAAGTACGGCCCGTACACCACCGGCGGCGCGCTCAACCTGATCTCGACGGCCATCCCCGAGACGTTCTCGGGCCGGCTCGACGTGCTCGCGGGCGACGACCGGGGGCGCACCCTGCACGCCTACCTCGGCGACTCGTTCAAGAACGCCGGTTTCCTCGTCGAGGCCTATCAGGGCCGGAGCGACGGCTTCAAGGAACTCGACGGCGGCGGCGATACGGGCTTCGACAAAAAGGACTTCCTCGCCAAACTGCGCCTCAACACGAACCCGGACGCGCCCGTGTATCAGGCGCTCACGCTCAAGGTCGGCCGGGCCACGGAGACGTCGGACGAGACGTACCTCGGCCTGACCGACGCCGACTTCGCCCGCAATCCCGTCCGCCGCTATGCCGCCTCGCAGCGCGACGTGATGAACACCGAGCACGAGCAGTACATGCTCCGCCACGTCATCCGCCCCTTCGACGGCGTGGACGTCACGACGACGCTCTATCGCACCGATTTCTCCCGAAACTGGTACAAACTTGACCGCGTCCGCGCCTCCGAAGACGGCGATCGCGTGAAAATCGGCGCGCTCCTGGCCGACCCGGAGCGCTTTGCCGAGGAGTACGCCATTCTGACCGGCGCTTCGAGTCCGAACGACAACGCGCTCGAGATGAAGGCGAACAACCGCTCGTACTATGCGCGGGGCGTGCAGACCATCCTCGGATTTCAGTTCGGGACGGAGAACCTTTCGCATGAAGTGGAACTCGGCCTGCGCGTGCACGAGGACCGGATCGACCGCTTCCAGTGGGTGGACCTCTACCGTATGGACGGCGGGGTGATGGAGCCGACGCAGGCGGGCACGCCGGGCACGGAGAGCAACCGTGTGGAGACGGCGCGGGCGGTGGCGGCGTATGCCCAATACCGGCTCAAGACCGGGCGGCTGACGGCGATCCCCGGCGTGCGCGTCGAACACATCTCCATCCGGCGCGAGGATTACGGGAAGAACGACCCCGCGCGCACGGGTGTGGACCTCGCCACGCGGGCCAACACGGTCTCGGTGGTCATGCCCGGCGTCGGCGTCGATTATGCCTTCACGCGCGCGGTCAGCGCCTTCGCGGGGGTGCACCGGGGGTTTGCGCCGCCGGGCTCGAAGGAGGGCGCGAAGCCGGAGGCGAGCGTCAACTATGAGGCGGGCGCGCGGGTGCGCCACCGGGGCTTCCACGCCGAGGGCGTCGTCTTCTTCAACGATTACGGCAACCTCCTCGGCTCCGATCTGGCGGCGAGCGGCGGCTCCGGCTCCGGCGATCAGTTCAACGGCGGCGCGGTGCACGCGCGCGGCTTCGAACTGGCGCTCGGGTATGACCTCGGGCGCGCCGCAAAAACCCGTTTCGGCATCCCCTTCTCGCTCTCGTACACCCTCACGAAAGCCACCTTCGAGAACAGCTTCGAGAGTGATTTCGAGGGATGGGGCAGCGTGGAGAAAGGCGACGAACTGCCGTACCTGCCGCGCCACCGGCTCTCGGCCGGCCTCGGCGTCGAAGCGGCGCGCTTCGGGGTGAACCTCAAGGGCCGGTACGTCAGCCGGATGCGCACCACCGCCGGGCACGGCGCTTTCCTCGACGCCGAGAGCACCGACGCCCACTTCGTCCTCGACGCTTCGGCGGACGTGAGGCTCTCATGGCACGTGAAGCTCTTCGCCGCCCTGCGCAACGTGACGGACGTCGCCTACGTCGCGGCGCGCCGCCCCGCCGGCGTCCGGCCCGGCCTGCCGCGCACCTTCCTGCTCGGCGTAAAAACGGTTTTCTGACGGCTCCCGCCTCCGGGAGGCCGCCCGCCCGCTTCCGGAACCCCCGGAGGCGGGCGATTTATGGCGGGAAAAGGGACGGGGCCGATCCGGAATGCGTGCGCGACGTGCGGATCTTGACGGATTTCGCGAGTATATTCGTTGTGTTCACACCTCTCGCATCGCATGCCGGAAAGACGGCGCAGAACCCGGGCAACGTCATGGCCATCGTCTCGATCAACCCCGCCACCGGAGCGACGCTCCGCACCTGGGAACCGCACACCGACGCCGACGTGGAGCGCATCCTCCGCGCCGTCGATGCCGCGCAAAAGGCGTGGCGGCGCGTGTCCGTAGCCGAGCGGGCCGAACGGATGCGCGAGGCGGCCCGTCTCCTCCGCGCACGCGCCGGGACGTACGCCGTGCTCATGGCCGAGGAGATGGGCAAGCCGGTGCGCGAAGGCCGCGCCGAGGCGGAGAAATGCGCGTGGGTGTGCGACTATTATGCCGAGCACGCGGCCCGCTTCCTCGCCGACGCGCCGGTGGCGACGGACGCCTCGGAGAGCTTCGTGACGCACCGGCCGCTCGGCGTCGTGCTCGCCGTGATGCCGTGGAACTTCCCGTTCTGGCAGGTCTTCCGCTTTGCCGCGCCGAACCTCATGGCGGGCAATGCGGGCGTGCTCAAACACGCCTCGAACGTCCCCGGATGCGCCCTCGCCATCGAGGCCGTCTTTCGCGACGCCGGTTTCCCGCCCGACCTGTTCCGCACGCTCCTCCTCCCGAGCAGCCGGGTGGAGGACGTCATCCGGCATCCGGTGGTGAAGGCCGTCACGCTGACCGGGAGCACGCCGGCGGGAAAGGCCGTGGCGCGCGCGGCGGGCGGCGCGCTGAAGAAGACCGTGCTCGAACTCGGCGGCAGCGATCCGTACGTCGTGCTCGAAGACGCCGACCTCGGCCCGACCGTCGAGGCGTGCGTGACGAGCCGGCTCATCAACTCCGGGCAAAGTTGCATCGCCGCCAAGCGCTTCGTGGTCGTCGAGGCGGTGCGCGAGGCGTTCGAGCGGCGGTTCGTGGCGCGGATGCGGGCGCGCACGATGGGCGATCCGCTGGACGAAGCCACCGACGTCGGGCCGCAGGCGCGCGTGGACCTCCGCGACGAGCTGCACCGGCAGGTGACCGAGAGCCTCGCCCGGGGCGCGCGATGCCTGCTCGGCGGCGCGCTTCCCGGGGGGCCGGGCGCGTTCTATCCGCCCACCGTGCTCACGGACGTGAAGCCGGGCATGCCCGCCTACGACGAAGAGCTGTTCGGCCCCGTGGCGGCCATCATCCCCGTGCGCGACGAAGCCGAGGCCATCCGCGTGGCGAACGACACCGTGTTCGGCCTCGGCGCGGCGGTCTTCACCGCCGACGTCGCGCGGGGGCGGCGCATTGCGGTGGAGGAGCTGGAGGCAGGGAGCTGTTTCGTGAACACCTTCGTCCGCTCCGACCCGCGTCTGCCCTTCGGCGGCGTCAAGGAGAGCGGCTACGGGCGCGAACTGGCCGAGCCGGGCATCAAGGAGTTCGTCAACGTCAAGACGGTGTATGTGAAGTGAAGGTGTTCCGTAGTGCGTAATCGGGGGGGAAGGAGGGGTGTGCAAAGGATCATGTGCGCGCAAGGGGATATTTTTACCCGGCGGAACGCAAAGGTTACCCTCGTGTCCTTGTA
>Ga0256841_1002026_pt1 | contig 16633 bp, 16 predicted proteins | sample 356308metaG_FD_185971 | JGI IMG/M metagenome (GOLD analysis project Ga0256841, IMG submission 185971) | Hydrothermal vent microbial communities from Mid Atlantic Ridge, Atlantic Ocean - 356-308 | ecosystem: Environmental > Aquatic > Marine > Hydrothermal vents | place: Atlantic Ocean: Mid... | reverse complement strand
GCCTATGGTGCGAGGTATGCCTATGACGGAAGCGGCGCATCGATTGCGATGAGCGCCATCGATGGGGCGGGGGTCTATGGGTACCAAGGAAGGCGTTTGGACGGGGAGACGGGGTTTTATTACTTCAGGAACCGCTACCTAAACGTTAGCCTGGGGCGGTTTTTGACGATGGATCCGGTTGGGCGGTGGGGGGATGAGAAGGAGTTGGGGAATCCCGTTCGCTCTTATGGGGAAGGGGATTCCTTTTTGTTGATCCCTTTGGGAATCAAAATTTAGAAATCAACGTAGCTGTTTCCTTGATGGATTCAGTTTGCTTCTCGGCGGATGATTTGATGTTTGAAGCTTCTTTCCATGCCAAGGTTTCATGTTCGAAGAAAGGAAAAGTGGTTTTTGATGGAAAGGGTCCTGAAGCAAGCATTGATCCTGATAAAGATGTGGGAGATACATCCAAGGCTGACTATAAGGTCGCTCCTGGGGCGGCGAATGGTCAAAAGCCTCCGGGAATCTTTTTAGATTTTTTTGGGTTTTTCAAAGAAGGAGATTTTCCTTTTTGGGATACATTCCTGAAGTCTTCGGGATCTGGTTTTGGTCTCGGATCTTTGGCTGGAAACCCGGGGATCGGAACCGCCATTGGTGCTGGATTTGGTCTTTTATATGGGTTTGTCGGGGAAATATGTGATGATGAATGGGTCTTCGTATTCAGAATTCGTTGGAAAATAACTTGTCATAAAAATAAAAAAGGGGGATACGATCCGAGGGTAGAAAAAATGACACCTGACAAAAAAGCAAGCAATTTGGTAAGTTCTAACAGCAGCGATTTTTATGGGAAAGTTGGAGGAAAGTAGGGGGTGATTCTTTTTGGATTAAAAATAGTGATCCTGGGACCCACGTCATCCTTAGCGGCAGTGGGGATCTTCCAAGGCATGTTGTTGGGACTGATTGTGCGACCCATGCTCATATTCCTTAGATCAAAAAGAAAGAAAAGAGAACCTGAGTTTTGGAGCAAGCAGTGGTTGAAGGTCAAGGGTTCTGTCCATACTTTTTTTTTGAAATTCAAATGGGACAAACTTTTTGATCGTCAACTTTTTTACACCCTTTTGTACCTATTTTTATCCTTGTGTTTTTTTCTTGTTGCCATCTTTTCCTATGGAGTAATTGACCTGGGCGCTCCTCTTTTTTGGCTCTTCTGTGCGATTAATTCTTACCTTGAGCCCTCCTTCCTGAAAGGGCTCTTTAGCAAAAATAAAATATAGTTGAAATCAGAACCTCGGCTGCGTCTATTGAGGTTAAAGCATTGTGTCAGGATGCCTATGGTCGGAGCGGTGCATCGATCACGATGAGCGCTATCGATGGCGGGGGGTGATGGGTACTAAGGAAGGCGATTGGACGCGGAGACGGGGTTTTATTACTTCAGGAACCGCTACCTAAACGTGGGGCTGGGGCGGTTTTTGACGATGGATCCGGTTCCAATCTGGAGATGAGGAGATGGCAAAGCGTTGGGGAATCCTTTTTCCTGAGCCCGAAATCAGGACCCTTCCAGCTTTGACACCTTGGGTGGGTGTTGTGGGAAGAAAAATGGGATGGATTCCCTAGGGGGTGGGATTGAAATCTCTGGTAGGCCCAATGACCTTCCTCGTCGGAGTCTCTGGTCGGGCCCCCCACCCCCTCTGTCCCAAGCAACGGTGGAGGTTCCCCTTGATCCCACCTCCTCCATCGCCCGTTCTTGTGTTTTGTTGTGGCTCTATCGTCCGGCGTCAGGTCCAAGGGTGATGCGCAATCCGTTACTGGTCACGTAAGAGCCCGGGTTGACTCCGGGATGGATTGCTGCCATTTGGATGAAAAAGGAGAGGCCCAGGAGGCTGCTCATCATTGGAATTTTGAAGCGGATCTGAGTCCGTCCGTTTTTGTCGACAGGAAAGATGCCGGCGAAAAGGGGATTGAGGAGGAGGTTGGAAGATCCGCGGGCGCCGAAGCCTGTGAGGTCGGCCCCAAAAGGGAACTCCGAAGCTCCGAGCCATAGGGCCGAAGCGACGGAGGGTGTGCCCCCGAGTTCCTTGGCTCCACTGAGCTGGATGGTGGAAGTCCCCCCCAGGACAAAGTTGTTGGGTGTGGGGGAGCTGAGGACGGGATGGACCGCTTTCCAGCCGATTCCTCTGGGACCATAGGGGCGCCCGGAGCCTGTCGGTGAGAACTCGTCCGCGCCCAGGTCGGGGAGGGTGGATTGCTTGCCTTTGAGGGTGCGCGGGTCTCCTTCGTAGTCTGTGCCCTTGACGATCTGTCGTCCCGCGTCGATGCAGGGGGAGTTGGGGAGGAGCTTGAAGGTCGTTCCATCCAACTTAGGGTCCTTGTTGATGTTGCCCTTCCCGGCGAAGTTTTGGCCCTGGGTGCAGGTGTAGGACACCTTGATGCTTCCGGGAGCGTCGAGTTGTTTGCCCTTGTTTCCTCCGAGGACGCAGTGGTCCACGCTTGGGAGGGTGGGGAGGGGGGACACCTTAAGGCCGCTCGCCCCGTTGGAAGCCAAGGTCGCGAACTGCAAGGTCCCCGGAATGGCCGCCGAATAGCTGATTCCCTGTCCCTTGTTGTTTGTGGACATCAGCTGACTGAGCTCCAGCTTGGAACCCTTGGCCCCCATCCCAAGGAGAGCGAGCCCTGCCTTCTCGCAGCGGTTTGCCCGGTCGCCCACAGAATCGAGAGTGAAGGCCAAGGTCTTGGAAGCGGGCTGATATCGGAAGCCGTTGCCCCCGCAGCGCAGTGCCAGGTTGCGACGGCTTTTGACCGAAACTCTGCCTGCGCTGCCCCCGACCTCGTAGGAAAAACCCTCCTTGGTCGTCCTGAACGCGAAATTGTTTTCCAGGTCAAAGTTATAGCTTCCGGCGTTGAAGCGCCCTGTAAGGCGGAAGCCATAAGAGCCTCCCAAGAAATGGCAGCCTTCTACCTTGACCCTTGGATCTGCAGGGTGGTTGACCATGACCAGGATGTTTTCACCGATGTGACCCGTGAAAAAGTTGGAAATGATGTCGAGGCGGGATGCCTTGACGTTAGGCCCGGAGAAAAGGACCACCCCCTGCCCGTTATGGCAGAAGATACTGTTGCGCACCAATCCTCCGACATCCGAGCCTGGACCCGAGCGGTCTTCGAGAAGGACCGCCTGTTCTTTGATGTTTTGGAAGAGACATTCGTCGATGTCCGGCCGAAGAACCGCCGAAGCCCGGGTGGCCGTTCCTACAATGCCCCGTCTGGCATTGAAGATGCAGACTTGAAAAAACTTGGGATCGTCGATGTTTGTCCCCTGGGTCATAATCCGGATGCCCGCATCCGTCTGGAAGCGGAAGATGCAGTTGGAAAAGCGGGGCCGGTGGGGGATGTTTTGGTTGCCACCGATCACGGCTCCCACGCGTCCTCCGAGAACTTCAAAACCCTTGATCGTGACCTGGTTCCTGTTAAAGACCGTTTTCTTGTCGAAGACAAAGGCATCTTGCCCCTTTCCGACTACGATCTTGGTATAGAGGGGTGCTTCGATCGAGACATTGTAGATCGGGCGCAGAGGGAAGCTCTCCCCATTGGTGGCAGTGCTATAGGTTTGCCCTCCAGCGACTTTGAGGGTGTGACTCTGCTGCGCTTGGGTGGGAGGGGTGATCTTGGAGAGTGCGAAGCTGATTGTCTTCCAAGGCTTGGCCGCGCTCAGCCCATTGCCTTTGATATCCTTTCCGGTCTTCCCGTTTACATAGAACGTTTTTTGCCCGAAGGCTCCTGCTGACAAAATGAAAAAAGTACAAATACTCAAAGCGTAGCCACAAGCCTGGCTCAGAAAAGAACAACGCATTGGGTCTCCTTGCCCGAATGGGCTTCAACGAACTTGGCCCGAATGGGCATGAAGAAAAACGCTAAGCTTAGGGGCAAGCCCAAAGGTCTTCAAGTGTCTCTTGCAGCCGGGAACGGGAATGTTCGGTATTGGGTCCCAGCGAGTCCGCTTTTATCCGGCTTTATTAGGTCTTTGCAAAAGAGCGAAAGGGAAAGGATATCCCTTTGCATGAGAATTCCATATTGATTCTGATCGGAGTTTTCGACGCTTTTGCTTTTTTCCCCTTTGCAAGGATCTCAAGGGGGGACGAGGGCAGGTTCCCCTCCTGTTGAGACACCCCTTGGGTGCGAGATGACGTCTGGATCATGGAGAAAAGGGAAGAAAGAATTGGGGAGAGGCTGAGCCCCTTTGAGCTAGGCTAAACGATTATGCCGACAACTGCCTCGCAACGATTGTCTTCGCAAGTTCAAGCAAAGGATTCAGCCCTTGTTTTGGGGGTGGATCCCAGGTTGGAGAAGGTCCCCTTTGAGTACCCCGGTTTGGAGGGGCTCCTTAGGTTTCATCAGCGATTGATCGAACTTTGTGCGCCTTATGTGGTGGGGGTGAAGCCGCAGATTGCGTTTTTTGAGGCTTTGGGGGTAGAGGGTTTGGGGCTTTATGCGGAGACTTGTCGGATGGCGCAGGAGGCCGGGCTTGTGGTGATTGGGGATGTGAAGCGGGGGGACATCGGTTCGACGGCGGAGGCTTATGCGAAGGCCCACTTTGCCTTTGCGGATTGGCTCACGGTCAATCCTCTGCTTGGGGAGGATTCGGTCCGTCCTTTTCTGCGGTATTGCCGGGAAGAAGGAAAGGGGATCTTTGTTCTCTGTGCGACTTCCAATCCGAGTTGGAGACAGTTTGAGGGGATTGTGGATGGGGAGGGGAAGGCTGTCTACCAGCATCTTGCGGAGGCGATCGAGGGGTGGAATGGGGAATGTGCGGGTGAGGAGGACTTGGGACCGGTGGGCGCTGTGATTGGGGCGACCCATCCCGAAATCGTTTCGGAGCTTCGGGGGAGGATGCCGAGGTCCTGGTTTTTGTTGCCGGGGGTTGGAGCGCAGGGGGGCAAGGTCTCGGACTTGGGGCCTGCTTTTTTGCCGGATGGGACAGGGGCGCTGCTGCCTGTGAGCCGGGGCCTGGGGGCTTGCTTTGAGCCGGGGGATGAGGAATGGGAAGTCAAGGTGGTCGCTAGGGCCAGGGCCTTGGTCGAGGAATACCGGGGGAGGTGAGGGCGAGGTGAAGGTCTTTGAGCGACGTGGGTTCGAGGGGATGGGTTGGCCGACGATCCCCCTTTGTTGGGCGGGAGGCAATCCTGCTTTGGGGGACTTTCTTCCGGCTTGTCCCGAGGATGCGGCTTCAATCCTTGAGGCGGGAAGGGACCGGCTTGGCGAGGGACCTTGGGAGGGCTTTCGCAAAGAGTTAGCTGCGGTTTTGGGGGCCTATGCCAGGGAGCACGATGCGCCGGAAGCGAGTTTGGAGGCGGCCAAGGCTCTCGGGGAACCTGGGACGGTGCTTGTGTTGGCAGGACACCAGCCGGTTCTTTTTGGGGGACCACTTTTGGTGTGGAACAAGATCGCCACGGCGCTGGCCCTGGCTGCGCAAATCCGGCGCTTGCCTGGGGCTCCCAAGGTGGTGACTCTCTTTTGGAACCATAGTGACGACCATGACTGGGGGGAGGCGAACCACTGCTTTTTGCAAAACCCTAACCTGGATTTGCAGAGGGTGCGGATCTCTTTGCCAGCTTCGGGGAAGGCCAGCTGCCGGGTGCAGGTGGAACACAGCCTGCGGGATCTTTTGGGCTTGGCGCGGGAATTGGCGCCGGACACGAGGGTGGCCCAGGGGATCTTGGATGCCTTTGCCCCTAAGGCTGGGGAGACTCTTGGGGGGCATGTGGCGCGTCTGTTTTTCAGGGCTTTTGGGGAGAGGGGCTTGGTGATTCTGGAGCCGGACGCGTTGCCGGATCGGTTTTTTGAGCCCCTTCGGGATTGGGGGCGGGAGGCGGAGGACTTTCGGCGGGATCTTGGAGTCCAGGCGGGGGAGCTTTTGGATCGGGGCTTTGAGGTGACCTTGCATCCGGAGGCGCCTTTGTTTTATGAAATCGGAACCGAAGGGAAGCGCCGGGCGGTTCCCGATGGCCTCGCTGTGGGCGAAGGTGGTCGGCCCAGTCCGGGGGCCTTGATGCGCTGCCTTTTCCAGGATTGGATTCTTCCGACCCTAGCCTATGTGGCGGGGCCGGGGGAGCTTGGCTACCAGGCCCTGATCCAACCTTTTTATGGGCGGGTGGGTCTCGCGAGGCCGGTGTTGGTGCCAAGGGCGAGTTGGACACTCGTGGAGGCGAGGCTCGCTGATTGGCTGTCTCGCTGGGAGTTGAGCTTCCAGGATCTCGACAAGGGAGTCTCTGCGGTCGAGGAAGCAATCGTGGCGAAGGAAGGTGGTGGGGGGGTGATCGATGAGGCGCCCTCGCGTGTCCTCGAAGATTTGGGCGCGCACTTGGCCGAGCAGATCGCCGGAATCGAAGCCAGCGTCGCGAAGATCGACCCCAAACTTCTCCTCCCTTTGGATCGCTTCCGGGTTCGTGCCGGAGGGGAGCTTTTGCGGCTTGCGACCAAGGTGCGGAACCAGCAGCGAAACCTCACCGGGGCCTGGCGCAAACACGCCCGCCGCCTCTGTGTCGAACTTCGTCCGCGGGCCGAACTCCAGGAGCGCGTGCTGTCCGGCCTCCAATTTTATTTCCGCCATGGCGCCGCCCTTCCCCGTGGTTTGGAGCAGGTCGTGGAGGGTGTTCCCAGGACCCATGGCCTTGTCCGTTTGCCCGCCCCCAAGCCCGAGAGCGGAGCAGGATGAAGCCCAGGACCCTCCTCGCTGTCTTGGGCGCCGGCGATTCCCGGAGGATGGGGCAAGCCAAGATCCTGATGGAGACCGGGGGCCAGCCAAATCTCCTGCATATCCTGGACAGCGCCCGCGCCGCCGGCATCTCCGAGGCCTTGATCGCATGCCGGGACACCCATCTTTCCTCCCTCCAGTCCCTCGGCCTCCCCCGCCAGAGCCTCTACCCGGTCCCCGAAACCCTTCGCGCCCTTGGCCCCATCGGAAGCCTGACCGCCCTCCTCTCCCGCCTCCAAGCGCCCAAAGGGGACACCCATTCTTTGTCAGGGGATCCTCCAGAAAAGCCTTCTCCCCAAGGGCTTATCACCGGAATCCTGGTCTGGCCCGTGGACCATCCCTGGGTTCTCCCTTCCACCTTGAAGTCCCTCCTCCTTGCAGGGGGCCCCCTCCGCGTGCCCACCCACGGTGGCCGCCGAGGCCATCCCGTATGGGTGGGCCGAGAATTTTTCGCAGGCATTCCCGAGCTTGCCAAAGAGGGAAAAACCCTCCGAGCCCTTTTCCAGGAACCCGAGGCCCGGGTTACCTTCGTCCCTGTCTCCGACCCCGGGATCCTGCGCAACCTGAACCGACCTGAGGATGTGTAGGTCCTCATTCAGGTAAGTTGTTCACCAGGGGGGCATTTCTCGAGGATCTTTTTGCTGGCAGGAATCACCCCCTTGGAGGGGCCTGTGTCCTGTCGGCAAGGCAACGAATTGGGGGGATGAGAGATAAGAAGACTTCTATTTCCAAACAAGCACTAGCTGTTTTTTCCGTTTTTGATAGGTGGGAATGAGGAAGGTTCTCTTGTGTCCTGCAGGATCCTGGCAGATAAGTTCAAAGGATAGGGGGGGGAGAGAGGCTTCCATGACCTTGCCTTTGGAATTCGTTTTTGTGGAGCTGAAGAAAGAGCGGCCTTTGATCCTAATGTTGCAAAGTATATCGGATTTTGGTTTGCCCGAAGAGTCCAAGATTAAGATGGAAGTTCTAGATGGAAAGGGGAACTCTTGGGGTTTTTTCCTCCCCAATGTTGGATGAATGAGGGCCTTGGGCGAAAGGAGCAAATTGGGGGATTTTTTTGGATTGATGGAAAGATCATAACGGCCAGGTGGGAAAATGGGAAAGTAGAAATTTCCAAGCTTGTCTGTCGTTAGATTCAAAACTTGGTCGGAGCCAGGCCAGGAGATAGAGGAGCTCCTATAAAAGTGCAGATAGGATTCTCCTAAGTTTCCCCCTTTTTCATCCACAATCCGACCTCTGACCGGCATCCATCCTAAACGTTTGAAGTCAATCAAGAGGTTTTTCCTTTTTCCTGGATGTATGGAAAATTGAAGGCCTTGAATGGATCCCAGGGAAGAGTTAAGGCCCGTCTTAATGAAAACTTTCCATTGGCCAGTGGGGAATTGAGGGAAAACTAGTTCCGAGTTCCCACCCAAAGGAAATCCTTTAAGGGCGTAGCCGATCATGGAGGGGAAAACCATTCCATCCTTTCGGAGGAAAGAGACGAAGAGGGGATAAGAGCCGGAGATTAAGGGGATGGAACGGAGATGAAGAGACCCAAATCCAGGAAGTTCAGCTTTGAAAAAAGACTCTTTCTTTGTGATTCGGATTCCCTTCCAAGTCATGACAATGTTTGTTCTTAGAGATCCTTGGATTTTGATTTGGGTTTGTAAGCTGTAGGTTCCAGGTTTTGTGGGAATATGAAAGGAAGCTAGTCCATTGTTTTGTTGAAAACTAAAGGGTTTGCTTAAAAAGATGGGTAGTTTAAACAAAGAATTGGGCATGTTTCTTGTGTCTTCCTCGGGTTTTCTGAAGTAAGTCAAATTCGTTATTGGGTTTATCCGAAGTGACCCTTCGGGATCCAGGAAGAGTCGCATCCGTTGAGGATTGAGGGATTTTAAAAGATCCTTTGAGGAAGATTTATAGGCAACATGGAGGGTCCATGCTTTTTTTATGGAAATCTTAAGTGTTCTGGTCGTTCCGGGAGGGATGACTACATGTGGGGGGACGTTTAAGAAGATACTGCGGCCTACCGGCACGATTTTGAGTCTGTATCTCCCCGCTGGAAGGTCCTCGATCGTACATTCCCCGCTTTTTAGCTTTTTGGTCAGGATGCGGCTACCTTGGTCCTTTCCTTTGCCAGAAATGGCTTGAATGTGAATCCTGAGTGATGAAGGCACTGATGTTTGTCCAGTTTGTTCCAGTATCAGTTTCATCTGCCCGAGGGATGGGATCTTGAATATCATGGGTTTTTTGGTGGAGGTCAGGAGTCTTTTCCCCAGGGGGAAGGTGAAACCTTGCGGTGAAGAGAGTTGGAATGAGGCCAACTGATCCCATCCAAGTTTCTTTGCTTTATCCGGGCTTGAGCCAAGCCAGACCCTTCCTTGGTCGTCACTTGTTCCTTGGAGGAGATGTTTGGATGCTGTAATCGCAGTCAATCTCCAGTTTGAGAGAGGGCGACCCGTTTCCAGTGCCCGAAGGATTCCTTCGAATCGGAAAAAGGGAACGAGCTCTACTTCCCAATCTTCTTGGTCGCTGGAATAAGCTTTTCCTTGTTCCTTTAATCTGAAGTTTCCGCGGATGCCTTGCAAGCTAAAGAGTCCAGCCTGTAATGCGAAAGGTGGAATAAACGTTTCCCCTTCCACGAGCCACTCCATGTAGTCCTTGTTTTTCATAAAAAAAGATGGAAAGAGGCGAAAGGAAAAAGGCATCAGTGGGTATCCTTGAGCCAAGAAATGGATTTTTGGCCGATACCCTCGATGGAGGACAATCGATCCGAAATCAAAAAAGTTTTCTTCCTTCTCGTTTCTGCGGACGATTTGAGTCGAAAAACCGTTTCCGATCATCCACAGGTGAGTGGGTTCTTCCTTTTTTTTCCAAGAAAGATGATAGGATTTTACCTTTTTTCGAGATTTAAAATCATAAGAAAGCCTAACTGGGATCACCTGGAGGATTCTATAATTTGGTTTTGGTAACTCCGGTTTCTTGAGGGCTAATACCCTTGCTTCTGCAGGGAATGGGGTTTTGATCCATTCATTTTTATTAAAAAGGATTTGGAATTGGACCTCTGTCTTGGGTTTGTTTCTCTGATTCCTTTTTATTTGCATTCTGCCCTTTAAGGAATGCACCTGAGGGAACTCCGGCTTTTTGGTGGGAGGACTGGCAGGCCGGATCTTTGTTGGATGTCCCATGATGGGACTCTCCTTGGATTTTAGAAGCCAAGGAGAGGATAGAGTGAGGGCTCCAAAGAGGATCGCTATAATGATCCATGCCTTGAAGCGATTGTTTTTTCTAAAGGGCATGTTTGGATTCACTGAGGATCGAGTTTTTTATCATCTTTGAAGCGATAATGTCTCCACTGAAACCGATTCAACAACCTTCAATGACAAGAGAAGCATTTTTTTTTAGCGGACATTTTTGTTGCAAGTGATCTGGGGTTTATGGCCTTCTTGTGCTCTGTATTTTAAAAGGTTCCAATCGGCTTGCACTTTTTACAAGTAAAAGTCAGGAATAAGGAAGTTATGCAATTTCCTTCAACGAAGGAAACCTTTGCTGGAGTGGATGAATCCAAATTGCTTGAACATGTCAAGCTTTTATTTAGGTCAACGGATCTTGTCTCCCCTTTTGGGATTGTGACGGTTCCCCCTCCCAGGGTTGTAGGACCCCAGGTTATGTTGACTTTTATTTCACTCCCGGTTTTATTCTTTACTTGGATTTGCCCTGTCCATTGACAATTTCTTGGATTGCAACCGCCATCTGAACATTCTCCGCTATTCCCATTGTTTGCAGAGCTTGGAACCCATGTTGCTGTGACATTACAGGAAGCTGGATTTTTGAAAGGCGTTGGCTCTGTGGAAGGTGTTCGGGCGCAGACTTTACATGAACCGAAACTCTGATTCCCCTGGGGAGCCAGTTTGTTCATGCCAAACAAAGCCATCAAGGTTAGGAAAAAATGTGAAAGAATCATCATCGTGAACCTCCATTGAGAAAATGTGCCCCCCTAAATAAGAGGGGGGGGGACAAAAAAATTTGAATAAGGGGAAAAAAACCAAGGCCTACTTAAAGTGATGAGCTGTTTTTCTAATGGATGAAGAGATGAGCCTAGAGAACTTGCCCGAAAATGGATCGGATCGGATGGGAAGGGAGCAGGACCTGGGGGCCTTGGTGCTGGAGCGGATGTGGGCGCACAGGTCGCGGCGGGCTTTTGGGGAAGGGGATGTCCCCGACGAGGTTTTGGAGAGCTGCGTGGAAGCGGCGCAGAGGGCTTCGACTTCGTCGTTTTTGCAGCCTTATTCGGTGGTTGCGGTTAGGGCTGCGGAAAGGAAGGAGCAGATCTATGAGCTTTGCTCGAAGCAGCAGATGATCCTCGATGCGCCTTTGTTTTGCGGGATTTGTGTGGATTTTTATCGGGCGGAGCGGGCTTGCTTGGACTTGGGGGGGGAGTTGGCGCCGGTGGAGCTTGAGACTTTGATGATTGGGGCGATTGACGCATCTTTGTTTGCCCAAAACTTGATGTTGGCCTTCGAGGCACAGGGCTATGGGGGATGTTTTGTCGGGGCTGCCCGGAATCATCCAGCGGAATTGGCAAAGGTCCTGGGTTTGCCCCCGCGGGTTTTTGTGCTGTTCGGGCTTGTGATGGGGCGGCCCAGCGATGACCCCATGCCCATGCCAAGGCTGCCGGTCCAGGCGGTTTTGCATAGGGAGCAATATGACCAGGAAGGGGTCTCCGCATGGCTCGACAGCTTTGATCAGCAGATGCGGGCTTTCGCGCGGCGGCTCAACCTGGAGTTGGAGGCAAAGGGGCAGCCCAAGGTCAACGAGAAGCGGGGTTTTCGGGATCGGCTGGCCTTCCGCCTCTCCAAAGACCGAAAACCTTCTCCTAGGGATCAGTTGGCTGAACAACTCCACCGTCTGGGGCTCGTGGAAGGGAAGGGCTGAGCCCATGCTGCAGAGGGTGCACAATCCGCCCAATCCATGGGAATCCACTAGGATCGAGTGGGTGGGGGAGCCGCCCCCTGGAAAGATCGAGGTCTTCGAGGAAGAGGCCAAGTCCATCCTTTCGCGAAACGACAGCCCGGACATTCCCTTCCGCTGGAGCCTCAATCCTTATCGGGGTTGCCTCCACGGATGCGCCTATTGTTATGCGAGACCTTCGCACCAATACCTGGGCTTTGGGGCGGGGACGGACTTCGAGCAAAAAATTGTGGTCAAGGTCAACGCTCCGCGCCTCCTGGCTCGGGAGATCCGCAAGCTGGGGGAGGAGGAGCTGGTTTTTTCGGGGAACACCGATTGCTACCAGGCCTTCGAGGCCCGCTATCGCTTGACGCGCTCTTGTCTGGAAGTCTGCACCAGGGCGGGTGTCCCGGTGACTGTGATCACCAAGAGCGCCTTGGTCCAACGGGACGGGGACCTGCTGCGGCGGATCGAAGAGAGGGCGGGGGCCATGCTGTGGTTCAGTATCGGGTTTTTGGACGAGGATCCGGGGCGGGGCTTGGAGCCTGGGGTGCCTGCGCCTTCAGCCCGCTTTGCTGCGATGCGGCGGCTCAAAAACATGGGTGTCCCGGTTGGGATCGCGATTTCGCCCGTGTTGCCCGGGCTCAATGACCACCGCATTCCCACGCTTCTGGAGCGGGCGGTGGAGGCGGGGGCGGAGCGGGCCTTTTTGACCTTGCTGCGCCTGCCGGGACCGGTGGAGGAGGTCTTTTCGAGGAGGCTGAGAGAGTTGGTCCCCGATGCCGCGGAGGCTCTCTTGGCGCGGCTGCGGGATCAACGGGGGGGTGTCCTCGATCAGCGAGGTTTCGGCAAGCGGATGGTGGGGGAGGGGGCGCGCTGGCAGGCGGTGCGGGACCTCTTCGAGCTGACCTGTAAAAGAATGGGTGTCCCCTTTGAGGCGCGGCCGGTGGGGCGAAGGCGCGGGCCGCGGCGGAGGCAGGGCTGGCTGTTCGAATGAGGGTGCTGGCCGTGGGGGTGCATCCGGACGACCTCGAGGTTTACGCGGGGGGGCTGCTGCTGCGCCTTTTGGGGGCGGGGGCCCAGGTCTCCCCCCTTGTGCTGACGGACGGGGAGGCGGGGACCCTGCAGCCTCGGGAGGGGAGCCGGAGGGAGGAAGCCGAGCGGGCCTTTGCCGCGCAGGGGCTCCATGGCCGTTTTTTGGGCCTTCCCGATGGGCGGCTTTCTCGGGAGAAGGATCTTGCAGGCTGCTTGTCCGCCGAGCTTAAAAAGCAACAGCCGGGGCTTGTCTTGGGGCCGCACGAGGGCGACCCCCATCCCGACCACGCTGCGGTCGGCCGGGCCTTGGCTGTCCCCGGCTTTTGCCCAGCCCCTCTGCTCCACTGGCTTGGGGCCGATCCGGGAGAGCTTCCCAACTTTTTTGTCGGAGTGGAGGAAGTCTTCGAAGCCAAGCTGGCATGGATCCGATTTCACGCATCACAACTCCCCAGCCGAGGAGGAAACCGAGAGCATCTTCCCCAAGGGATGGATCTGTTGGAACGAGCTAAGACCCGCGAAACCCGCTTCGGCCAGGTCACAGGCCTTGGGCTTGCCGAACCTTTTCTGGCCAAGCAACGGCCCGAGAGGGTATGCTCCCTGCTTGGCGATTGCCTTTTTATCGGGGAGGACTCTTGAAGCGGATCGCGATCATCAACCAGAAGGGAGGCGTCGGGAAGACGACGACGGCGGCCAACCTCGGCGCGGCCCTTGGCCGCCTCGGCAAGCGGGTCCTTCTTGTGGATCTGGATGCGCAGGCCAACCTGACTCTGCATCTCAGTGAGGAGGAGAGTGTGGACAAGAGTGCTTTCGATCTTTTGGTCGAAGGCGCAAAGGTGGCCGAGGTCCTTCGGCCGACGAGCGAGCCAGGCGTGTTTCTTGTGCCCGCCTCCGAGGAGATGGCAGGGATCGAGCAGGCTCTCTCGCAAACCATCGGAAGAGAGCTTTTGTTACGCGATGCCCTCGCCTCTCTCGAGAGTGCAGCCCAGAGCGATCCTGCCGCCCCCCGCTTTGATTTTGTCCTGGTCGATTGCCCCCCTTCCCTGGGAGTGCTGTCCCTCAACGCTCTCGCCGCAAGTGACGGCCTCTTGATTCCCCTTCAGACTGAGTTTTTTGCTCTGCAGGGGATGACCCAGCTCCTCGAAGTCGTCGATCTTGTGCAGAGCCGTTTGAACGCAAGGTTAAAGGTCCTCGGGATCGTGCCCTGCATGGTGGACCAGCGAACCAATCTTTCCGCCGAGGTTTTGGCCGAGATCGAACGCCACTTTGGCGACCTCCTTTTCCAGGCGAGGATCCGAAAAAACATTAAGCTCGCCGAAGCCCCCAGCTTTGGGCAGAGCATCTTTGCCTATGCACCGGACTCCAATGGGGCCTTGGACTATGCCCAGTTAGCGCACGAGCTCTTGCATGGTCGGAAGGAAGAAAAAGGCGAAGAATTGCAGCTTGCCCCCAGCCCGGAAGAGCTTGGGGCCAAGTCTCCTCCCATCGCCCAAATCGACGAGGAGAGCGCCGAGGCCTAAGCCATGAGCACAGCTGGGAAAGCGGAGAGGGATCCTGCGGAGGAGTTTCCCTTCCAGACCCCCAGGGCTTGTGTGCGTCGCTCGGGTTCCTTCGAAGGTCCAAAAGACAGTTGGCGGCTTGCCTCTGTCTTTTTCCTACTCCTCCTTTGCCTGGGGCAACAGGCCTTCTACAAGGTCGATGGGCAAAACCTCGTCGCGCAGCTTGCCCGCGGAGAGGGAGGGCATCCCTTACATCCCTTGTTCCTTCCTCTGGCCCAGGTCCTGGGAGCGATCCCACTTTGGCTGGGCTTTTCTTCCTTTCATACCCTCGAAGGGCTTTCAGCCTTGGGGATGGCGCTCGGGGTATTTTGTGCGCACCGGCTTGCGCTCAAGCGTTTTCCTGGCGAGCGGTTTCGTCCCCTCGCGGTAGCTCTCCTGGTCGCCGCAGCGCCTGCTGTCCTCTTCTTTGGCACCGTCGTCGAGTTTCACGGCCTCTTCTTCGGGGCAGCGGGGCTTTTCTTCCTTGCCTGGGTCCGCGCAGAAGAACATCCCAGCTATCTCCGCTTTCTACAGACTGCCCTCCTTTCTTCCCTGGCCGCCGGTCTGCACGCCACGGGACATCTCCTTCTCCTTTTCGTTTTCTTGGGGATTCCCAAGAGCCTTACCCCATCTTCTCTGGGTAAAAGGATTTGGTGGATCCTCGGGTTTCATGGACTCTTTTCACTTCTCCTGTTTCTGGCATTCAGCCCCGGGGGCTTTTCGGGAACCCTCGACTACCTGCGCGCTACCGGCCGAGAAGCACTTCCCAAGGACCTAGGCCTAAGCCAGGTGCAAACCTTTGCGCTCAATGAATGGATCCTCGCCTTTTTTCCTCTTTCCCTCTTGTCTTTGCTCTCTCTCTTTGGACAGACTTGGAAAGAAGCTTGGCGCTTTCTCCTTGCGGTTTTTCTCTACCTTTCCTTTGCCTTTCTTCCCCTGGGGCACCAGCCTGAGTTTGGAGCCTATCTCCTTCCTCTGGCCATCCCCGGCGGCCTGCTCGCCGCTGCTCCTTGGCCCAAGCGCTTCCTCCCCCTTCTTTTCCTCCTCAGTCTCCCCGGGTTTTATCTGGGCCTCACCCAGGTGCATCGGTATGACCAGCCCCGCGCTCTCCCCGGCTTTACCCAGGGTTATCTCGAATGCAGCGGAGGCAAGGCGCATCTCTATCTCGGTTCCCTGGCCGAAGTCGACTCCCTTCTTCGCCAGCGTCCTGACCTTCGTTTCATTCCCTTTTATGAATTTCTCGCAGCTCTTCAGGCCTCAAGCGGAGATCCAAGAAGGAGCCAGGCTCTGATCCAAGCGTTTTTGCAAGTCCTCGGCCAGGACCTTGCGGTGGGGAAGCCCGTTTTCCTGGGCCAGGCTTGCTTGGATACTCTCAAGACCCATCCCATCCCCCCATGGAAGAAACTCCGACATGCTCTGCAAACGGCCTATGCACTCCAGCCCATCCAGGCCAGAGGGTTTCGGGCTTTCTATCTCCTCCCCCGTCCACCGATTCGCCAGAGTGGAGGGAGTGGGCAAGAGGAGGTTCCAGCCAAGGGTTCAACAGGTCGATAAAGCGGGAGAAGGGAAAGAGCTTTGGAGGCCAGCCATGACAACAACGAGACGCCTTTTTTTATGCGGGTTTTTCCCGCTTCTTCTACTTGCCATCCCTTCGTGTAGCCACAAAACCTCCTCCTCACTCCAGATGGACAGCATCATCCAGCAACTGGGAAAAGCCGGATTGCACCCCGTCGAAGTGAGCGCGGCAGGGGACAATGCAATGGCCCTTTTGGCTGCCATGCGTGGTGGCAAGGCAAACAGGAGCGCAGGCCTATCCCTCTCCGCTTCCAAGATGCTTCTCCTCAACGGGAAGAAGGCCAAACTCCGGGCCTATGAAACAAAAGAAGCCGCAATAACCGCTCTCGAAGGGATGATGGCGTTCCAGGAGAGGAGAAAGGAAGAGGCCGAAGTGGAAGGCCAAGAGTTTTTTCCCAGCCATTTTTTCCGAAAAGGCCCCTATGTCCTGGAGGTCAAAGGATCCCGTTTAGGTCCCGACCTGAAGCCCAAAGCCGTTGACCTGAGTCCACAGTTCTTGGAAAAAGTGGAACGAGCCTTTTCAAAGTAGAAAACCCGTCCGCGGGTTTTACGTTGCGAAGCCCTCCGGGCTTTGCCATACCCCCCCGAAAGCCTTCCCCGCACTCCCCCCGGCTACGTTTTCTTCAGCCCCAAGGGGACTTGCCCGAAGTCCAAGATCTCCATATAAAAACACATCTAGAGCTGCTTCGAGCCCCTTTTCTAGAATGAAAAGCAATCGCCTTCCAACCATTCCTGGCAGAAGACTTCGGGGACTCAGGACTTTTTTGAAGCGACCTTTTGAATGACTCGTGTTCAAAAACCCTAAAATTCAGGCCCAGACCATGACAAAGAA
>Ga0256841_1002025_pt1 | contig 16637 bp, 12 predicted proteins | sample 356308metaG_FD_185971 | JGI IMG/M metagenome (GOLD analysis project Ga0256841, IMG submission 185971) | Hydrothermal vent microbial communities from Mid Atlantic Ridge, Atlantic Ocean - 356-308 | ecosystem: Environmental > Aquatic > Marine > Hydrothermal vents | place: Atlantic Ocean: Mid... | reverse complement strand
CTTTCGCCGTTCGCTGTACTCCTTCCACATACCCGGTTAAAATTACGATGTTGCGAGCTTTCGTCAACAGCGCCGATGAATTTGAGTTTACCATAAATTCTTTTAGCAATGGGGTTCCCGGTGATATTATAGCGGGACCATGGCTGACATCGTCCGACGGTTCTCAGATGTGGGCTAACTTCGAAATTCCCGAAGACGAACAGTTGGAAATAACCAGCGGCGATTTCTGCGTAGTTTTCAATTGGCTGCCTGAAACACCCAACACTCCGGGCGTCGGAGGAGATCAAACCGCTCCGGATAACCGTTCCTTCTGGAGGCTTGGGGATTGGACGCAGGATTATTCGAACGACTTTATGCTCCGTGCGGTGGTATTTGATGAAAATCAAACCTCCGTTGAGGAGTTGGGCGGTTCATTACCAAAAGGTTTTGATCTCGAGCAGAATTATCCCAATCCATTTAATGCTACCACAAATATCACCTTCAGCATCGATGGGACTTCCGATGTTACCTTAAGTATATATAACCTCGCCGGACAATTGGTGGAGACTCTTGTGGACGGAGTTCAGCAATCCGGAGTTCATACAGTAAATTGGAATGCAAATAATTTTTCCAGCGGAGTTTATTTCTACCGTTTAAGTGTCGGGGACAAAGTAATAAACAAGAAATTAGATTTAATTAAATAAAAACCACTCTCTAATCGTAAGCCCGCATATCCCCGGACCTTTTATGGTTCGGGGATATTTTTATAACACTATGAATATCATAAGGATAGAATGAATAATGGAGGGCTCAAATGAGAATAAATATTGTGTGAAATAATTCACACAATCGATAGTTTTTACTTGACAAAAGTTTAAGGGTTTTTATATTGCAATATACACTATTTTAGTCTATGTTTGTATCGATAATAAAATGAGGAAGGAAAGATTTGCGACTGACGAAAAAAGGCGATTATGCCTTGAGGGCGGTAATTCAATTGGCATCGGCTGATGGGGTTCCCAAATCGATAAGTCATTTATCGAAGGTTGGCGCTATTCCCCGAAATTTTGCGGCTAAAATTCTAAAAGAACTCGCTAATGCTGGCATATTAAAATCATATGCGGGAAAAAATGGGGGATACCGATTAGCAAAATCGGCGGAAGAAATAAGCTTTCGGGAGATTATAGAAGCAGTGGAAGGTCCAATAATAATCAACCGATGTATTGAAGATTCCTCAGATTGCTCCCGCGTAGGTTTTTGCAGGATGTATGATGCGTGGATGACGACACAGCGTAAGGTTGTCGATTTATTGGATGGGGTCAGGATAAGCGAGATTATCGATAAGAAAATTGATACTTTTAGCGTGGGATAGAATTAATACACTTGATTATTGATAGATTGGTAAATCGGTTGTTTACGAATAGGAGTTAAAATGACACAATTAGGTCCATATAGCGAAAAGGTGATGGATCATTTTATGAATCCTCGTAATATGGGTGAATTAGAGGGGGCAAACGCTATTGCGGATGTTGGCAATCCGTCCTGCGGAGATATGATGCGCCTTTATTTGAAGATAGAAAACAATATAATCACGGATGTGAAATTCAAAACTTTCGGTTGCGGAGCGGCAATTGCTTCTTCCTCTATGTTGACTGAAATGATTAAGGGAATGCCTTTGGATGAGGCTTTGAAAATAACCAATCAAGAAGTAGCTGATGCGTTAGGAGGGCTTCCGCCGGTGAAAATACACTGCTCGCTGATGGCAGAGGAAGCATTAAAGGCAGCGGTCGAGAATTATGAAAACCGGAAGAAGGAGCCAATAACGGCTAAAGCCTCCTAATAACAAATTAATTCACATTTAGTTCAATGAAGCCCCATCGTTATAATGGGGCTTTAATTTTATTTGTGTTGGAATGTATAATATCGGTTGGACAATATCCCCTTGTAATTTCCGCTTTCGATGATTTCGTTTATATTTAATAGGCGATAATTGTTAAAAAAATAAATTGAATCCTGATAATCCGAAAAGAATAGCGCATCCTTATAAGGGAATAAACGGTTTCTGTCGAAATATTCCTTATGAAGCAAGAGAAAATCCGGTTTATATTTTCGTAGGACATCGAAATACCATTTACAATCTTTGAGAATTTTCGCTCCGTATTTTTTTTTAATTTCCACGACTTCCGGACTTACCAATCCTATTTCACAAAATATATAACGCTCGGAAATAAAACCTATTTGAGGAATTGACTCGGTGAAAATCGAGATGTCGGGGGGGGTATGGTCTCGAAAATAATATCCCCTTTCCTCCAAATCCACCATCCCCGGTCCGCCTTGACCATAAGCAGGTTGAAAATAGAAAACCCGCCATGCTATTAAAATTATCCAAGAGAATAAAATAATGATGATACCGAATTTGAAAAACGGTTTTCCTGAAAAAGAGGACACATTGCCCCAATTATGTTTAATTAAGATCGTCAATAAAATCAAAACAAGAGGGAATAGCGGGTAGCCATACCAAACAAACATCAGCGTACGGCCATACCACAAAAAAGCAGGATATAGAATAATATAACCGACTACCGGGATATATATTATTGCCTTATACCTAAACGAATACTTTAACAGCAGAAGGCAAAAGACCATTATAATAATCCATAGAATAATAACCAAAAAGGGGTTGGATGCAATGCGGTCGGGGAAGGTGATCCCAAGCACTCCAATTAAGTTTTTGAAATCGAGGTGATACAGAGGCCCATAACTTACCCGCTTGGCGATAACCGATAGGGGAAGAGGATTACCAAAATAAATCGTAAGCAGAATTATTGAAGGTAGAGCCGCAGTAGCGAAGGATATAATATATTTAAGAATTGCCTTTTTATTGGCGAGGTATCCCAATGCAAGAGCCGTCACCCAAATTAAGCCGTCGGGCCTAATGGTGATAAGTAATCCTCCCAATAACCCGGGCAATATAGTTTTATTGTTCAGGAAAAGGTAATACGAGAGCAGAAAAACCATTATGAATAATGGTATTTCCATCCCCGAAGCGGAGCTGTCGATAGATGGTGGGTAAGTGCAATAAATAAAAGCCGATAAAAGCGCAAGGTACTCTTTCCCCGTTAATTTGTGGGTGATTTTATAGATAAGATAAGTTGAGGCGATAAAGAATATCCCATCGATAAATCTTGCTATCTCAGGGATATGGTTTGGGGAAAATATCAAGGATAAAAGGGCTAACAGGATTGTGAAAAAGGGAGTGGTGGTTCCCAATGTCCGTATGGAATCGTTGTAGGTAAATCCCAACCCTTCGGCTAAGTGCTTGGCATAGCGAAAAGTAATGTAAGCGTCATCATAGCAAATGGGGAATCTTATATAAGCCGATAAACTCATCAATGCGGATATCGCTATTATAAGCAGTAGCAGAGTTTTGACTTGTAGTAATTTCTGGGATTCGATGAATTCTTTTTCCATTGGATTTATCATAAATCTCTCACCCCAATTTAGCAAATACTTAATGGTAATAGAATGGGTCAAAAATAAGAAAGCCCCCGAATTTAATCGGGGGCTTAAGGATAAGGCGGTTTCCTTAAATTACTTCAAAAGCATCAATTTCTTAACTTGATGGAAGTTCCCCGCCTTTAATGAATAGAAATAAACTCCACTGGAATAATGCGATGCATCCCATTGGACGGTATGATAACCCGCATTGATATGCCCGTTGATCAAGGTAGTAACCTTCTGACCGAGCAAGTTGTAAACATCCAAAGTTACATCGTTATCGGTCGGGAGCTGGAAGTTAATCGTAGTCGTTGCGTTGAACGGATTCGGATAGTTCTGATTAAGGGCAAACGAATTGGGAACATTCTCTAACCCGTTTACTTCCTTATCGAACATTCTCCAATCATAACTATGCCACGATCCACCTTTCCCGGCGGGAGCGATTACATCAAAGTCGAAATAAGCACTGTCCAATTTGACATCGGGATAATCGCCGACGAAGGCATAATATGTATAGGAGCCTTCGGGAGCAACACCAGGAATATCCTGCGCAACATTGAAATAGGTTATGCTGCTGTATGCGGGAACCGTGATATTGTGATATACGTCCAATTGATATCTTCCAATACCAGGTACATCCAATTGAATCCATACATCATTGGTCCAAGACAAGCCGGCGGTATTAATCAAGTGTCCGTTGAAATGAAATACCCCGGGAGCGGAAACCTGTATCGGTGGATTAATCGGTTCCATAGCAATCATCGCATCGCCGGTGTTCATAAGCAAGTCCTCATCGTTTCCGCGGAACCTGATTACATAATGATCCCATGAGTAAGACATTATACCGGTTATCGTATAACCCTCACCAATAGTGTAAGTGGGTGAGTGCGGATAAAGCTGGAATTCAACGCTGTCGGTTCCCGTAGCCGCATCCACGAACAAGAGATTGTTTCCGTAATGACCGAAGTCATCCGCTATCAACTGCATATTGAACAAGCGGATCAAACACCCCTCCCACATTTCGGAATTAACTCCATTGTATATGCACTGGGAAGCGGAGACTTCAGAAGCCGGATATACCGCATGCTCACCGAATTGGACTTTACCTTCATCGATATGATAATAATCGAGATTTATGTTGGTTTCGCCGTAATTTTCGTTTACTACTCCGGCTACAATTACATTATCCCCTTCTTTTATACCGGCATTGAAGCCCGAATATATCTTCACGCCATAAGCGAAAGAATAGCTGGTATCCTCAATATACCAATAAGCACCGGAGCTGGTTAAATCCGTGCTATCACAAGTGGCGACACCTTTAACGGTTACAGTTTCGCCTACCAGTTGCGAAGTGTCGTCATTCCCCGGATCCACAGGGGTTTGGACATTTATAATCGGGGTAATTCCACCGCGGAAGTTCAAGGTGTCGGGATCAGGCATTGGGTTATTATTCAAATCATAAACGCCGTCCACTACCAACATTTCCTGCGAACCGCCGTTCATCGGATCGGTGACCAAATCCACAATATAACCGGTGGTATCCAGAGTCGCTGAATAAATGGCGATTGTTCCGCCGGGCGATTGGGTAATATTGTAATTCGCTATATCCTCAGCGGTGGTTTCATCGACATCCTCGCTGAAGTAAACCCTGACGGTCGAGGGTCCGGTTGAGAAAGCATTTGTAGCATCCGGACCGGTAATATCGCCCGGTTCCCAAGTTGAATTCTGCGCCATCGGGGTTCCGAGGCTATCCAATGAACCCGCCCAGCTATTTCCGTCGTTACGGTCGTAGTTTTCGTTTTTAAGCTCGATGGATGGACCGCCGGAGCCGGTTGTGGGCCAGCTGCCACCGTTGTCATAGGAGACGCTGTCTATGATTGTTCCATCGGCGGCGTATAAGCGGGTATCATCTCCGCTGTTGTTTAATCCGAAATCGAAAGGACCTACTACGGTCCCGACCACATCGGGATACCTATCGGCAAAGGAATCCGGATCAACCGATATAATTATGTAATCGTTCGGTTGTATTTCGGTTCCGCTGGGAATTATGAATTCGTGGGCATCGTAGTTGTCTTTGAATACCCAGCCGCTCATATTGACCGCATTTAATGAGTCTGGATTGTATAATTCCACCCATTCGTAAGCTCCATCGTTTCCCGGGGGGCTGTACATTATCTCATTAAAGATAACATCGCCGAATTGATGCGTGATGTCGGTTACATAATATGAGTCCGTAGCGGAAACGGTTGAGTCTCCGGAATCATCCCAAGCTACGATGTAATATGTAACAGTAGTTCCTTCTGACTGTCCGGGAATTGTGGCAAAGAAAGAATCGGCGACATTGGACATCGCTAAAGCAGTATAGCCTGAACCAGTGTCGAATAGCAAATCAGCATTTGATACTGATAAGGCCATTGCCATATCCGTTATGGTGGCGGAAACTTCGCAGTCTTCGCCTACTCCCGGGTTTTCGGGATCTCTTACAATGTTGGAAATAATAGGGGGTTGGTTACCGCCGGAATAAACCGTATTAATCGCAGCCGGAGAACCGGGACTATTGGGATCGTTATCATTGGAAGCAAGCCAGCTTGTCCCAACATTGTTGTCCCAATCGGGATTTACAAATTCGCAGGATGGGCCTCCGTTGTCAGGGTCGGAAGGCCAATCATAATCTCCATCGTAATAATAGACTGAATCGATTACGGCGCCGGTTGCGGTGGAAAGAACCAAATTACCGGCGGAGTTCCCCAAATTACCCTGATAAAAATTGCCATAGACCTTGCTCGGATCGACCGAGTAATGCGAAGAGCTTGTCATCGAATCCGCATTGCGGGCAATGATTAAATAATCATCGGCATTTAATACATCGCCGCTGCCAAAAGCATATAGGGTATCGCCATTGGGGTCACTGTAGAAATTGCATAGGTTGATACCTTCGAGATCTACCGCATCGGGACCATTGTTATAAATCTCCACATACTCATAGTAAGTATCGCTCATATCCTGCCCGGACGCCGGATTATACATTATCTCGTTGATAACCAAATCCGAAGAATCCGCAAGGGCAGGTCCGGCGACAATGAAGATGATGGCTAAAATTGCCATTATCATCGAATATCGTTTCATTACCTTCTCCTGTTTTTTGAAAGTTTAATGTTTGTAAAGAAACCTAAATAATTTGTGGAATGTAATTCCACTGTTCGCTCCATTAGTTTTCCTACACTCACCTCCTTCTTTTAATTAGGATTGAATCTTGTACTTTATTTTAAGCGCTTGACTCAATTAAGTATCTAAGTATTCTAGTTCTACATTGATTTTATTCCGCCCAAAGGCGCCTTACATCTTAGAAGAATTTATAACAAAGAAAATGTTAAGAGAAGATTTCCTTATCGATCTTTATCATCGCTATCGAAAAAGCCTAATGAAGAGTTATCCCTTATCTTATATAATTAAATACATTTTTCCGAATTTTCAAGGAAAATCGTCATTTTTTTTGATTAATAGCCTTTAAAAGCCTTTCATTATAACTGTAATTATGGCTTTGTCTCGATAGTTCCCGCTCACCTCGAGATTAACGATTTTATAACATTTCTCAAATAAAGAGATCTCTTTTGGGATAGAGCCTCAGTAATTATCCTGACAATTGGTTCCGTATTTGAAGCCCTGATATGAACCCAGCTATCCTTGAAATCAAGTTTTATCCCATCGGTATAATTGATTTTAGCATCAGGAAACTCCTTCCCGAGTTTTTTTGCCAATTTCCGAATATTAAATTTATCAACTTGCTCTTTATCCTTTATCATTATATATCTCGGAAGGTTATCCACCGTTTCCGAAACGCTTCTTTTATTTTTGGATAAATAGGATAGTATTAATGCAATACCGACCGCCCCATCCCGTCCATAAAGAAGGGGGGGATAAATCACCCCGCCATTACCTTCACCTCCGATAACGCCTTTTATTCTTCTTAGTTTCAGAGAAACATTTATTTCTCCCACTGCGGTTCGATAAACTTTTTCCGAATAACGGGAGGCGATATCATCTATTATTCGGGAAGTAGATAAATTTACCGCAACATTCCCTTTATGAAGTGATAAAATATAATCAACGGCAAAAGCCAAAGTATATTCCTCCCCGATTGGAACTCCGTTCTCATCGACGATGGCGAGCCTGTCGGCGTCGGGATCGTGGGCGAAGCCGATATCGCATTTGTTTCGTTTGACGCTTTCGGATAATTGTTTCAAATTTTTAGGTATTGGTTCGGGCTTATGAGCAAAATACCCATTTGGCTCACAATTGACGGGAATAACACGACATCCCAATTCTTTCAACAATTTCGGGGATAATAAAGCGCCCGCCCCGTTGATGCAATCCAAAGCAACCCTGAATTTACGCTTCTTTATTTCAGCAATTTTGACATCTTGAAGTTTCAATATCTTATTGATATGCATCGGAATGTAATTGTCGTTGATGATATTTCCCAATTTGTTGAAGGGTTTGTAAGCATAATTGTTGCTTCGGTAAATTTCCAATAGCCGCTTTCCTTCCGCGGGGCTTAAAAACATCCCCTTGGAGTTGAGAAATTTTAGGGCGTTCCATTCCAATGGATTATGGGAAGCGGTGATTATTATTCCACCGGCAGCTTTGAAATCCTTTACCGCCAATTCCACTGTTGGTGTCGGGCATATTCCGATATCGATTACATCGAGTCCACAGCCCGCCAATCCTGAAATCACAGCGGATTTGATTATTATTCTTGAGGGTCTTGTATCCGTCCCAAGAACAATTTTACCGTTGCGGCGGTAACTACCAAATGCGGCGGCAAGTTTCAAGGCCGTTTCTGGCGTTAAACCGTCTTCGGCTCCGATTATACCCCGCGCTCCTGAAATGGAAATCAGTAAATTTTTATTACCCATCATATTCCTTACTAACATTTTGTTTATTAATGTATTCTAACTCAAATTTGGAGGGTAAGCAAGCCTCTTTTCTGAATCGAGTGGAATAATATCTATATTTCATCAATAGGGTTTATACTATTTAATTTCGGGATATCAACCGGATTTATCGGTTTAACCAAAACAGATTTCTCTTTATTGTATATTGCTTTTCCGGGAGTAGAATTCTTTGGTTTTCTGACATATTTTACTTCAGTATAGACAACAGGAACTATTGAAGAATTTCGCGCAGAACTGAAATAAGCAGCCACGGATGCCGCCTTTTCAATAATATCCCTCGGGAATTCGTAATTTCGGTGAGGGCGTTTTAGTATTATATGGGAACCGGGCGATTGTTGGGAATGGAACCATAGATCGTTTTTTGATGAGAATTGAAAGGTTAGTTGGTCGTTGCTTTTATTGTCCCGTCCCGCATATAATTTTATCCCATTATCGAACTCATAAGCCCTAAAATTAAATGTTTTGATCGGGGTCTTTCCTCTCGCTTTTAAATCTTCCTTATTTATATCTATTCCGAGATTGAAAGCATCATCGATCCGAGATTTTAATTCCTCCTCGTTTTTGGCGGCTTTAATTCTCGACAGCAGGTCGTATAGGGATTTGAGTTTTTTGCTAATCAAGTCGTTCCTTTTTTGTGCTGATTTAATCCCCCTTTGTGACTTACGGTGCTTTTTATAGTAATCGGCGGCATTATCGGGAATGCTTTTATATGGATTTACGGGGATTGTAATCATAGGTTTATCCGATTCGAAAATATCCTCGATTCGAACTCCCTTTTTACCGCGAATATCGATATTGGGGTTAATGAGCAATAGATCCCCGTATTTCCTGAAAAGGTCGGCATTGCCGTATAGTTCCAATTCACCTTTCAATTTATGAGTTAATGCCTCCGCTTTTTGAATATTGTTGTTGGTGGATTTTATCAAACGGGAGCGGAGCCGCTTTATATTATTTTCTTTTTCAATATAGCTTCCAAAGGATTCAATAGCCCTTAATATGGAGCTAAAAACTTTTGCCTCCCCCGATAAGATGTCCGCTTTCGGTTTATGAAATGAGAAATAGAAATAAGCTGGAACTCCTTCCTTGAATTTAATTAAGGGGACCGCATAAATTATTTTTTGCTCCAATTCCCTTGTCTCGGAAATAAGCCTGTTTAATTGTTCCTCATTCAATGCCGAAATACCGGTTTTGGGTTCAATATTAATGTGGCGGAGGAATTCTGAGGCTGTCATCGTATCGATTCCTTGAATATAGTCAGCGAGTAATTCCTTGGCGTTGAGAGATGGAATTTCCTCGATTAACTTCTTTATATAATTCTCCCTGACTTCGGATGGGGATGGTAGCGTAAGTTGTTTCGGAAAAATAATCCTTTTATATTTAACTTTGAATAGTGACCACTTAATATCCAATGAATCGTTTTCGGAAAATAGTATATTTCGTTTTGATGGGATTAAATTGAAATATAGGGCGAACTGTTTCCCTTTGGTGTCAGCTAATGTAAATTTCACTATGCGGTCGAAGTTAATTTGGCTGATATCGATTATTCTTTGTTTAATAAAGGGAGGCGTTAGTATTGTAATATCCTGTTTCCCTTTTGAATTGAAATCATCAATTAAACCAAGCCGACAAGATTTAGGATCGGGAACAAATTGCAAATGTATCACCTCAGAAAATTTACCGATAGAAAGGATAATATGGTTGTTATGTCGATTCCGATATAGTTTATTTATTGACTTACCGATAACGATATGCTGTAATTCGTTAATTAATGCTTTAATATGAAGGGAGTATAACCACATATTATTAAACCGCTCTTAATGGACAATTGCAATTAAAAGACGATAATTATTTTAATCCGTAAATGGAAAGTATTTTATCGATGATATTTCCAAAAGCGGTTGAAAACATAAAACCTTCTTTCTTAACTTTATCAACTATAAGAAAAATTGATTGACAAATAATAAATAACATTTATAATGAACGCTTTATCGGAGGAAATGCCTTGATATACAGTATGACCGGTTTCGGCAAAGGTTCCGCGGAGGGGGAGAGTTTTGGCGTCGAAGTTGAAATTAACAGTGTAAACAGCCGCTATTTGGATATCAAATTCAAATTGCCTAATTATTTATATTCGGCTGAGCATCAACTTAGAAAGTTGGTTGCTAATAAAGTCGATAGGGGAAAGCTAAATATCACCATCAACATTTCTATTTTCACTCCGGATTTCAAACCGATAGGCATTGACATTGAGGCGGCGGAGAAATTCTACGAAGAGTTGACGCTTTTAAATAATAGGCTTGGATTAAATCAGGATATCGACATATCTTTATTACTTTCTGCACCGGACATAATAAAGAATAACTATTCTGATAAAAACCTTGAAAGTATAATCCCGGAAGTTAAAAAAGCATTGGATGAAGCCTTGGATAATTTAGCGCAAAATCGCAATAGGGAAGGAGAATTCCTTTCTGCGGACATCAAAGAACGCTTAGGACTGGTTATCTCCAATGTGGACGCAATAAATAAACTTGCTCCCGCTAATTCGGAGAAGTTGCTCAAGAAAATTCGTGAAAAGCTCATTGCCGTTTTGGGAGATATCGAAATGGACGAAACCCGTCTTATGTTGGAAGCAGGTGTATTGGCCGAGCGATATGATATTACTGAGGAACTTGTAAGACTGCGCAGTCATATAGATAATTTCCTCTCAGATCTTAACCGAGGCGGAACTATTGGCAAGAGATTGAATTTTATATTGCAGGAGATGGGACGGGAGATTAATACTGTGGGAGCGAAATGTAACGATGCTTCGATTTCCGCATTGGTAGTCAATATCAAGGAGGAACTTGAAAAAATCCGCGAGCAAGCCGCCAATTTGCAGTAGTTTATGAATATCCATATTGAATTGTATTTAAGGTAAGTTATATGATAGAGAGGAACATAAGGAAGGGTTTGTTAATAATTTTATCCTCGCCCTCCGGCGGCGGAAAAACCAGTATATATAAGAAAATACTTGAGCATAATCCAGAGTTTCTATATTCGGTTTCCGCAACGACAAGGCCTAAAAGAGTTGGAGAGATAGACGGAAAATCTTATCATTTTTTATCGGTGGACGAATTCCGCAGACAGATTGAAGAAGGGAAATTTGCGGAATGGGCTTTGGTTTACGGGCATTATTATGGAACATATAGGAGTTTTATTGATAGGGCTTTGGCTGAAGGCAAAATTGTCTTGATGGATATCGACACTCAGGGCGCCAAGAACTTAATCGGATTATATAAAGAGGCGGTTGATATTTTTATAATACCGCCCTCTTATGAAACATTGAAGAAGCGATTATATAAAAGGGATACCGACGATAGGTATGCCCTGAAATTAAGGTTGGAGGAAGCGCTAAAGGAAATAAATGAATGGCCGAATTATAAGTATGTCGTAATCAACGATAGCTTAAGGAAAGCGGTTAAAAAGGTCGAAGCGGTCATTACGGCGGAAACATTGAAATCCTCCAATTACCCGAAAAATTATTTTCAAAAATTATTCGTTGGAAAAGAAAATGACTAAAACACAAATAGCAGTGATGGAGGAATAATTATGAGGCTTATTTCTAGTGACGACATTAGGCGTATTTGCAAAAATAACTATGAAGCGGTTATTATTGCCTCTCAATATGCCAAGAAATTAAATTCTATGCGGATAGCTAAATTGCAAAACGAGGATGAGTTTGAGGAAGAAGAAATCGAAAAACCGAAATATAAAATAACCACCCAAGCGTTGTTCGATTTGGTTGACGGCAAAATTAAATTCAAAAGGGCTGAATAGGAAACAGGATAATGGCGCGCAATATAAAATCATTGGTAATAGTGGAATCTCCGACGAAGTCAAAAACACTGAAGAAATTCCTCGGTAAGGGTTTTGAAATTCAAGCTACAAACGGTCATATAAAGGATTTACCGAAGAAGAAATTCGGCGTTGATATTGATAACGGTTTTACCCCCGATTATGAAATTATTTATGGTAAAAAGGCAATCATAAATAAACTTAAAAAATCGGCTCGTTCGGTTTCTACAGTTTATTTGGCTCCCGACCCGGACAGAGAAGGGGAAGCTATCGCTCAGCATATAGCGGAGATATTATCCGATGGAAACAAAAATATTAAGCGCGCCGCATTCAATGAAATAACGGAAAAGGCTGTCAGGGAAGCCATCGAGAATGCGGGGGAAATAAACAAGAATAAGGTCTTTGCTCAACAAGCACGTCGAATCTTGGATAGAATCGTAGGCTATAAAGTTTCTCCGATATTATGGAAAACTATTACAAAAGGGTTGTCGGCAGGTAGGGTACAATCGGTAGCTTTGCGCGTTGTTTGTGAGCGCGAAGATGAAATAGAATCTTTTACGCCGAAGGAATATTGGTCGGTGTTATCCGAATTTAAGGCGAAAGCAGGCAATTTTGAAGCAAAGCTAACGAAGATAAATGGTAAAAAAGCCGTAATTGAAAACGAAAAGGCCGCCTTTGATATTGTAAAACAAATAAAAGCTAATGAATTTATAGCTAAAAGGGTTAAGGTCGAGAAAAAGAAAAGGAATCCCCTACCGCCTTTTATAACTTCGACCTTGCAGCAGGAAGCGGCAAGACGCTTGTATTTCTCCACCCAGAAAACTATGTGGGTTGCTCAATCGCTTTATGAGGGAGTGGAAATAGGCGGTGCGGGTTCTGTGGGCTTAATTACATATATGCGAACCGATTCCGTGAGAATAGCCTCGGAAGCCTTAAACAACTCTCGTGAAGTTATATCCAAGCTGTACGGAACTGAGTATCTCCCGAGCAAAGCGAATCAATACAAAAATAAAAACAAGGCTCAAGATGCCCACGAGGCAATCAGACCTACTTATTTCAATTATCCACCATCCGAAATCAAGACATATCTTACAAAAGATCAATATAAACTTTATTCATTGATATGGGCTCGTTTTTTAGCTTCCCAAATGTCGCCGGCTCGAATCCTTCAAACATCTATCGAATGTCAAGGTGGCGGATTCATTTTTAAAGCTACCGGAAGCCGAATCGCATTTGATGGTTTTCTCCGGGTATATGAGGATATCAAAGGGGAAAACGGTAATGGCGAAGAGATCAATCAAACTTTGCCACAGGTGGAGGAAGGGGAGAAGCTTAGGGTAATCAAGATTACCCCGAAACAGCATTTTACAAAACCTCCCCCTCGTTATACGGAAGCATCATTGGTCAAAGAACTCGAATCCAAAGGAATAGGCAGGCCTTCGACCTATGCGCAAATTATAGATACATTAAAGAAAAGGAAATACACGGAAGTTAAGAATCGAAGATTTTTCCCAACGGAATTGGGAAGGATAGTAAATAAGGTCTTGACCGATAATTTCAATAGAATTTTCGATGTGGAATTTACCGCCGATATGGAAAACGATCTGGACAAAATCGAATATGGAGAGTATGATTGGCGTAAACTGTTGGAGGATTTTTATAAGCCCTTTTCCAAAAATCTCCTTGAGGTTGAGAACCGCAAAGAGCTGATAAAAAAGGAAACTACCCAACTCGCAGGGATTAAATGCGATAAGTGCGGGAGTGAAATGGTAATAAAATGGGGAAGGCACGGGAAGTTTTTAGCTTGCTCGGCTTACCCCAAATGCAAGAATACTATGCCCATCGAGGGAGAGGAAAAAGAGAATAACACCGCTATCGGCGAGAAATGCCCAAAATGCGGCAGTGATTTGGTTATAAAGATGGGACGCTACGGGAAATTTATCGCCTGCAGCCGATACCCTGAGTGTAAATTCACAAAACCTCTTGGCACCGGAGTAAAATGCCCTGAAGAGGATTGTGATGGTGAAATTGTTGAAAGGAGATCGAAAAAGGGGAAAATATTTTATTCCTGTTCCAATTATCCAAAATGTAAATTCGCGATATGGTATAAGCCTATTGATAAAAAATGTCCCAGTTGCGGATACGATTTTTTGGTAGAAAAATATTCTAAAAAAGAGGGGACCTACTTATATTGCATAATGTGCAAATTTAGGGAAGCACCTTCACCTGAGGAATCCGAAGGGGAAAAGGAAGAAGTATTACAATAATGTACAAATCGGTTGAGGAAAAATCTTTTATAAATTGGGTCAATAATTTCTATGTTTACCTAAAAAATAGTAACTACTCACCGAATACAATTGAAGCTTACATAAGGGATATAAATCAGTTCCATAATTTTTACTTTACCGAAGAAAATTCAAAAGGCCCTTCGCTAAAAGCCATTAAGAGACTCGATATTCGGAATTACATTTCATCTCTGATTTCAGCAGGACTTTTTGATTCATCAATCGAACGCAAGTTGGCAGCCTTAAAGCACTATTTTAAGTTTCTTGTTGATGAGGGTGCAATTGAAACAAACCCCGTTTATAATTTCTCACGCCTCCGGAGAAGACGAAATTTACCTGTGATCCTTTCGGAAAGTCAAATAAGGGATTTATTTAATAGGCCATTTTCAGGCAGTTTTTCCGGAACTCGCGATAAAGCGGCAATCGAGCTCTTTTATTCCAGCGGATTGAGGTTGTCGGAATTAATCAATATTAAACTCAATGATATTGATCTTTCGGGAATGATTGTTAGGGTAACCGGCAAGGGTGATAAACAAAGAATTGTTCCAATTGGCGAGTGTGCGGTTAATGCCATTAAAATATATTTAATATACAGACGCAATATAATCGATTCCAAAGATAATTCGGAGCCTGAATATTTATTTCTAAACAAATTCGGGAAGCGGATATCTGCGAGAAATATGAGGGAGAGGGTAAAAGTTTATCTCAGGAAAATATCCGAAGATCCATCTGTTTCGCCCCATACATTGCGTCATAGCTTCGCCACGCATTTATTAGATAGAGGGGCTGATCTTCGCGCTATTCAGGAGATGTTGGGGCATACATCTTTAAGGATAACTCAAAAATATACCCATATTTCTCCCGCGCATATTACCAAATCCTTCAAGAAAGCTTTCCCGCGAGCCTAATACCTTCAATCTACTTAAGAATTTATTTTTTTTGCACCGCTATTTTTACCGGATTGGAATGGGGGTTTCGAGACCAAATCTCATCACTCGTCAATGCCTTTTTTGTGATACAGACCTCATCAATTAAACCTGTATAATCATGGTGTGGATCGCTTATATGTCTGGCGATGGAAAAATCCTTAGTGGGATTGGATATTTCTCCGGTTATAAAGGATATATCGATGGGGTCGCCATGAGGCTTGCCATCCAGATATAATTGCATTTGCCCCTTTTTTCGATCGACTACTACCGCAATATAGATCCATCTTCCATTATAACGGTTAACATCGCCCCAATGCTGGTGTAAGCAATTGACTCCGTCCGATAAATCCATTAAAACATCGTATGGAATTTCTTCTGTTCCGGCATTTGCGAGTTCTAATTCCCACCCGGGGGTAGTTATGGAATAGTTTTCCTTTTTGCAGACCATACCACGACGGTAAGGGTCTCCTTTAAGGGGTTTGGTAATAATTTCAACGGTAAAATCGCTCATCCCCATATCGAAATCGTTGGCGTTTTCATGGCTGATATAACCAAATTGCGAATTCGGGTGCGGGTTTGGCCCATAATCACGGACAACATTGATGCAAATCGATTTCCAGAAATCCTCTCCGGCAACGAAATTTGAGGAATCAATATTGACGCCTATAAGGTTATTGGAATGACCTGAAAGATCATTTAGATTATAATCGAAGCTATAGAGTCCGACCGTTTGTTGGAAAGGCATAAGCCAATGCACATCGTCCAAATAAGGAGCATTGATCGTTTCGGCAAATATAGCCGACTGTAACAAAAAGATAGAAACCGACAGAATTATCAAGCTGATGATTTTTATTTTATTCATTTTTCCCTCCTTTGAAGTTATAACTTTAATATCGGTTTCGCTTTCCTGTATTTTAGGGGAACAGCGTATTTTGAATCCGGATGGAAAAGTTGAGGGAATTAGTTAGAATACTCGAATTAGGGGTAATAATCCGCGGGAATAGGTGAATAAAGTTCTTGACAGGGAAAAGAGATATTGGTAAAATTAATTTTTAATTACGGAGAGAAATGCGCTTCGTTGTAGTTTTTTGGTAAGGAAATAATTGGGGCCGTAGTTCAGTTGGGAGAACGTTTGACTGGCAGTCAAAAGGTCAGGG
>Ga0256841_1002024_pt1 | contig 16639 bp, 13 predicted proteins | sample 356308metaG_FD_185971 | JGI IMG/M metagenome (GOLD analysis project Ga0256841, IMG submission 185971) | Hydrothermal vent microbial communities from Mid Atlantic Ridge, Atlantic Ocean - 356-308 | ecosystem: Environmental > Aquatic > Marine > Hydrothermal vents | place: Atlantic Ocean: Mid... | reverse complement strand
GGCGACCTGACAGGCGCGTCTCAGTGAAAACCGCCCGCCGAAGCGGGGGTTGGATGAAAAAATATACACTTGAATGCTCAGGGCCCGACGTCTCAGTGAAAACCACCCGCCGAAGCGGGGGTTGGCCGCATCTACCATCGGGAGTACGTGGAGGGGTTGTCTCAGTGAAAACCACCCGCCGAAGCGGGGGTTGGTACCACCGTGAATATGTGAAGGGGTTTAATTCAAGTCTCAGTGAAAACCACCCGCCGAAGCGGGGGTTGGAGCGCCCTTGCAAGCCATTGTTCCCAAAGATGGAATCGGGATTTTCAACCACCACATGTCGAATTGCATATCTGCCAACGATGTCAAAGAACTCTCTGTCCGAGTATGCCCCGAATTCTGCTTTCAGGTCAATGCCTTCTTTGTTCAACCACCATATGGGTCACATGATGACCACCCGTGCGCCGGGCATGTCGCTGCGCACGCCCAGTTCGCGCAGCCCCACCTTGTCCACCGGGGCGATCAGCACACTGTCCTGTTCGGTTTCGATCATCTCTTCCAGTTCGCGCGCCAGACGGGCAATCTCGGTTCGCGTGGCCCGCAGGAAAAACACTGACAATTGCCGGTGGGTTCCACTGCGTTCCATCAGCCGGAATACCCGCCGCCAGCGTTTCGGGCTGCGGATGTCATAGCTGACGAGATACAGGCGCCTAGCCATTTCAGCCCCGCGCCATCGGCGGGTCGGGCGGCATGGTGCCCTGGCGCAGGGCCGCGGCAAAGTCCTGACAATACCGGGTGATGGCCTGGCGCCAGCTCATCTCGGTGCCATTGTGGACCAGATGGGTCGAGAGCCGCCGTTCGAGAATATCCAGTGCCCGCCTTCGCCCGTCGCGCGACAGGCGGAAGCTGCCGTCGGGCTGTGTCTCAAAGCTCTCGGTGGTGAATTCCCGGTGTCGGATCGCAGCGATTACTGCGGTATCGACCATTGCCGGGCGCAGGGGGTCCACCAGGTCGAGCGCCAGGGCAGGTCGGCCGGGGCGTTGCGCGTGGAAATAGCCGACATGGGGATCGAGGCCGCAGGCTGTTGACGTGGCGGTTATGGTGCCGGTGAGGACCGCATAGAGGTAGGACAGCAGTGCATTTGTGGCGTCGCGCGGTGGCCGACGGGAGCGGCCGTCGAAGGTAAACAGGCTGTCGGTTTCACCCAACATGCGACCCCAGGCACCGAACCATGCGGCCGCAGCGGCGCCCTCGAGGCCACGCAGGCGTTCGGCCGAACGCGCACGCCCGGCCTGCAGCGCGCCCCGGCGCAACGCACGTGTTACTTGATCGCGAGCGCCTAGGCGGCGGCGGGCCAGGCGTGCGGTGGTGGCAAGCTTGGCGCTGACGGTCTGGCGCGCCAAGGCAAGGCACCGCCGCCGGTCCCCAATGGTCGCATATTGCGCCCGGTGTGTGGCGGTATATGTTCCGGTCAGGTCGGTGATCTGCCCCAGAAAATAACCATTGCGCGACAGCAGCACCAGCGGCACACCGCTGCGGGCCATGAGATGCAGGCAGGGCACGCTGACCTGAGCGCCGCCATGCAGGGCGACCAGCGAGACTTCTTCCGGGCGAAGGCTGCGAACTTCCCCATCCGCCTCGACATGCAGCATGGCGTTGCCCACGGATAGCCGTGCATCGTCTGCTAGGATGTGGAGGGGCAGCCGGGCCTCGTCGGCAATCGTGTACTGGTCTTCGATTTCGGGTACGGTGGCGGCGCGGTTACGCGCCCGGAGGAAGGCAAGCATGAATTTCTCCATCGTTCGGGCGTGGCAATCATACCGGATTCGGCCATGGCCCTTTTCTTCCCCAACATTGGGACGGGGCTAAATGGCGGCTGGAAGGTGCAGGAAGCAGAATTTCCGGACGCCAGAAAGAAATCAGTTTCCAGGCGATATTTTCAGGCACTCCGCATCACCTCTAGCATCGTTGCGTGCCGAAGCGTGTTCGATGCTTTCCGCGCCAAATATTCTTTGCCGAAAACCGTGGGCCATCTATACTTGCCGGAAAGCCCTGGGGGAAGCGCATGGCCTGTTCAAACATCTACATCATGACCAACACTGAATGGCACAACGTCAACATTGCAGTGTTGCAGGAACTGCCGAACCCGGACCTGATCGTCATTCTGGTGCCTCTCAGCGAGAGTGAGCTGAAAGACGGTAATTTGAGAAACCACCGTGAACGCCAGGCGATGAATTTCAAACGAGCATGGCATCTGGTTTTGCTGGAAAGGCAGGTGCAGGAAAAGCCCAAGGTAAAGGTCATCGTGAAGCCGCTTGAAGGCATTGAACATTGGCGCAAAGCCATCGTCGATTGCCTGAAGGACATTGAAACCGGAGCCGCAAGGAATGCAAGTGTGACATTCAGCTACATATCCGGGCCAAGCCAGGTCAAGATCGGTTGCTGGCTGGGACTGGACGATCTTGCACGTCAGCGCCCGGACCTGACAATCCGACGCGCCGCCTATGAAGCGACCGGGCACCTGCGGTTTTACGACTCAAGTGGCGAGGAACCCAAGAAAGAGATCAGGCAAGACATGTCGCCCGAAGTCTGGTTGGCGGCGCGTGGTTTCCATGAATACGAGGAGGCGCGAGAGAAGAGACACAAAAACGAGGAGGATGCCAGGAAATTTGCCAAAACGACACGCGAGCTGGGAAAATTATGCTTTGAAAGCTATCACACCATCGGGCTTGGATCCGGGTGGTTGGCGAATGTACTCAGGGAATTGCGTGCGCACCAAACGAGGCCGGTGACCTACAGGCTGGATCAAGTGACAAGGAAGGCAAGCGCCCTGAAACGTCGGGAAAATCCGGAGGCCTTAGATACTGGGCTGACGCGTCTGGTGACGATTTTGGGTGGGCTCACAGAACGTTTTCCGGGTGTAGAATTGAACAAGCAAGACTCTTCTCTGACCGTTCCGAAAAAAAGCGCGTCCGGTTTGGGGACTTGGTTGACCGGTGGCTGGTTCGAGGAATTCATCTATCTGCTGATGACGGACAGGGTCGGGAAGGATGCCTTGCGGCTCAACATGGAACTGCGCGCCGAGGGGCTTGACGATGAGGAAAGTAAAATTCTCAAGGACAATTCTGCCCGGGAACTGGACATTGTGGTAATGGGAAAAAGCCAGATGCATGTGATCGAGTGCAAGGCGAGTGGATATGGCTATTCAAAGGCGTCGGGGCTGGAAAAGCCTGGAAAATGGCGTGAGCAATGTGTCGGCATTCGCAAGGACATGATCGGGCCACGTGGGAGGATCCACCTTTTTTCGACGAACTATTTTGCAAGAAACAATGTCACGCGAAAATTTTTCGAGATGCAAGGTATAACGTTGGCCAGCAACCTGGCGGAAATCAAGGCCGCCTGCGACCGACTGGCTGCCGATATACGACCCTGAAGTTTACTACCCGTCCCCGTCGGGATGGGACAGGACAATGAAAAGACCCTGTTTTTCGTGCAGGATCTTGCCGATGTCGAGCCGAATTTTGTGATTCGCATATTGATCTGCGCCCAGTTCGACTATTACCCCTTCCTTCCCCTTGATGGTATCGCGGGCATTGTCCCTGAACCGTATTCGGGCGCCTTCGACCGGCTCCAGCGTGGCGGCGCCTGCGTTCGGGGCAGGGGCCGGGTCGGGTGCAGGCGCCGGGGCGGGTGGGGGTGGGCGAGGGAACTCGTCTCCGTTCGCATAGTCGTCAAGGAAGCCCTGACGATTTTTCTCTCCAATATAGGTGTCCCTGCAGTCGCGGTGGCTTCCCAATGTCATGTAGCAAAGGTCACCAGAATCGTTTTTGTCTGGGTTTGCGGCCTTGAGCAGGGCCTTGACCTGCACACTTCCCGACCAGCTCTTTCCATCGGCCTGGCAAACCTCTTCCATGTACTTGGTGAAAAGCTGAATGAAACCCGCCGCTTGGCGGTTTTCCCCATCCACTTCGAGTTTCACGTTCAGCGCCACCTCGCCCAGATGCAGGGGTTTGCCCATGCCCATACGATGGTGCAGGCTTGGCAGGCCCTCACCGAAGGCAGAATCATCGCCCCAACTCAGCGCCCAGAGCAACGCACCCAGTTCGACCGGCCGCAGGTTGTGGAAGGTGAGCGGAATGCAAAAGCGGTTATCGTGCGGGACGGCGTGCAGGATGTTCTGCACATTGTGATTGTTTTGCAAGTCGTCTGGTATTGGCGGCAGATCAATAGCCGTGGCCCCCTTGTAAGAGCAGGGCCAGATCTTGACACCAGCGAGTTCAGGTTCTGTCAGATGTCTGCCCTTGTGGTTCCTTGCCGGGCTGTAGGTGGCCATCGGGATACCCCTCGGGACCTGGTCGCCGCGGGCTTCCTGACGCACATAAAGGCCTGCATAGCTGGGCTTGGGAGAAAGCAGGATTGCCGGGCCCAGTTGAACCTCCTCGGGATCGTTCCCTTCGGCAAAACCCGGCCCGAACCAGGCGCGCCGCTTCAGCCCGCGCCCCTTGTTACCCTCGGCGGCGATGCCGAAGATCAGATGTGCCATGTCCAGCGGTGCCTCGGCGATGTCGGCGACGTGATCCGGGCTGGAATGGGCCAGAAGGTCATGGGTCGATTTCTCATGCGCGGCCTTGAAGGCAAAAGCCATGCCGAGCGTACCGAGCTTGCCCGTCTCATCGAGCCAGTAGAAGATCGGAACTGGTTGGCCGCGCTCGTATTCATCTTTCCAGAATTCCCAGTTCGGATTTGCATCCCGGCCCTTTTGCGCTTCGTGGAGATAGAGGAAGGCGTCCCAAGCAGTTTTCTCGACAAGAAATTGGGCATTTTTGCGAATATCGAAGAAGACAAACTCCCATTTCTTCTGACCAGCTTCGACTCCTTGATTATGTTTACCGGTCAGTACCAGCGTACCAGGTTTGGCATTCGGTCCGTTGCCAATCCGGGCGCGCCGATATTGAATTTCAAGTGTGCCGCCTTGATGCGGATACCATTGGGGGTCAGGGTCAATGTCGAATTTATAGGACAAGACCTTTAACCGGTTAAGATTCTCAAACCCCTTAAGAAAGCTCTGATAGCGTTGCCGGGCGTCACTCTTTTCGTGAAAAGGGTTTCCACCAGCATGCTCACCAAGTCTTCCCGCCCGACGCTTGGCATTAAGCAGTTCCAGCACTTCATCAACATGGATCCGCGCCATTTTGCAAGGGATGATCTTGGGATTGCCATTGGAGTCCTTGCGCAGAAACCCGGCCTTGGTTTTCGGGGTGACTCGGGTGGGTCTGCCGGGCGAGGTCTCGTTCAAACGCCTCTGGTAATGTTCCTTTGCCGTGGCCGTCCCCGACAGGTCACGGATGCCGAAGTGTCGCTTGTCCACGAAGGGGCCGAGCCGGCCGAAGGCGGCGATTTCCAGGATGGTGCGGCACATGCCCTGCATGGCACTTTCGGGGATGACAAGGCGCCCCCCCCTGCGCATGGGCCATATCTGTCCGGGCTGACCATTTTCCGGCAATTGCCGTTTGCCCCCGATCAGCAAAGGCGTGATCGTGGTCAAAGTGATGGTTGCGGTGCCCGACAGCCCGTCGTCAAAGGGAATGTCGTGGCTGGCAAGTTCGCCCCAGGCTGGGCAATGGACCTTGCGTGAGATGCGGGCAAAGCGAAACGGAGCCTTGACGGTCATTCTGTCCCCTCCTGTGGCGAAAACCCGGTGAACCGGGCAAAGACGCGGCGCAGCGCATGGGCGTCCTCTTGCGGCCCGGCGCCCCAGAAGACGTGATAGCCAAGGAAGCGCCCCTTCAACCGGGCAGGATGGCCAAGAAGCGCTGTTTCCTGCCGAAGGAACGCAGTTTCGCCCTCGTCTGGGGTGCTATCCGGCCCTAGGATCCGTTCGTGATAACGCCAGAGGCGCGTCTGTCCTGGTTTGTCGGGATCGGCTTGCAGGCGGCAAGATAGGTCCGGCGTCTCGGTCCATTCCGCCTGAAGCGGACTGCCGCCCCTTTCATGTCCTGGTCGGTCGCTGTTGCCGGTCCAGATCAGCGCCGACTGCAAGCGGGCCCAGCCGCTCTGCCCTTTCTTGTTGAGCGCCTCCACGATCTGCTTGAAGTGCTCCTCGTCTGCCTGCCAGGGCTGGGATTCCTTCTTTACCGCCACAAGAACCAGTTCGGGCCAACGGCTTTTTTCATCCGCCTTGCGCAGTTCTTTGTAGTCTTCGCAGGCCTGCCGCAGGGCTTTAAGATGCGCGTTCATATCTCGCTCCTTCCGGTGATTGGCAGGCCGAATTTGGATGCAGCGGCTTCCCAGGCAGCGCTCTCGGCACCCTCCCAGATCACGCTGCCGGCGCAACGCCCGAGACTGCGTCCGCCGATGGGCAGACGACCGGTCAGAATGTCGCGCAGGGCCAGAAGGAAGGCATCTGCCACCGATGGCGGCCAGCCGCCAACCCCATCGTCACAAATGTCCGTCGGGGGCAGGATGGTGAGGCAGACTTGCGCCGTTGGAGAAAGCAGATATTCTTCGCAAAACAGTGCGCCGGTCTGATCGCGCACGCCTCCGGTAAAGCGGTCGATGGAATTGTGCATGAACTTTTCGGGCTCAGCGCAGCCGAAAAACGCGCTGTCATCAACGATCAGGCGCGAAGCCGCACCGTCGCGCGGGTCCGACAGCTTTTCCTTGGCATGGCCAAGAAACAGGTCGAGAGAGGCCGGGCGTGCTGCCATTTCGGCCAATTTCGATTTCCGCGCCTCCTCGGACAGATTCAGGATCTCATCCACGTTTATGGTATTGTCCGCATTCTTGTTGGCGTGAAATGCCATCCGGTGCGCCAGAACTCCTCTGAAACCGCTGCCGGGCAGGGGATAATAGTCCTCGATTGTCCCTATGCCCCCATTGCCTGCGGGCCTGAAACGCAGTTCACGCTGCACCCACAGGGTCTGGAATTCCTCGTTCTGCGAGGTGCCGTCGGGCGGTGTATGTGCGCCGATCCGCACCCCATCCGGGAATTTCAGGGTCAGCACGGCCCTCGTACCGCCGGAAGAGGGGGTATTCAGTTCATCGTTTTGCAGTTCTTTTTCAAGTGCAATGTCGGGCCTTTGGCGGCGAATGTCGCGCAGTTCGATCGGATCCACGGGGGCTGCGTGGCTGGCGCGGATCAGTCTGATCCGTCCATATCCGGCGCTGGCGCCACCTCCGATGCGGAATTCCGGATGGGCAAACAGCGCTGCGATTTCCAAGAGCATTTCCCGCGTTTCATCCCCGCCCATGGCTTCCAGTTCGAAGGAAAACCGCGTGCCGACCGGTACAGCGCCACGCCCGAACTTGCGCGCATCATCCACCGAAAGCCTTTCGTTGAGCGCCACGCGATCACGAAAGATCGGGAAGTCTTTAAGCAGCAGCTCGAGGAACGCATCGTTGGTGCCAGTGAGGTCAGTCAGGCCTGTGGCGGCCCTGTCCTGTGCATCATGCACCAGCCCCCAGAACAGGCGAACACGACCTGGGCTGCCCGTGCCATCGGGGTTTTCAAATCCGAATACCTCGCGCGCCTTTTCTTCCCCATACACCCGGGCATACAGGTGGCGACATACGCCCTGCACAGAGCCGCCGGGGATCGTGGGCAGATAGTTGGCGTCGCGCATCAGCGCTTCCACCTGAGCAGTCTTCTCGTCAGTTCCGTCCTGGGTGGCAATTTCCCTAGGAATGTCTTCACCGGAGCCAATGGAGATCGGCGACATGGCCTCGATGGTCAGGCGCAGAAGATGCACGTTCCCGTTCATGACGCATCCCCCCCCCGGTATTGGCTGGCCGGACGGTCTGGCGCCGCCCGGCCAGCCATGCAGAAAAGGCGGTGTCGGCGTCGATCCTTTCGATATCGGTATCAGCCATTCGATCCGTGGCGCCCGCTTGCTGCGACACCAGCCCGAATTCAGCGCTGACGGGCAATGTCTCCTTCAGCAGGAATTCCGGTTGAACCCAAATTTCGCCAAAGCCGGCCTCCTGCCACAGACCGGCCCTCTTGCGGCCAGTGGACACGATGCCACCTTCTGACAATTCAAAACACAGCATGCTTCCTGCCTCGATGAACTGACGCTCGGTATCACGCGCGCGAAGCTTTCCGTTCCAGGGGGCATGCCGCCGCAGTGAGAGGACGCTTTGCCGGGGTTGGAATTCGGCACCCTCGGGTAGGCCCAACATGGCCCTTTCGGGGTGGCAAGTGGGCGCACCCCATTCATCGAACAGGGCAAGATCGGACAGGACAAGAACGGACACGAGCCCGCCCGGATTGACCGTGCAGTCGGACATTTCGGCTTCTTTAAGGTCAATCAGCGCGCAGGAATATTCTCCGCCATAACCAGTCGCTTTGGCCCGACCCAACTTTATTTTTCCAGATGCCAAGCAGGTCAGAATTCGTTCCCAATCGTCATCTGAAACAGATTCATCCCGTGCAATCTCGGCGACAAAAGACGGGCCATCGTGCGCTTCCAGATGCTGGTAGCCAAACAACTTCCCTCTGGCCGCCCGCCCCCCACTGGTCGCCGTGCGCAACCGTTGGCCATGTTTCGGTTCAAAACTGTCCATGTCCGCCGTCAGGAAACTGCCCTTGCAGGATTCGTATTGAATCCCGCCGGTATTCTTGGGCACTCCGACACTCACTCGTTCACGACAGAATGGTACCCCCTTGGGGAGGAACAGGTTACGTGGCATTGCAATGGTTGCCCTGCCTTTGTTGTCCAGTGGCACCGCATTACCAAAACGCACCGATCCGCTGTGGAACACCTTCCAGGGGTCGGAGAATTTTTCATACGGCCCTTGCGCGGCACACCAGCCCAGAAGCGCAGCCCCGGTCGGCGCGTCCAGCGTGGCGTGCGATGCTTCGGTTGCTGCACGCTTGCTGAAGATGGCGGGGCGGGCCTGATGCAGAACGACGCCGACCCTGTGGGCCTTTTTTACCTCAGATGTCAGTACTGGCGTTGCCGGGTCGGGAATGGTGTTATCGGGCGTCAGCGTGGCAATCGCTCGCCCCATTCCATCATTTTTTGCCTTTCCGAAGGTGGTGGTCGCAGCTGCTGCGACATCCAGCAGGGAAATCCAGTCGAAATCGGGCGGCGCATCCGCCTGCCATTGTATCACGCCTTCCAGAGTAAGAGGCACCGCACATTCGACAAAACGCAGGGTCTTGTCTGCTGCAATGCCGGTTTTCTCATCAACCTTTGTGGCCGGCACACGCACGAACAACAGGGCCTTTTCCTGATCGTTGCCAATGGCGGAAGCCTGAGTCGGCAACATGCGGGCTTCGTCGCCGAAATCAAGCGCGGCGGGGTCGTCGGTGCCTCCGTCCTCGGTGCGGGGACCGAACAACCTGTTCACCTTGCCTGCATCCCACCCGCCAATCCCATTTTCGGCCAGTTGCTCGGCAGTTTCGCGCAGGGTTCCCTTGATCTCTGTCATGTACATGGCCGGCAGGCCGATTTTGTCCCGATGACAGACCGCATCCAGATGGCGCCCACGCCCACCGCCGCTGCCCGCGCACCAATAGGCGGTGAATTCGAGAAGCAGCCTTGCTGCTGTGGCATATTCAGCCATGGCCACCTCCGAAATCCGGCCCGCCCAGGTCGACAAGCTCCAGCGCGTCATTCAGAAACGGCAGGGCAGCATCCAGTTCCGGCCAGGACTCTTCATCTGACCCGGCTTCGAAAAATCGGCCCAGCGCCGTCCGCACGCCCTCGCAGGCTTCCCTGTCCTTACCGAGCACGTCGCGATAGCGCTGCCACAGCAATTCGGCCGCGGCCTTGTCTTCGTGGCGCCGACCCAGGGCGCTGATCAGCTTGCCATGACCCGGTGCCTGATCGATTGCCCGAGCCAGTTCCCGCAGAGTCGCCAGAGACGGAGCAACCGGATCGCCCGTCACCAGATAGGTCTTTGCGTTCAACGCCAGACCGTCCGCAGTCATCTGCTCGCGTGAACGGTAGTCTCCAAAGCTCTCGTCAATGGTCGAGGAAATCACGGCGAAGCTCAGGCAGGACGGAAAATCGCGGTCGCGCCCGGCTTTTGCGATCTTTTTGGACAGGCCGCACATGTCCTCGGCCATGCGGTGTGCGGCCAGAAAGGGATGCCCGGACGCCACCACGGCTACCCCTGCACAGGCGCTCAACTGTGCAGGTAAGCTCATCCCCGGCTGCGTCTGCAGCATTTCGCGAAATGCTAGCGCAGTTTCTTCTTCGATGCCTTTCAGTAGTGCTTCGGTCAAGGCTACCGCTAGGTCGGCCCGGACGATTATCGTAATGTCATCTCCGCCCAGCACGACCGGGCGCGCGGGAACAACCTGCCTGTCATCAGGCGCCGGGTCCTTGCCGAACAGCATTTCGAAACCCGGATCGCTTGGCTTGGCCGAAAAGGGCAGTACAAACGCACCAGCCGCCTTGCGGGCGGCACGCACGATCGCCGTTTCGATTGCTGAGGCCACCGCCCTTACCGTCGCAGCGTTCGAACCCGCGGTTACCGCTCTGAACACCTGTCCAAGGCCGGAAATATCTGCGTGGACCACGGCCACACGATGATCGGATGAAGTGCCGAAAGGAAAGGCGGGGTTGTGCAGGTTGGCGTCCTGGGTTTCGAAATGGCGCGGAAAGATGTAGGTCTCCCCGCCATGTTCCGGCAGAAAGGCCCTGGCAAGACGGTCTGCCTCTTCTGCACTGGCAAGTTCCTTGCCCCAACTGCGCTGCGGGCCGGTCAAGGCATCGGTCAGCACGCATTCGCCGCCGCGCGCGCGGTCTTCTCCCGTTGCGGCTCGCCCGGTGCGCGGGTTGAAGGCGGTCATCGGCCCGCCGGTGGGTGGCAGAAATGCAGCGTCGTTTTCGCGCAAACCAGGTTGCGCCGCATAGGCAGCGGCAAGCTCATCGGGTTCGCCGCCGGCTTGCACCGGTGCGCAATCGGTAAAGGGAAGTCCGGGCATGCGGATGCCGACTGCGAGTCGCCACAGGGCCCTGAGCTGCTCCAGAACTTGCTTGTCTTTTGAGTGGATGCAGAACGACCCACCGGCCCGCCGGGAAAATTTGCACTCCGGATTGCCGACAGCCTGGAGGATTTCGGCCAGAAGATCGTCTTCCTGCGACGTGCAGAGATCGGCCAGAAGATCGCTGGCGCCGATCAGATCCGCCAGTCGCCCTGAATCCAGAATGTACTTCTGAATGCCCTTGGCTTCAAACAGATAGGCAAAAGAACTGGTCATCAAATCCGCTCCCTTTGTTCAGTCTATGGCTTGCCTTTCCTGCGTGTCAATTTCTTCATTCGCTGCGCCCGAAGCCGCTTGTCCAGCCAGCGCCGGTCATCGCGCAGCGCACGTCGCCAGGCTCGTGCGAAATTCATCTGCGGGACCATGTGGATGTATTCGGCAAGTTGCGCCGTGGCGGGACCGATCGGGACGATGGCAAGAGAGGGGGTGGTTGAAGTAGGCATCGAGAACTCCTGTTTGTGGATGGTGCTTTCTCGTACCTCGCCGGCAATTGGTTTTGTGACCCCGCAACATTGGGGACCTCACGTTCTTCGAATGTCGCCTTGGTAGACGCTCCCAATGTTGGGGACCCGGACGACCCTCGCCAAGCCTGCTAGGCGCCTAGCAGTGACTAGGGGAGGAAGGCCTTGCGTGATTTTGAAACCGACTACCCGCGTGATGAGCGGACCGTCGTCGAGCTTGCACGTGCCAATGCCGAGCGCGAGACACGCCTTGGCAGGGAACTTGCGCGAACAGGGTCTGATGACCTGCAGAAGTATTTCCAGGAATACCGGCGCGCGATAAGGCGAGTGCGTCGCAGCCATGTTTTGAGCCGGGTGAAGCTAGGTACAGCAGTTGCAAGGCGGGCCCTTTTCGCTGGGAAAAGCATGGCCTTCTCATTGGTGCTGAAAGGCTTGGCGTGCGTCGTGCTTGCCTCTGCAGCTTATCTGGCGGTCAACGGCGCGCGAATCCTCGAGTATGTGGCCTTGGCAGAGCAGGGCCTGGCATGCAGCGAAACCTCCGCGCTGCGCAGCCCGGATGGATCAATTATCGCGGCGATCCCTGGGCTCGACTGCCCCGGCAGGCCGTTCCTGACGGTCCCGGTTCCGTTCGGGCAAACGCTGAAAATAGCCGATGACATCGCGGCAATAGAGGGTGAATACCGCCGCAGCCGAACTATTCTCGGCCAAGATCCACGCGGCCTCGCGCGCAAGATCTATGGGCTGCTAACCGGCCAGGAAAGGGGGTTTTCCGGGCCTCTCCAGTCGGCTTTCGAGACGGCACTTCGCCGTACGGAAAAGTTGTCGCTGTGGGACAAGCCAGCGCTTCTGGTGGCCGGCTCGATCTTCTTCACGCGCAACCTGCGTACGAACGAGGAGCGGGCCCGGTTTCTCGCCAACAACATGCCGGCGGTCATCGGGCGCGGCTACCCGCTGGCGGGCGCGCTGGGGGTCCAGGCGCTGTTCGGAGGCATGCCACAAGACCTGGCAGAGCGCTGCCTGTTAGCGCGCGCCGTGGGCTTCCAGGTGCGCCTGCCACGCAAAGGTGGTGAAGTAACCACTGACATGGCCAGACGCTGGGCCGCGACCATCGGACCTGGGGCAGCGCTCTGCGTCAAGCGCCGTGCCCAGAGCCCGGGAGAGCGCTTGGCTGCGCTCAAGAGGCTGCGCGCCTGGTGCGGGGACTCGGACCTCTGTATGCGCCCACGACGGCTCGAGGAAGACCAGGCGCTTCGCCAGGCCGCCTATATGGCTGCCGCACAGGCCCACCTGCCGGTCAGGCGTGACCCTGGCCGGATCGGAAATGGTGCGGTGCGGGCGGCGCTTGACGGTCTGCGCCTGTCCGGTGAGCTTTCCAAACAGGCGACCTTGGACGTGACGCTGTTTCGCCGGGGCCAGCAGTGGCTGGACCAGCGCCTGCCGGGGTTACTGAACGGTATCGACAAGCGCTTGGCGGCCGGTGTTTGCATCAGCCGCGACTGTGCGGTGCGACCCGACCTGATGCTGCAAGCCGTCGAACTACGAGGCCAAGACGCGTTGCTGCGGGTCGCTTATGAAACACGACACGGAGGAATCTTCGGGCCGTCCAAGAGAGTTGGACAGGCCTACAAGCCGCTGCCGCCGGACTGGGGCATGGCCTCAACCGGCAAGATGCTGATTGCGCTGGTGGCGGTCCGCAACGGCGAGACTCGCCTGTGTTCCAATCCGAAAGGCGGAGAGGCATGCCTTGACGGCGAATGGCTTGATACGCGACAGGCGCTGGCCCGGTCACACAGTGGGGCCTTCACCTGGTTGGCGGCACGGCATTTGGGCGAGTTGAACCGTCTTCTGGATGCAATGGGCTTCGCGCCCGGTACGATGAGCGCGCGGGACTATGCCTTGGGCACGGGACGGTTGGTAGCACCTGAACGCTTTGTGACCTTCTTGGCGGCACTAAGTGCCGGGGGGCGAAGCGAAGGTGTGCGCGTCGGCCAGAGTGCCGCCTTGGGCACCGTGGATCTTGCCTCGCTGGGATACCGGTCGGAGACCTTGGCGGCGACGCTCGACCTGCTTGGCGCGCCGCTCGGTCAGGGCGGCACTCTGGCAGAGTTGGTGGCCATGGTGAAAGTGCCGGGGTGCAAACCGATCGCCGGCAAGACCGGAACACATTCGCAGGCCAACGTTGTGATCGTTAAAACCCAGACCATCCTGTGGCACTGCTCTGGGCGTGCGATTGTCACGCAAGCGCGGCTGTCCACTGAGCGGGCTGATCGAACACTCGGCAGCATTCGGCACCGCGACTTCGCTACTCTCCATGCCGCCGCGCTCGAAGCGGCACTGACGGAATGACCACATGAAGGAAAACGTCATGCGACGCCCTCATTTTTCGACTATCGGCTACCTTATGCTGAATACCCTGTCGGCGGCACTCGCCGCAGGCGGGTTCTCGGCGATCCTGCCGCGGCTGGACTTTCTGCAAGCGATGATGGGCCGGGTGCTGCCCGAGGGCAGCATCGGGCTCGCCCAGGGCGTGCTCAGCCTGGCCCTGGGTGCAATAATCCAGCTCTTGCTGGTGGCCGCGTGGAAATCTCTGTTCCAAGAACGACGGGTGGGCTACCTTGTGCTTGGTTTGGTGTTTTCGGCCGTGTCCGCGCTCACTTCGGCGACGACATTTGTCTTCCTATCGCAAGAATCGCGGTTGACCGCCAACCTGCGCCAGCAGAACACCGCTCCGGTGGTCGAGGCATTGCAGGCCTCCGCAAGCGGCTTTCGCGACATTTCCGAGCAGACCCGAGCGCTTGCACGTCAGGCCGCGCAATTGAGGCGGCAGGAGGAGGTAACCGGTGGTACCTGCAGCGACGTCAAGACCATCCCCGGGCCCGGGCCGCGCATGCGCTTGCGGGCGCGCCAGGCAACTGACTTCACCACCTTCTCGGAACAGGCCGACAAGCTGGCACAGCACATGCTTGGACTCAGCCTGCAGATCGGCAGACTGCCTGCGGCTGAGGCGCAGGTTCTCTATGATGAAGTCGTCCTGTATGCGAACTCGAAGGAGGTTCGCCAGCTTGTGAACGGCCTTGAAGAGGCGCGCGCCGCTGTCACCGACGGCTTTTTGGATCCGCCGACCGGTAAGCGCTACACCTGCCAGACGCCGGCATTTGGCGAGGCGATCGGCCAAGTGCTTGGTCGGATTCGTATCGCACAGACGTTGAAGCCGCGTCAGATCGTAGAAGCCCGGGCGGGGCTTAGCGATAGCTTGTCATCAATCCTGGCCGACATGCGAGCCTGGGCCACCGGAGAAGTGCCCGAAATTCCGCCCGTCGGTCGCAAGGCCCTGCTCGCAGCACTGCTGGTCGAGGTGCTACAGGTCTTGATGATTCTGACCAACCACCGTCAGCGCTTCGCCACTGGCCAGGTACCTTCGCCAGAAGAGGCGTTCATGCAGCATCCGCGCCTGCTCTCACCTGCTCTGCGCCGCCTCTCGCCAGCCATGCAGGCGGTGTTGGACAACCAGACGCTTGTGTCTGGAGGGCGGCTCTGGCTGGTGGTGCCTTCGGGTCGGCGAACCGAAGCCGAGCGTGCCGTGATCCAGTTCTTCGGATTGGAGGAAAGCCGGGTCTGGCGGCACAGCGGCGCTTGGCGGGCCGTTCCTCTCTACTCCATCGCCCCGGACTGGGTTGCGGAGCGCAAGGAGGCCCTCCCTGGCTCGGTGTTCGACCTTTACCCTCTGCCGCGACGTATTTGGCGCTGGCGTCGGGTGTTCTGGCGCGATACGCTCGGGCTTGAACAGGCTGATGCTAGGGCCACGCCCGACTGAGGGCCTTGCCGTCGGCGCGAAGGAGACGCTTGCAGATTAGGCGGGAGGCAAGCCATGTCGGAGCCCATATCGCTGGCCATACCGGGGTGTGATTGCCTGCGGGTCTGGCGGATACGCGGTGCCGGACAACTGCCAATCATCCGCACCGTGACTGTGGCGGGCACCCTCCGGGCGGCCCTGATTCGCTTGGCCGAGCAGCAGAATGGCAGCCCGCGCCTGCCTGTCGCCCTGCATGGCCAGCCGCGTAGCGACGGGATACATGCTCACGCATTCTATCTGCCCGAAGACCGCAACGGCGACGGGCACATTGACCATCTGGCAATTTTCGCACCGGGCGGCTTTTGCTCAGCCTCGGTTCGCTTGCTAGATGGCCTGCAGGAATTGCGTATTTCCCGGGCCGGACAGTTTCGCCTAAGTGTGCATCCTCGGCCAGAAATCCTTTATCCACCCAGCCGTGCATGGTTGAGCACAACCCCGTTTCTGGGGCCACGCCACGCCTGGAGAAGCCCCGGACGGGTCCGACGCGGGCGAGAAGTCACCGCGCAGTTGCGCCATGAACTGAAGCGTCTGCGCACGGCGTCGGGGCAGAGTCTTCCCGCGGCCGAGGTTTGCCCCGTTCGCCCGTTTGGCATACCGCGGGCATCAGCTTTCACACTGGGTAGCCGTTTTGACAAGGCTCCAAGCCACCCGGTGCGCGGCTGGTTCGCAGTGGAATTTCCCCGGCCCGTTCATGGCCCACTGGCTCTGGGTGTCGGTGCCCATTTTGGGTTGGGCCAGTTGCGCCCTTTTTTGAATGCTGCAGCTTGTCCCCTTTAAGGGTTTGGTCCCAGTGAATAATGGGCCGCTGATATGCAATCTTCAGAGGTAGGTACAATAATATAGAGAACCTTCAACATAGAGAACCTTCGTTCCCAGTCCCGTCCCCTCCGCCACTTGCCTGCATTGAAACACTGATGTGCCCCGACGCGGGGATGATTTTCTTTATGTTTCAAAGGGGTTTAGGTCTGGCGACCGAACCCGCGAGAGAGCTTAAACGCTGCCGGTCGCTCTCTAACCCCCGTTTCTCTCTTTTCGACCGAACCTCGGGCCATTTTGGTTCGGTCTAAGAAAGCCCAATAAAACAAGGGTTTTTCGTGAAATTCGCATCCGACCGGTTGCAGCGCCATCAAATCCTCTCACGCGATCAAAGAAAACAGAAATGGACGTGGTGGGGCGAAAAACTGTGTGGGAATGAAAAGAAAGCTCTGTTCATGTGGCGACCGGTTCTGAAAATGCCGTGGCCAGCGCCTTGGAAAACCGTTTCAGGGTGGCCATGTCAGCTTCGCCGTGGTCGGGGTTGAGCTGGGCGATGGTGACGCCGGAAAACGCGGGGTTGGCGGCGAGGTG
>Ga0256841_1002023_pt1 | contig 16640 bp, 13 predicted proteins | sample 356308metaG_FD_185971 | JGI IMG/M metagenome (GOLD analysis project Ga0256841, IMG submission 185971) | Hydrothermal vent microbial communities from Mid Atlantic Ridge, Atlantic Ocean - 356-308 | ecosystem: Environmental > Aquatic > Marine > Hydrothermal vents | place: Atlantic Ocean: Mid... | reverse complement strand
GCATATGCCCAGTGGCGACTTTCAAGCACAAAGTTAATAAAAAATCACTTAACTTTGATTTTATGCAATAATTTTATTTACAAGCACTTACTCGCCATTGGGTATATGCATTGTTGTGCATAGTTATTCTATAAATATCATCTCTTTTCTACGATAACTTATTAATGTCTTTTGTTTGGATAATAATTCATATCCCATTAACCCATCAAGTTTCAATTTATATCCATTATTCAGATGTGATATATCGCTAAATACAGATCTCATATTCTTAAATTTTTTACCGCAAATAATTACTTTATTAAGTAATCCCTTTTCTACTTCCACTCGGTTTTTGTCTGCTCCTGACAAAGTATCTTTTTCAATATGTTTTACATACCTTGATAATTGTTGGAAATGTCTTTTATCCAATAAATTCGTTTCAGCTCCACAATCAATGCCGAAAGAATAGTCTTTACTTCCAATTCTTGCTTTAATAACAGGAATATGATTTGATAAACTAAAAGGAACAATTGTCAATTTGTAGTTTGACAACTCATTGTTTTTATATTGAGTAAAAAAATCAGGATTTATTAAAGTCAGTTCTCTTTTGTCATAATCAAACAATATATCATAATCTTTTATTAATTCATACCCAATTAAACCATAAATTTCAATATCAGTTTCGAGTGATTTTTCTAAATTTGAAATATCCAAAGTTAGCACATCTTGATTTTCTATTTTAATACCGGCGAAATCAAGTTTTTCTACCTTTTCAATATTCATACCTGAAATACTACCGTTTACTCCTTTTGAAGATGATGATGAAATAGTTTTTTTACGGTTAGTGCCATTTTGTTGAATATATTTAGAATTGAGAATTACACTTGGCGAACCGCTATCAAAAAGAAAAACTCTTTTTTTATTGTTTAGCATAACGTCAACAGCAATTAAATTCCCAATCATTGTAAAAGGAATAGTTATTACTTCTTTTTCAGGTTTATCAATTTTCCCTTTTGACTTATCCATTGTTTTAACTTCCATTTTAAACAATTCTAATTTTTTCAGTTTATTATTTTCGTCAAAAACAAATGTTGCATTTTTTTCTCCCATTTTTTTGTATTTAATGGAATACGTAAGAGTTATTGATTTTTCAATTATTTCAGTATTTATTTCGCTATAAGATTGAACTTTATCTCCTAATTGCGTAAATAGTTGTTTCAATACTATTTTTGCTATTTCTCCCTTTTGGTTTGCTATTTCAAAATCAGCTGCTAAATGATTTTCTAATTCAACTGCTGATTTTGTATTTATAGCGTCTATTGTAATTTTGACTATTTCTCTACATTTTTCAATGTCTTGCGAAAATACTGATTGAACCATTAAGGTAACAAATACAATTGTTGTGATTAATTTCATACTTACTTATTTTAAAATTATAAGTGCAAAACAAGTATAAAATACCGAATTAATAACATATAAAGGTTGGATTTTGGTATTAGTACCGATAATTTAGGTGTTTTTTTAATAATTCATCTCTTTTGGAAACTTTTTCCTTTTTAAAAATGTTATTAATATGAGTTTTAACTGTACTAACGCTAATAAATAATTCACTTGCAATTTCTTTATTAGTTTTGCCTTGTTTAATTAATTCTAAAATTTGTTTTTCTTTTGGTGTCAGGAGATTTCTTTCAATATTACTATCATCTGAAAAATATTGTTTGATGAGAAATAATGCCAAAGATATAGCAATTAGAAACAATCCAGCAAACAACAGATAGTTTATTTCGCTGTTATGTCTTAAATCTATAATGGTTATTTTAGATTGTTCATTATTAAAGGTTGAAATTGGTTCTTTTTTTTGTAATAAAGAATAAATGGTTATTGTTACTCCAATAGCCGACAAAATTATAATTGTTTTTATGTTGTAAATTTTTCTTATTAGAAGGTTCATTTTTCGCTCTAATTATGCACAATGGCTACGTGTATGGTGCGGTGACCCGACATGCCATAACTTTCGAATTATGCAACAAATATAACAAAAATTCCCGAACCACCAACATTTTGCCTTAATTTCGTACTGCACTATGACATATTGTTGAACTAAACTCCGGAAAACCTACTTAGTTTTTTTTCTATTTGCCGTGGTTTAAAGTTCAACAACGGGCATTCAAACCATGAGAAATGATTTTCTTGCCAGTTTTGTGAGTTTTTCTTTGTGTTTTCTTTGAGCCTTGGTGTCTTTGTGGCTAATTTTCTATTTTGCCACTAAGGCTCAAAGACACTAAGAACCACTAAGGCATCCGGAAACAAATTTTGAAAGGCAGGATATTGAGAGAAAAATATCGGAGGATGGAAAACCCGGCACGGAAAAGTCCAAACCCGAAAACCGGAATAAATTGATTCCGCAGTATAATAATGTATAAGCCGGCCACGGTAATAAAATTCCCCGTTTAGTTCAATCCCGACAAGAAAAGTTGTCGGGATACAACCTGTCCGGCTTTAGACGGATATTGCATCTACGCTTTCACTCCGTTTCGCTTCGATTCCTATCGTAGATTCCTATCGGAGACGCAATACGATACTTAATTGTTAGCGGTTCGTAATTTTTATTCATTCAATATATTTTTGTTTAAAAAAGAAATCTTTCTCCTTAAAAATTATTATAATTGCAAATATTAGTAATAAACCTGTTTGTATTACCTTGCTATCAGGATGAGTAGCAAATATCTCATTGAAATATCCTGCCGTAATATGAAATATTATCGGAACAATTATGTTTCTATGGGATTTATAATAAAGCCAATTCATTATAATTACAAAGGGGAAAATACTAATCAGGAAATTTACACTATGTATCCAACCTGTTTCAACTAAATTGCTTTGATAATAATGGTTTATAGTTGAAAGTGGAATATGCCAAATTCCCCAAAAAAGAGCAAAAATGATAGATGTTTTAAATAAATTAAATTTGTTCCTTAAAACATCTGTGCCATAGGTATGCCATCCCAATTCTTCAAAAATCGGTGCCATTATAAGCAGAAACCATACAGGAAAAACACCTGATGTAAATGTGTAATGCCCTGTTATGGTAAATTGTTGCGGACTATATCCGAATAATAATGAAATTGTTTGTGCAAGTAAAATACTTCCCAACATTAAAAAAAATGTAAGGAATAGATAAATAGGTTTAATCTTGCTAATATTTAAAAATCTTTCCGTTAAATCTTTTTTCAAATTAGAGTCTCTGCTAATTAGCCAAAAAGCAATAATCATAGGTGTAATTAAACCAATAAAACCTAAAATTGAAGCCAATATCATATTAGAATCTTTTTGATGACTAATATATCCTGCAATAATCCAGAGTATCCAAGGAATAACCGTAGATAAACTGTAAAAAAGAATAGGGTGTTTATAATTATTTATTTTCATAGTTCTTGATAATCTGCATTCAATTTTTCTTTTTTTATGACCGCTAACGGTAAGTATATGGTTTTGTGGCGGTTTTTGAAACACAAATCTTTCAACTTACACCGATGTTTATTTATGTATAAAATATTCATATTCAGCACTTAGCCCGCCATAAACTATATACATTGTCGAACTAAACTCCGCCGAGGCTACACAGCTTTTTCCGCAGCACGGCGGAGATAAGTTCAACTGATGAACATCAAGCCGATATTGACTATCTTGCTCATTTTATTAATCCTCAAATATTTATATTATGAGCAAAAGTACAATTTATTCTCAAGCCTGCAAAGAAATTTCGGGTTTCAGAGAAATGAGCGAAGAATTTCAGAACAACTGACCCGATTGGAAAATGGGATACACCGGTTTTGTGAGTTTTGCTTTGTGTTTTCTTTGAGCCTTCGTGTCTTTGTGGCTAATTTTCTATTTTACCACTAAGGCTCAAAGACACTAAGAACCACTAAGGCATCAGGAAACAAATTTTGAAAGGCAGGATGTTAAGAGAATAATGCCAGCGGATGGAAAAAACGGTACGCAAAAGTCTAAACCCGATGACCGGTAAAAATTGATTACACAATGTAATAAGGTATAAACTTTCTCCTCCGAAAAAATCCTCCGTTTAGTTCAACATTCAGTACATATTACATCTACGCTTTCACTCCGTTTCGCTTCGACGCAATACGATACTTAATTGTTCTGCTGACATTATAAAAAATCTTGCAAACCATTTTGTAAATATTCTTTTATCTTTCTTTTTTCTTCTTCTGTTTGTTCTCTTGAAATATATGGAAATGTATTTATTAGTAGTTTCTTTAATTTATCAAATGCTTCATTTTCTATTTTACCATCATCAAGTTGAAAATAATTTATCCAAGCAATTACCTTTTTAATGTATCCAGTTGGATATGTAAAATCTGATATATCAACCCATTTATCAATAAAATTTCCATCTTGAAGATATTTATTTTTTAAAATCCTATCGTGTTCACCTTTGCAACTAAAATAAGCCTTTGAATAAGGCATTCTTCTAAATTCTCCTTCCTCTGAATATGAAAATTCTCTCATTATTACGAATATTCCAGTTTTATCTTCCAATAAGTTTTTTCCACAATATTCACAATATAAAGAAGTTTTTTCTGAAAAAATTTTAGCAGGTTTAGGGTTTTCTGTTGTAAATTTAGAAAAACTATTAGGGAAATAACGACTTGCTAATTTTAAACCTTGAGGATTTTCTAATAGTAATTTTTCAATTTGTCTGTAGTCAAAAGTTTGAGTTTCAATTTTATTTTTCAAGCCTTGAATATTAGTACTTAAACTAGTTGAAGGAAGTGTTGAATAAAATCCTATAAAACCATCACATTTATGTGTAGCTACGCGGTCAAGAATATTTGGTTCGTCTTTATCTGAAACAGATTTTCCACTATGAGCATAATGTTTACAACTCACTAACCATTTTATATGTGTAGTTCCTGATATTCCTTGCCTTGCTTCCTGAACAATTAGATCTTTTTTACCATCAGCCCCTCTATCCGGATTTTGAATAATTTTATATCCCAACATTTCAAAAAAATCTCTTGCAAATAACTCAAATGTATCTTGATCACCATTTCCTGTATTGGCTCGCGGTATTTCTTTAAAATCTAGTCTCATGTTATCATTTTTTTGTTTGCAGCTAGCTCCCTAAAATCCACACTCCCTATTACACATATTTTCCTTAATATAATAACCTGCATTTTTACTAATTGTCTAATTAACAGGGTTTTTTGCGTAGGAAATGTTTTTCATAAGCGGTGCTTTTGTTATTGCAACTCCAAAAATAGTAATTTTTTCATAACACGGTATTGAATATTCAACAATTTTTGAAATTTATTTTCAAGGTTTGTTGCTTTATACTAATGCCAAACGGAAATACAAACTGTTAAGCACCTTGCCGATGCGTCTGCAAAAGCAAAATGTTTGAGAAGGTAATTCGTTTTCGCAGGTAGGCGTTGGGTCAGGCGAGCGCAACCCGTATCCCGAAAATCTTCGGAGTAGTCAGGCTTTCACGTGGTTTCGGCAGATAAATGCATAAGGGACTCCTATTGGCTTTTAGCCTGTCGGTACTCTACTCGATTACCACACGTTTTTTTATTATTCGTTTGCTATTTTTAAAACTTTTGAAATCAATTTAGGATTTAACCATGTTCCTTTATTTTCAAGTTCTGTCATTAGATTTTTTATTGACAAAATTAGTCCTTTTTCCTTAGCTTTCAATAAAACTCCAATTGTTCCTGTTAGATTAAGTTCAAGCTGTTTTGCATATCTTCTCCCCATAATTTCGTCCAATATGACTAAATCGGCATTTGTTTCTTTGGCAAGAATTAAAACTTCAGCTTCTCCGTCATCTAAATCAATAAGATATTCTATAGTATTTAGATTTTTTATGTTCTGAATTTCTATCCAATCTAATGAAGTTAGGTCTTTATAATAAGGCTTTTCTTTACCCTTTTCAATCTCCTGATAAACAGCCAGAGGAACAATTACTTTTCCGTAAAGTTCTTTCAATAAATCAAGTTTGTCTATTTTCAACAAAGACAATATGGGTGTTGTATTACTTATTATTTTACGCATTTGCTAAATCTGATTCCAGTTCGTTTTCAAGTCCTTTGTGGAAATATGAAACATTGTATTTTTCAAGAAGCTCAAGAAATTCAAGACGATTTAGATTTAAAAGTTTTGCAGCAAATCCAGATGATATTTTTCCCAATTCATATAGTTTTATTAGAGATATGGTTTTCATTTCATTTTCAAATTCCTTGTTATTCATTTTTAATGAAAGCGCCAAAGACTCTGGATAATTTATAGATATTAATTGTTTCATTTTCTTTTTTCTACAAAGTTAATGATTTTGCTCAAATATTTAATTCTACAATAATATTTTTTCAAATGTGTGCTAACTCCCTAATATCCACACCCCTATTACACATGTTTTCCTTAATATAATAACCTGTATTTTTACTAATTATCTAATTAACAGGGTTTTTTGCATAGGAAATGTTTTTCATAAGCGGTGCTTTTGTTATTGCAACTCCAAAAATAGTGATTTTTTCATAACACGGTATTGAATATTCAACAATTTTTGAAATTTATTTTCAAGGTTTGTTGCTTTATACTAATGCCAAACGGAAATACAAACTGTTCGGCACCTTGCCGTTGCGTCTGCCAAAGCAAAATGTTTGAGAAGGTAATTCGTTTTCACAGGCAGGCTTTGGGTCAGGCGGGCGCAACCCGTATTCCGAAAATCTTCCGGGGTAGTCAGGCTTTCACGTTGTTTCGGCAGGTAAAGGTGAGAGGGTATCCGACAGGCCTTTAACCTGTCGGCGCTCAACTTGATTGGCAAAAGTTATTTTTATGTTATTGTTTTTGCATATATAAATCCAATTCCTAAAACTAATAAGAATGCAATAATAAATGCTTTCCATGCTTTCTTATTTTTATATTCCAAATCTTCCGGATATAATTTGCTACCAAAATGAATTGTAATTATAAATCCACCCAATATATTCAACAGATAACTAAAAGCTCTCAAAGATGTATCATGTATTAATGAGCCTATTATAATAATTCCTATAGTATAAAGGATTCCGAAAATAATAACATTATCACCACCTTCTTTTTTAAGTCTTTTTAAATTATTGGAAAACAAAATTGCTCCTGCAATACTTGAAAATAACAGTGAAAATACTATAATTGTTCGCTCCGAATACAGTTCAATGAGATTAGCTTCTTTTACTTTTTTTACTTTATTTTCTTTTTCTTGTTCCAGTTTTTTATTTTCTAATTCTGCTATAATGTCTGTAATTTCTTTACCTAACCCTCTTTTTTTTGCATTAAGAATCGCACAATCCCAAAACTCCTTTTGATAATCATCTTTCGAATTAATTATGTTTAACAATTCTTCGTTTGATAACAATTCTATTTGTTCATTATAATCCATTTTCTTTCTTTTTAATTATTACCAATCCCTAATATCCAGACCCCTTATTACACATATTTTCCTTATATACTAACCTGTATTTTTACTAATTATTTGATTAACAGAGTTTTTTGTATAGGAAATGTTTTCCATAAGCGGTGCTTTATTTATTAGTGCTCCAAAAATAGTAATTTTTCTAATAACACATCAATCAAATATTTAATAAATCTCCCGCCCTACATAACAATTATAAATCTGCTTCCTTCTCCCGGATTGCTTTCAACCTTTATTTTCCAGTTATGTGCGTGGACAATATTTTTAACATAGTTCAATCCAAGTCCGAAGCCTTTGACATTGTGTATGTTGCCCGTGGGGATTCTGAAGAATTTATTAAAAATCTTTTTCTGATATTTTTTACTAATTCCCGGTCCTTTATCTGATATCTCAAGGAAAAGGCGTCCGTTTTTATTGTATGTCGAGATTGTAATATCGGGTTTTTCGGGGCTGTATTTGAAGGCATTATCAAGAAGGTTGTAGATTATATTGGTTGTGTGGAGTTTGTCACCTTTGATGACTGAACGTTTCGCCTTGAGGTTGCAGTGAAGAGCACCGTTTTTTTTATCAATAGTAAGTTTAAAGGCTTCGCCAACCTGTTTGATAACCTTGTGAATATCAAACTCTTCCTTATTAAGTCTGAACTTGCTTTTCTCCAGTTGAGCAAGCTGTAATACTTTTTCAATCTGATTTTCAAGTCTTTTATTCTGCCCTGCAATTATTTCCGCATAATTCCTGAGACGTTCGGGATTTTTTGCAATTTCAGGTTCGGCAAGGACTTCGGCCGAAATGCCTATGGTGGATATCGGTGTTTTAAATTCGTGTGTCATATTGTTTATGAAATCCTTCTGTATTTCGGATAACCTTTTCTGTTTCAGAATGATGAAAACTGAATAAGCAAAAAAGATAATTGCCGTGAAAAGTACAAAAGATGAAATAAGCCAGATGTTCATACTATTCATTATATACAGCATCTTCGACGGGAAAAGAATTCCGAAATAATAGGTGAACTCGTCAAACTTTTGAAACTTTTGCTTTTCCTTTGAGGAGATATCATTTTGTTTGATGTAATTTCCAAAGACCATTTCGTTTGTTTCGCAATCATAAATGGCATATTCATAATCAATGTGAATGTTGCTGTATTCAAATTCCGTTTTCAGGAAGTGGTCAAGGATTTTAGCATCAATAACATTATTGATATCAACAATGAAATAATTTGAGGATATTTGTCTGACGGGATTTTCATTTGGAAGCTCCGAGTTGTTAAACTCTGCCATTTTTTGAGCCACGTTGTAGAGTGCTATTTCAACTGTTTTGTTAAATTGTTCTTCGGCAAGGCCATAGGATTTGTTCACCCAATACATTTGAAAGAGTATGATCCCGATTATGGAAATTGAACCGAGAAGTACCGCTATCCGTATGTGGTTACTTTTCACTTACTATCAGATTAAAGTACAATTACAGAATTGTTTGCAAATCAGAATCTAAACCCTACCTGAATAAGGTATCTCATACCGTAACCTATGCTTGTCGTTGCACCGCTCGGACTGAAATTTCTTTCCGATATGAGTGTTTTTAAACCCGGGAATTTGCCAACGAGAATATCATAAATTGCCTGTAGATATTCACTCTCCTCATCAACAGTGAGATTGCCCGACAGGGATAGTTTGCCGGAATAAACCGACAAAGAGGGACCCATAAAAACAAGGTCGAAAGTCCATCTTTTTCCAACCGCAAATTGATAACCCAGTTCAACGCCGGCACTCAAAATATTCAGTTTTCCATCCAGGGTAACTTTTCCGTGGGCAACCTCACTATTCAAAACCGTTATGTCGTTTTCCCATCTATAATAGTGATACGAACCGTAGGCGCCCCAATACAACCCATCGGGTGCGAAGTTTTTATTCCGTTTTTTGAAATACCATCTGTAATCTCCCGAAAATGTAAATCCGAATTTTTTATTATCGGATGTTATGTTTAAGCTGTCATAAATTCCGGTGGACGGTAAGGTAAAATAACCTGCATTTAAGGAGAAAGATTTGTGTGGAGATAAGATCCTTTCATAAGAAAAGTTTATGTTTGAATAATCCCATATCAGAAAAGGAGTCATATTCCATTTTACCACATTTCGCTTATAGTCGGGCGAAAACGCAGCCGAATCCTGAGCGTATGAGTTATACGAAATGATAGTAATTGTAAAGAATAAAGTGAGCAGAATGTTTTTTTTCATTTTATAAATTGTTTAATATTTTTTAAATAAAGTCTGTAGTTTTCGCTGTCGAAACAAACAAAGTAAACCGTTTCAATTGTCTTGTCATCCTTCAGGAAATTTTTGACTTCCCTAATGGCTATTTCAGTGGCAAGTTCTTTGGGAAATCTGTAAACGCCTGTGCTGATATTTGGGAAGGCAATTGTTTTGCAACCGTTTTTCACAGCCACTTCAAGGCTTTTGCGATAACAACTTGCAAGTAATGCGGGTTCATTTCTGTTTCCTCCGTACCAGACGGGACCAACGGTATGTATCACAAACCGGGCGGGAAGGTTATAACCCTTTGTTATCTTGGCATCACCTGTGTTGCAGCCGTTTAAGGTGCGGCATTCTTCCAAAAGGCCGGGACCCGCTGCGCGATGAATAGCTCCGTCAACGCCACCGCCACCGAGTAACGACCTGTTTGCCGCATTGACAATTGCATCCACCTTCATTTTTGTAATATCCTCCTGCGACAGTTCTATTCTGTTTTTCATTTGTAACGAACTTTATAATTTTGCAACAATAAGTTGTGATGTCCGGTAGCCGGTCACTTTAATTTTTTCACCCTTATCAATATATGCAACCTCGGCTGTGGCATCATAAACATCATTATCAATGACAACTTTTCCTGCGGGTCTCAGAATAGTTCTTGCAATACCGGTTTTGCCAACCATATTTTTATATGATTTGTCGGATGATGTAAATCCTTTTGAAGCCAGCTGTTTTGTGTCAAGTGCAAGATGTCCGAAAGTAGTAGTTGTCAATACCTTTTTGCCGAGGTACATTGATATTATGAAAGCAAAAAACATTGCGCTTATAACGATAAAGAAAGATGTCAGGATTCCTGTTACAGGAATTCCCGAAAAGTTAAAACCGACATTTCCAATCATACTTAATGTTAAGCCGGCGACGACAAAAGTTATCCCCAGAATTCCGGCAACTCCGAATCCGGGGATCACAAATATTTCAAGTGCTATTAAAATCAGTCCCACGATAAAGAGCAGTATTTCCCAATGTTCGGCAAGTCCTTCGAGATAGAGAGGTGCGAAATAGAGTAATGCTCCAAAAACGGCGGCAGCAAGAGGAAATCCGACACCCGGTGTTTGCAGTTCAAAATAAATACCACCCATAATCAGCATAATCAGTATTCCGCTAACCATTGGATTTATAAGGAAATGAATTATTTTATCAATTGCTGTAAATTGCTGTTTTACAATGACATAATTTTTAATGCCCGCAAGCTTGAGTACCTCCTGTTGCGAATTGGCAATACCTTCGCAGAATCCGTTTTTCACTGCTTCCGAAGCCGTAAAAGTGAGAACCTGTCCGGTGTCGCTTACTCCTTCAACATAGATTTTAGGGTCCACCATTGCCTGTGCTATTTGCGGGTCACGACCCGAAGCTTCGGCTGTTGAGCGCATCATCGAACGCATATAGGATTGATATTTGTCGGGTAAAGGTTTTCCCGATTGATCAACAACGGTTGCCGCTCCGATATTGGCTCCCGAAACCATATAAATACTATCGCAGGCAATGGAGATAAGTGCCCCGGCTGAGGCCGCATTATTGTCAATAAAAACATAAACCGGAATTGCGGATTTAAGAATTTTCGTTCTTATGGAATCTGCGGCATCAAGTAATCCGCCGTAAGTGTTCATATGAATCAAAATAAGGTCTGCATTTACTTCACCGGCCTCTTTAAAAGCATCTTTTGTTTTTCTCCAAACGGGAGGTGCTATTTCTTCATCAATGTTGAACTGATAAACCTTATAAAGCTTTGAGGTATCGGTTTGTGCAGTCAATCCGAAAGATGGAATGATGAAAATTGCAACAATGAAATATGCTAAAAAATAATACTTTTTCATTTAAAATGCTTTTTTGTTAATTCGAGAAATTCTCCGAAAATATTTTTATTGGTTGCAATAATCTCTTTTCCGAAAACGTGATTATTGTTGCCTTTAAAATCACTTACGACACCTCCGGCTTGTCTCACAATAAGTTCACCGGCTGCAACATCCCAGGGACGTAATCCGTATTCAAAAAAGCCTTCATATCTGCCGCAAGCAACATATGCAAGGTCAACGGCAGCTGTTCCGAGACGGCGCACCCCGTGGCTGTTTTTCATAAGATGTATAAAAATTTCCATATAATCATCAAGGCGGCTGTAATCGTAGTAAGGAAAGCCTGTGGCAAAAAGGCTATCCTTAATTGATTCGGCCTGTGATATACCTATTACGTGTCCGTTCAGAAAAGCATCGCTTCCCTGCCAGGCATAAAAGCACTCCTTTAAATTAACCTCGTAAACTACTCCCGATATTATTTCATTGTTTTGCATCAGAGCTATACTAATGGAATACAAAGGAACACCGTGTATGAAGTTTGTAGTGCCGTCAAGCGGGTCAATAATCCAATTGTATTTCTCTTTCCTTTTATATGATTGATTTTCTTCTGCAATAAAACCTGCTTCCGGCAGTATCCTGGAAAGACCTGCAACAATTTTCTTTTCAGATGTTTTATCAACATATGTCACAAAATCATTAATACCCTTTTCGTGTACATCCGATTTCTTGAGATTATGCAATTCGTTTTTTAAAAAACTTCCGGTTATCCGGCTAAGATTAGCTACCTGTTTTGTTAATAGTTCGAGATTCATAGTCGTTTTATTTTCATTCCAAAAGTACATATTTTTAGCAATAATAATAACAAATATTAAATATTAACGTAATAATAGCGTTAAAATGGGCTAATATTGTATTTATTTTACATATTAATGATTTGGTAATTTAGTATATTTGTAAATTTTATATTAATTTATTGTTTTATAATCAGGGTTATAAACACGCTGTAGGTATATGATAAGGGAATCGGAACAGACTAAAGAGCAACTGCTGGAAGAAATTTCGCGTTTACGCAAGAAAGTCAGGGAACTGGAAGAAGTTTATGATAGGGGCATTGATGATGAGCGTATGTTGTTTGAAGGCGAAAAGGTCAGAGAGTTGCAGATGGGCTTTAAAAGTACTCTTTTGGTATGTGAGATAGTTAATAATGGTGAGGATTTTCATGTTGATGTTGTCACGCCGACAGGATTAAGCAATAATCCCGGAGGCGGTGTAATAAATAAAGGTGATCTGATTTCCGCGGTTTTACCGATTGTGTCAAAGGCTGGATTGATATCAATAATGAAAAAAGTATATGATTCCGGCCATCCCGAATATAAAATATTCTCTCATATTAATGACGAGAAAATAAAGGGATGGTGGTCGTATAATATTTTTAAATTGCCCGATTCCAAAATTGCGATTATTCAAAATGAAGTATCTGTATTTCATAAAATGGTAGTTGCTTTATATAAAAGCGATTGGAAATTAAAAGAGCTTCAGAGAAATGTTCCCATCGGACTATTTAAAAGTAAACCGGACGGAACCTTTTTATATGTAAACGAATGGGCTGCAAATATTTTCGGATATGACTCACCAGAAGACCTTATGAAAACTAATCTGAGGGATCTTTATGTTGATCTTGATGAAAGGGAAAGAATATTGTCGGAACTGTTCAGCAGAGGTTATTATGAGACGGAGATGCATCTGAAAAAGAAAGACGGATCGTCAATATGGGTTGTGGCAAGTTCAAGATTGGTTTACAATGAAAAGGGGGAAGTTGAAACTCTCAATGGATTTGTTTATGATATAACCGAAAGAAAGAAGGCTTTGGATGCTTTGCGCGATAGTGAGAATATGTTCAGGCAATTGTCCGAAAATCTTCGTAATGCCGTTTATATGTTTGACAAAACAGGTAAGTTTATTTACGTTAATGATGCTACATCCGAGATAACAGGCTACGAAATCAACGAATTGCTTACTATGAATTTCTATGAAGTTGTTCATCCCGACTTTGTTGATATTGTCAGAAGCCGGGGTTTCGGACGGATTAAAGGCGACAGTTCTCCCCGTTCTTATGAATTTAAAATTTTAACCAAACAAGGAGAGGAAAAGTGGCTGGAGATAACGGCATCATTAATGAATCTTAAGGGAGTGCCTGTTGTAATCGGTTCAGGTTCGGATGTGACGGAAAGGAAGGAAGCAATTAGTAAAATTAAGCAAAGCGAACAAAAATATAAGAGCTTATATACATTTTTCAGGCTGCTCTCGGATAACAATCCCGATCTTATCTGGGCAAAAGATATTTGGGGCAGGTATATTTTTGTCAATAAATCCACTTGTGATAATCTTTTGCTGGCAAAAGACACGGAAGAGCCCATTGGGAAAACCGATGCCTTTTTTTCCGAAAGAGAAAAGTTGAGTCATCCCGGAGATGAAAAATGGTACACAATAGACAGTAAGTCCTTGGAGCAGGATGATATGGTTTTGAAAAGTAACAAGCCCCAGCGTTTTGATATTTCGGGTTATGTGAAAGGAAAATATCTCCACCTTGACGTGTATAAATCTCCAATGTGGAATGAGGACGGTCAACTTATCGGTGTCGTTGGAAGTGCAAGAAACATAACTAAGGAGAGGTTAATTGAAAAAGAGAGATTGCATTTTGAGAAAATTCAACATGTATTGTATAACATTGGTAGTGCCGTTAATACGACAAAAGATTTGAGTGACCTGATGAAAGTTATAAGGCAGGAACTGGGAAAAGTTATTGATACTACTAATTTTTATATTGCCTTACTTGATAAGAAAACAAACAACCTGTCGCTTCCATATTTTGTGGACGAAAAAGATGAAGCCAACACCTCGATAGATAAAAACTCTCTTACCGGATATTTGATACGACAAAACAGACCTTTGTTGATAAAACAAAAGGATTTAAAATCTATATTGGGAAACGAGCAAGTTGAAATACAAGGTTCAATGGCCAAGGCATGGCTGGGAGTTCTTTTAAAAGAAAAGGATGAGGCATTTGGTGCTTTGGTTGTTCAGAATTATGAAGATGAAAATGCATATAGCGAAAAGGAACTAAAGCTTATTGAGTATGTTTCCAATCAGGTTAGCATTTCAATCAACAAGAAACGCGCTGACGATGCTCTGCGTGAAAGTGAAGCACGGTTGAGGAAAATAATTGATACCGTTCCTCATCTTATATTTGCAAAGGACGAAGATTCGAGGTTTATTCTTGCAAACAAGGCTACTGCCGAGGCTTACGGGTTGAAAGTTGAGGAACTGGAAGGTAAAAAACAGTCGGACATTCATATGGATAAGAGTCAGTTTGCCAGATTTCGCGAGGATGATATTGATGTCTTTAAAAGTAACAAAACCAAAGTTATTCCTGAATTGGCATTTACAGACTCTCATGGTAATAAGCGGATATTCTACACTATAAAAATTCCTTTTAAAGCCGGACGAAACGGAAAGGCTTTGCTTGGTGTTGCTACTGATATTACGGATACTTATAAGGCCAAAATTGAACTTAAGAACGCTAAGGAAAAAGCTGAAGAGTCGGATAAACTTAAAACTGCATTTCTTGCAAATATGTCGCACGAGATCAGAACTCCGATGAATGCAATTGTCGGCTTTTCCGAGTTGCTTAATGATTCCGATTTGGATTCCAAGACCCGGGAAGGATTTATTGAACTGATAAATCAGAATAGCAGGCTGCTGTTGCGATTGATTGAGGATATTATTGATATTGCAAAAATAGAATCGGATCAGTTAAGGATAGTAAAATCAACCTGCCAGATAAGCCAGATATTTGATGATCTGGGAAAGAATTATAGTAATTACCTGAAAGAGAAAGGAATTAATGATATTGAGTTTGTAATTGTTAAAGAAATTCCCGGCGATAATTTTTCAATCATGTCAGACCCGTACAGGTTTAAGCAAATAATGAATAACCTGATTAGTAACGCAATTAAATTTACAAAGAAGGGTACTATCGAAATAGGCTATAAAAATTATGAAGATGGCAAAGTGCTGTTTTATGTGAAAGATACAGGAATAGGACTGCCACCGGGCAAAGTGAATGTTATCTTCGAGAGGTTCAGGCAAGCTGAAGAGTCAAGTACAAAAGAGTATGGAGGTACAGGTCTTGGCCTGACTATCTCGAAAAAGCTCGTTGAACTTCTCGGCGGTTCCATATGGGTTGAGTCAAAAGTTGATCAGGGTAGTGTGTTTTATTTTACTCTGCCGAATATACCTGCAACAAGAAGGGTTGAAGTAAAACCCGATTCGGAAAAGCATGAGGTTTTTGATTGGTCGGATAAGATAATTCTCGTTGTTGAAGATGAGGATTCTAACTTTGAACTCGTGGAAGCAACACTGTTCCAGACAAAAGTTAAAATATTACATGCCGTTAACGGTAAAGAAGCAGTTGATATTTGCAGACAAAGGGATGATATTGACGTGGTACTTATGGATATGAGAATGCCTGTTATGAACGGGTATGAAGCCACTGAAATTATTAAGGCCGAAAAGCCGGATTTGCCGGTCATTTCATTAACGGCGTATGCAATGGCTGAGGATAGACAGAAAAGTCTTGAAGCGGGTTGTGACGATTATATCTCAAAGCCTATTTTGCCAAGGAAATTTATTGAAACGATAAATAAATATATGGATTAATTTGTGCGGGAAAATGATAAAACCGGATGTCGGACATACTATAAAATTGCTTTTCTGGATATTGCTGTTATCTCGGGGAACATTTCTTTTTGCACAAAGTAACGCCAGCGACCCTGTTGTGGATAGTCTTCTGAAAGAGTTGATACTTGCCAATGACACAAAGAAAGTTGAAGTCTATAAAAATCTTGCCGAAAGATATCAGTTCAAATCTCTTGATACCGCAATTGAATATGCGAAAATGGCATTAAAGTTTTCGATGAAAAATGATGACAAAAGGTCGCTCGCAGATTCATACAGGCTGTTAGGGAATATAAATTATTATAAAGGAGGATATAGTGAGGTTCTTCAGTATTATGATTCAAGTGCTTTAATGTAT
>Ga0256841_1002022_pt1 | contig 16642 bp, 13 predicted proteins | sample 356308metaG_FD_185971 | JGI IMG/M metagenome (GOLD analysis project Ga0256841, IMG submission 185971) | Hydrothermal vent microbial communities from Mid Atlantic Ridge, Atlantic Ocean - 356-308 | ecosystem: Environmental > Aquatic > Marine > Hydrothermal vents | place: Atlantic Ocean: Mid... | reverse complement strand
TAATGATGGTCATTATGGCGTAACAGGGAGTAGATTATCAACAGTTATAAAAAAGACCGCATAAGCGGTCTTTTTTGCTCAATATAGAGCCGTTATGCCTAACTTCGTTTGCTAAGCCATTCTCCAACTGTTGGCGGGATCATTTTTTGTGCCTTACCACTGACGTAGATCCCAATATGTCCACCCGGGAATTCCAGAGACGTGTAGTCATTGGTGCCTACATATTTCTCCAGAGCCTTTGAAGCAGCGACAGGAACCAGGTGGTCATCCTTGGCAAAGATATTTAATACAGGACAAGTAATATTTTTCAGGTCAACCTGTTGATCACCAATCATGGCTTCACCTTTGATCAGCTTATTCTGTTGATAGAATTGACTGATAAATTGTTTATACGCTTCGCCGGCCTGATCGGGACTGTCGAAGATCCATTTTTCCATGCGCATGAAATTCAGTGCGTTATCTTCATCTTCCAGAATGTTAACCATATCCAGATATTTTTGTCCTGTTAGACGGAAGGGCTTCAGTGACAGGAAGGTTGTGTTCAACATTTCGCCTGAAACATTACCGACCGTTTCAACAAGCTGTTCCATATCAACATTGCGTACCATGTGGCTCAGCAGGTCATCCTTGGTGTGGAAATCTACCGGTGTTACGGTGGTGATCAGGTTTTTAACTTTGTCGGTATGCAGCGAGGTATAACACAGGCTGAAAGCACCACCCTGACAGATACCGAGGAGATTGATTTTTTCGACGCCGGCACGTTTGGCAACTTCATCGACACAATTATCAATGTAGCCATTGATATAGTCATCCAGCGTGAGATAACGATCAGCTGCATCCGGGTAACCCCAGTCGATCATATAAACATCCTGACCATTCTGTAATAATCCTTCTACCAATGAGCGACCTTTTTGCAGATCTGCCATGTAGGGGCGATTGACCAATGCATAAACAATCAACAGAGGTGTTTTGTTCGGGTTTTTTACCTGTGGTGTGTAATGATGCAGAGAAAGCTTATCTTCGCTATAGACAACATCGTAGTCGCTAGCCCCAACTGGAATTTCGCCCAGTTCTGTCAGGTTTTGTAATCCTTGCCCCAGTTTGTTTCCGAAGTCCTGGATTTCTTTTAGTGCATTGTCTGGTGTTATATTAAATGGAAACATGATTTACCCCTTAGTTGTTTTTCTGGAAGCAACTTTTTTTCTGGCTACTTTCTTTCTGGTTGGAGCGACTTTCTTTTTCGCAGTATTATTGTTGGTACCTGATGCCGCCCGGTTTGAAGTAATCGATTTTTTGACATCGGCCAGTTCTTTGCGAAGATTGGTAATCTCGGTTCGGAGTTCAGCAATCTCGTCATTTTGATTGTCCTGATTTCCAGCCGTTCCCTTTTGTAATTGACGGATCTCACGCCGCATCTCTTGCATGCGTTTCAAAACCGTATCAAATCCCTTGCTACTCGGTAAGCCCATAGAGCTTGCTGCTTTGTCGATCATGTTGCGTGACGCCTGTTTCAGAGCCATTAAAGAATTGATCATCCGACCATAAACTTCCTGATATTCATCAGAATAGGCAAAGTCAGCATAGGCTTCTTCAGCACAATCTATCCAGAGATCATAAACTTCTCGCATGCTGTTAAGCGTTTCACCTTTCTCAGCCAGCTCCATCATTCTCTGCATCAGACGTTCGATCGTTTCTTTACCAACACGGTGATGAGCATCATTATATTCCTGATGTGCACGTTGGTAGTCCATCCATAAGCGAGTGTAGTTTCGATACTGCTCATGAGTTTCTCTGTCAGGGCCAACACCTGGCGTACCGAGGATTTTATTCATTTCCTCGAAGACAGGATGACTTAAGTCTTTCATTCCATCTTTATGATCAAATAATTTCAGGAATGCATCTGGATCCATCACAGAATCCCCCATGGCACTTTGCCAGGCATCCAGAGGCTGATCCCAGAATGCAGCCAGATCTCCCTGACCTGTATCGAATGCATTCTTGATTTCTTCCATCTGTGACTGCAGTGTTTGTTGCCACTCATCGGTAGACTTATTGACATCATTAAGCATTTTCAAAAATTGAGAGATCCCTTCGCTCATTTCAAAAAAAGCTTTTCCCTGGTTTAACATGCGATGAGCATAAGGTTGTGATTCACCTGTATCAGGGATGAAAGACTCCCATTGTTCCAATGCTTCAATCCATGGGTTACGAGGTTTTTTGGGCTGGAAGGTTCCTGCCATTTGTTCGGACATTTTTGCCCAGGAATCGATATACTCCTGTTGTGATTTCATCCAGTCATCACTCCAGAAAGGAAAGCTATCATTTTTACTCATGTTTTTGACCTCGTGTTTTATTTTGCGGGCGATAATAGCAGCGTTATTGTTGCACCGCAACAAACTATAATGTTAACAGTTTGTTTACTGAAATAAGATAATGGCTTATTTATTTCCCCTATTAGCTATTAAATCATCAACAACTGAGGGATCAGCCAGCGTACTGGTATCACCAAGGTTATCCAGCTCATTTTCAGCAACCTTGCGTAAAATACGCCTCATGATCTTACCTGATCTGGTTTTAGGTAAGCCCGGCGCCCACTGGATCACATCCGGGGTGGCTATCGCACCGATCTCTTTACGCACATGTTGGATCAGTTCTTTGCGTAATGCTTCAGTTGGTTCAACACCGGTCATCAGTGTTACATAAGCATAGATGCCCTGACCCTTAATATCATGTGGAAATCCAACCACGGCCGCTTCTGCAACCGCATCATGCAGTACCAGTGCACTTTCAACTTCAGCTGTCCCCATGCGATGTCCAGAGACATTGATCACATCATCAACACGCCCCGTGATCCAGTAATAACCATCTGCATCCCGTCGCACGCCATCACCACTGAAGTAGGTCCCCGGATAGGTTGAGAAGTAGGTCTCATTAAACCGTTGATGATTGCCATAGAGTGTGCGCATCTGTCCCGGCCAGGATCGTGTCATCACCAGACAGCCTTCCGCTTCACCTTCGAGTTTTTTACCCTGTTCATCAACAACAGCAGGGACAATACCAAAGAAGGGCAGTGTTGCTGAACCGGGTTTCAGATCAGTTGCGCCCGGTAGAGGGGTAATCAGGATCCCACCAGTCTCTGTTTGCCACCAGGTATCCACAATGGGACAACGGCCATCTCCTACCACGTGGTAATACCACTCCCAGGCTTCCGGATTGATCGGCTCACCAACTGAACCCAGTATGCGTAAAGAGGATCGGCTACTTCGTGTGACCAGTTCATCACCTTGCCCCATTAACGCTCTGATCGCAGTGGGTGCCGTATAAAAGATATTGACCTGATGCTTGTCCACCACATCCCAGAAACGACCAGCATCGGGGTAGGTCGGAACACCTTCAAACATCAGTGTTGTGGCGCCATTGCAAAGTGGTCCGTAAATAATATAGGTATGACCCGTAACCCAACCCACATCGGCGGTACACCAGTAAATATCTCCGTCGTGATAATCGAAAATGTATTTGTGCGTCATGGCGGCGTAGAGTAAATAACCGCCCGTGGTGTGAAGCACCCCTTTTGGCTTCCCTGTCGAACCCGAGGTATAAAGAATAAAGAGAGGATCTTCAGCATCCATTTCCTCAGGAGGACATTCCGTAGAAACATCTGCAACCGCTTCGTGATACCAGATATTAGTGTTGTCATCCCAGTTAATATCACCGCCGGTACATTGAACCACCAGAACGGTATGAACATTGGGGCAGTGACTAACGGCCTGATCAACATTGGCTTTAAGCGGGATGGGTTTGCCACCACGAATGCCTTCGTCGGCGGTGATCACTACGCGACAGTCTGAATCCAGAATGCGATCTTTAAGTGCATCCGGTGAAAACCCGCCAAACACAATCGAATGAACCGCGCCAATTCGTGTACAGGCCAGCATGGCCACAGCCGCTTCCGGTACCATCGGCATGTAAAGTGCAATCCGATCACCTTTTTTAACACCACGATCTTTCAGGACATTAGCGAAACGACATACTTCTTCATGTAATTCTTTATAGGTAATCTTTTTATCGACCGAAGGATCATCGCCTTCCCAGATGATCGCTGTTTGATTCCCTCGGGTTTCCAGATGGCGATCCAGACAGTTATAGGAAACATTAAGCTTTGCACCCTCGAACCATTTGATACTGGCTGATTTTTCAGCGGCGTTATATTCCCAGTTTTGAACTTTTTCCCAGGGAGAAAACCAGCTGACAAATTCTTCAGCCTGCTCCGCCCAGAACGTATCCGGGTCATCTACAGACTGTTGATACATTTTCTGATATTTTTCTTTGTTGATCCAGGCTGTGTTTGCGATGGATTCAGGTACGGGATACTTCTTTATTTCAGACATTGAGAACCTCCTTCTGTCGCTTCCTGCGAAAGGTATTTTATAGTTGCTTATGATTATGGTTTACACTGTAGAGAAAGTCACTATTCAAGAAAGAAAACAAAATATAAAGATCAATGAAAAATAACAAAATATTAGACGCTGCTGTCAAAGCTGTAAATAAAGCCTGTATTGTTACTCGAAAAGTTCAAGCTGACCTGACGCAGATACAGCTATTGGAAAAAAATGATAAAAGTCCGGTGACAGTGGCTGATTTTGCAGCTCAGGCCGTGGTTATCCATGTGTTACAAGAAGCCCTGGGTCCGATCAAACTGGTGGGTGAGGAATCCAGTGATGAATTACGCCAGCCTGATCAGCAAACTTTATGTCAATCGGTTGTTGAGGCTGCCCAGACAGTCTGGCCAGAGGCAACAATGGATCAGGTGCTTGATGCGATTGATCAGGGTGGTCACGACGCCAGCGGATCATATTGGACGCTTGATCCGATAGATGGAACCAAAGGGTTTTTACGTGGAGGGCAATATGCCGTTTCTCTGGCACTGATAGAAAATGGGGAGGTGGTTCTGGGTGTACTCGGTTGCCCGAATCTTTCGGCTGATTTTGACCGATCATTTAATGACCCTGATCCGGAGGGTTTGATCTATTTTGCTGAGAAAGGGGAGGGAAGCTGGTTTGTTGCCGCCAATGATCAGGGGTCAGAACCAGAAAGGCTAAACGCATTGCAGAACGTGGGTTTGATCCGTGTTTGTGAGTCGGTAGAATCCGGTCATTCAAAACATGATGACACGGCCAGGATTGTCGAACGACTGGGTGGGGCAGGTGAGTCAGCTCGACTCGATAGCCAGTGTAAATATGCCGTGGTTGCACGAGGTCAGGCCGATGCGTATTTGCGTCTTCCAACAAGAGCAGATTATGTGGAGAAGATCTGGGATCATGCTGGAGGCATGCTGGTTGCGCAGGAAGCAGGTATGATCGTGAGTGATATTCATGGTAAGCCTCTGGACTTTTCACACGGTGCAGGATTGAAGAATAACAGTGGCGTGATCTGTGCCAGCCCGAAATTTCATGATCAAATTATTGCGGCAATCAATTTTCTTGGCATTGGACGCTAGGCAAACAAGTTGTTATTTTCTACCAGTATTTTTAATACTGGTATTAGCAAGCTGTCGTTCAGAAGATCCTGATTACTTTCCTCTCGAAGAAGGTCATTGGCGGGAATATCAGGAAACTTTAGTGATCCGTGATGAAAGTCATACTCGTCGCCGTATCGTCAGAAACCTGCAAGCGGTAATAGTCGAGGACAAAAAACTGTTTGTGCAGGAGTCACAAGGACAAGACCGTGAGTTTTTCAGTGTCATGAGCGAAGGGGTTTTTCGGGTAGATCCGGAGAAGAATAAATCTGAGTTGATCTTGCCTTTACCTCCCGATAAGGAGGATAGCTGGTCACTTAATAGTCGTCTCGGTGTTATAGAAAGCCGTACTTTCGCACGGCGTGATCGGATTCTGACAAAAGCCATACCGATCACACTCACTTATTCTGTGATCAGCACAGATGAAGATGTTGTTGTGAAAGCGGGACATTTCAGGCATTGCCTGAAAGTTAAAGGTAGCGGTTTTACCATCGTCAAAGTTGATCGTGGTAATGGCCTGGCAGAAGTAAAAGTTGAAAGTACAGACTGGTATGCGCCCGGAAAAGGCCTGATCAAAACTGAACGAACCGAGCGATCAGAGAGTACTTTCCTGAAACCAGGATTTTATACTCTGGAGCTACTTAACTACCATTAAGCCATATATGAACCCAGATACTGGCCGCATAGCCCAGTGCAATTGCCCAGGTCCACTTCAGGTGGCTGAAAAAGGTGTAAACTCCCCTGGCCTGCCCCATAACAGCAACACCTGCAGCTGATCCGACCGATAATAATGACCCACCAACACCGGCTGTTAAAGTCACCAGTAACCATTGAGCGTGATTCATATCTGGCATCATGGTCAGCACAGCAAACATCACCGGGATATTATCAACAATCGCCGACAGGAGGCCGACCAGGATATTTGCATTTGTCGCACCAAGACCGTCGTACATCAGACTGGATGTGAGTGTCAGATAACCTAATGCCCCGAGACCACCAACACAAAGAATGACGCCATAGAAAAACATCAGGGTGTCCCATTCGGCACGTGCCAGTGATTTGAAGATATTAAAGGTACGTTGCGGGTTTTCTGCATGGCCAGGATCAAGACTATCGGTATCTTCGTCACCTAAAGCGCGATCACCCATATTTCCACCAACCTCCTGTACGATCTGTCCTCTTCTTTTCAGGTAATATCCAAAGAATTTAAGCAGGCCAAGACCGGTCATCATGCCGAGAACAGGAGGAAGATGAAGGAAGTTATGCGCTGAAACTGCCATGATAATTGTCAGGATAAAAAGTCCGACAACAATCCATGCTCCATCCATCATTTCAACCTGGCCATCAACAGCTTCTGGCTGAGATTTAGGTACGGCCATCGACATGATCACTGCTGGAACTAGCCAGTTCACGACAGCAGGAACTAACAAGGTAAAGAATTCTTGAAACTGGACGATGCCTTTTTGCCAGACCATCAGGGTTGTTATATCGCCAAATGGACTGAAAGCACCACCGGCATTGGCAGCCACCACGATATTGATACAGGCGACAACAACGAACTTAGTATTATTTCCACCTACAGCCATCGCCACAGTGGACATCAACAGTGCCGTAGTGAGGTTGTCAGCTACAGGTGACAGAAGAAAGGCGATCAGGCCTGTTAGCCAGAAAATTGTTCTTAACGAAAAGCCACGGGAGACTAACCAGACGCGTAATTTATCAAATACACCCATGTATTCCATCGTATTGATGTAGGTCATGGCCGCCAGCAGGAACAGGAATAATTCAGCAAATTCCAGTATATTATGCCGAACCATGATCTCGGCCGTATGCGTATCACCAGTTTGCGCATACACAAGTGCCACAATGGTCCAGATAATACCGGCGGCAACGGTGACAGGTTTTGATTTTCTGAGATGAAGCTGTTCCTCGAGAATAACCAGAACATAGGCCAATACAAACAGAACCAGAGCAAGGATTGCCGCCCAATGATCTGTAAAGTTAACCGGATGTGCGCTATGAGCACCTTCTGAAGCTAATGAAAGACTAGGGATCAGTAAGATACATGCTCCAATAATGGAAAGAAGGTAATTCATTTTATTATTCCCCAATTAAACTGCCCTCACAGATTGTGCGAAGTCTATCACTGTTTAAATAATTAGTAATCATATGTTTATTTGCTTTGACGCATAATGTGTGCCAACAATCATGAAAAAAATGTTCACTGAAAATTAATGTTTCAGCCACTTCTGCCGAAGATATTAATGTGGATAAGATACCGACAATGTTAGAAGAACCGATGGAAACAATAACAAACCTGACTCAAAGCTTGATTAAAAGCTCAGTTAAGCCAGAGCAGTGGAAACCAAATGTCACTGTGGCTGCCATAATAGAACGTGATGGGAAGTTCATGATGATAGAAGAGTTTTCTCATGGGCGACTGGTTTATAATCAACCCGCAGGCCATCTTGAAGAGGGTGAAAGCCTGTTTCAGGCCGTGGAAAGAGAAGTGCGGGAAGAAACGGCCTGGGGGTTTAAACCTGAAATGGCCGTGGGTCTCTACATGCATCCTTCACCATCAAGTGAAGTGACCTATCTGAGAATTTGTTTTTCAGGAAGTTGTTATGATCATCACCCGGATCAGCCTCTGGATGATGGTATCCACAAAGTCGTCTGGATGAGTCCCGAAGAGATTCGCCAGAATGTCGACCGGCTTCGTAGCCCTATGGTCTTGAGTTGTGTTGAAGATTATCTGGCTGGGAACCGATTTCCTCTGGAATATTTAAAACATCAATTACGGTAAAAGACCGATATCATCTCTTAACTCTCAAACCTGTACAGTTTGTAGCATGGAGAATAATTGATCTTTTAGCATCAATCTTTTTTTCTTCAACTTCTCAAGATAATCATCGCTGGTATTCTCAATCCCTTCCTCTACTCTGAGAACTTCATGATCAAGTTCATGATATTCTTCAAACAATTTTGCGAAATGGTTATCCGTCATTTTTAGTTTGTGTATCTGATCTTTATATTCAGGTAGTTCATGGATCAGATTGTGTTTTTCTCCAAACATTCTTTTGTTCTCCTAACTTGCGCAAATAATACATTTCGTTGTGTAAGGAACAACTTTTAGTCTTTCTGGGTTAATTTCTTTCCCACATTCGGAACAGGTACCGTAGTTACCTGTTTCCATACGTTGTAAAGCTTCTATGACGAGGGAGAGCTCAATTTCTGCCTCCTGTTTTATGCCATGTAGAACATCATCGTTCTCTCTTTCCGTTGCCTGTTCTTCAGAATCGGGACTATGACCGGTTTGAAAGTCATGATTGATATTTTGTAATCTTTTATGAAGTTCTTCACGCTTCATGATCAGCTCGTCTTTGACGGCCTGGGGATCAAGTTTTGTATTTTCCGTGTCCATAGAAACAATATAATCTAAATCAAGATATTTCTGTTGATCTGGATCAACTATTGGAGGGGATTTTTGTAAAGGGGACTGGAAAAAAATTCTGCTGGATCAGATCAAACATTCCAGATTATTTGCCAGACGATTATTCGCAGCGAGTAACTCTCCAAATTGATCTGCCGGTACAGGTGGACTGAGGAAAAACCCCTGGTATTCATCACAACCATTACTCTTCAGGAAATCCAGGTGATCCTGCGTCTCAACACCTTCAGCAACGAGACTAAGTTGCAGACTTTTCGCCATCGCAATAATCAATCTGGCCAGATCACCATTTTCACCCCCGGCGATGATGTCCTTAATAAAAGCACGATCCACTTTCAGCGTGTCCAGCGGTAACTGATCAAGAATACTTAATGATGAAAATCCGGTACCGAAATCATCAAGGGAAATACTGATTCCCATTTTTCTGAATGTTGTCAGGAAACTGATCACTGAGTCGAGGTTATTCATGGTGCAACTTTCAGTGATTTCAAGATCAAGATATCTGGCTGCGAGACCAGAATTTTTCAGCGCATGTTTAACCTCATCAACAAACGCCTGATGATGAAACTGTTTAACCGAAACATTTACGCTGACGACAAGATCATTAAAACCTTGCTCATGCCAGAGCTTTGTCTGGCGACTGGCTTCTTCCAGCACCCATTTCCCAATAGGAACGATCAGGCCCGTATCTTCTGCAACAGGAATAAAACTAAATGGTGGTACTAATCCTTTTTCTGGATGTTGCCAACGGATCAGGGCTTCCATACCTTTAATTTTTCCTGTTGCTACACAGACTTTGGGTTGGTAATAGACGATAAATTCACCTCTTTCCAATGCATACCGTAACTCTTTTTCCATGATCAGTGTCTGATGTGCACGAGATTTCATTTCTTCATTGTAGAGGCAGAACTGATTGCCGCCAATTTCCTTGGCATGTTTCATCGCCAGATTTGCCTGCTTAATCAGCATGTCTTTATCACAACTGTCCAGTGAGGAGACAGCAATACCGATACTACCCGTGCTGATCAATTCCTGACCATTGATATAGTGGGGTTGTGACAGGGTTTCCAGTAATTTGTTGGCAATCCTGGATACACATTCATCGGAAGAGATCCCTTCAATAATCAGAGCAAACTCATCACCACCAAGTCTTGCCAATGTATCAGTCGTTCGTGTGGCTTTCTTCAGGTTGTCAGCTACCGCTTTAAGAAAACTGTCGCCAACTTCATGACCCAAAGAATCATTGATGTTTTTGAAACGATCCAGATCAATGGTTAGTATTGCCACACTGTTATCCGTTCGACCTGGCATATCCAAAGCGTGATCAAGACGGTCATGGAACAGAGTACGATTGGGCAGATCAGTCAGACTGTCATAATAAACCTGATGCTGGATTTTTTCCTGGGCAAGATACCGTTCTGTCATATCCTGAACGATTCCCAGCATACGGATCACTTTGCCTTGATCGTTTTTGATCAATTCAGCATGTTGATGGACAACCTGTAGTTTCTGATCAGGACGAGCAACCCTGTGCTCAACACTGTAAGGGAAACCATGTTTGAGAGACTGTTGGGTGGCGTGTTTTACTTTTTCCAGATCGTCATCATAGATTCTTGCTTTGAATGCTTCCTGATTAGTGTCGAACTCATCTGGTGATACCGAGAGCAAGTTGTAAACTTCAGCAGACCAGTAAAGTTTGTTTGTTTCAAGATCCCAGTCCCAGTAACCCATTTTCGCTACTTTATGAGCATGAGCCTGGCGAAGTTGGTGTTTATAGAGTTCCAGATCACTTTCACGAGTTTTTAACCCATGACGTACCCGTTGTTTGAAGATAGGTAGATTAACGGGCTTAACAATAAAGTCAGATGCACCAGCATCAAATGATTTCTCAACCGATTCAATATCATCCAGCCCGGTGAGCATCAGGATTGGAACCTGAAGTTGATCTTCCTGTTCTCGAATGGCAGCACAGGCATCATAGCCATCCATGACCGGCATCATCACATCCATGACGATCATGCTGGGAGAATGTTCTCTGACCAGATCAAGAGCCTGCTGGCCATTTTCGGCCGTAATGACTTCATAGCCCTCACTTTGCAGAGCTTTTTCAATGTAGAGCCGTCCGACAAGTTCATCATCCACAACCAGGATGAGAGGCTTGTTTCTCTCAAGGATATTGATATCCAATTTATGCTTCCTGTTTATTCATGAGTGATGTTATGGCAGCCTGACTTTTTTCAAATAAAAGGCTGATCTCAGCTACTCGATTTTGCATATTGTCTGTTTCGCCTGTCCGACATTTTACTTCTGCATCCTGGCAAACCTCATAAAGCCTTTGAATCCCCAGAGCGGCACTGCTGCCTTTTAAGGCATGGATAGAATTTCGCAAGCCTTCAAAATCACTGGATTGAAGGTGAGTTTCCATTTCCATAATATTTTTCGATCCTGATTCAATAAAAGCATCAACAATTAAGTCAATGTTATCTCCCATCATTTCTCTGGTTTCTTCAAACTTGATGGTATCAATAATATCGACACTGGCGTCCAATTCTTTAGTCTTATCTTCAGGAATCGAAATGGTGTCATTGGCAGGTTTGGTTTTATGATCATCCATTTTTTCGACAGGGAGTTGTGAGTTAACAGGAAGCCATTGCGACAGGGTGTCAAAAAGACTTTTTACGGTATAGGGTTTGGTCAGATAATCATCCATGCCAGCATCGAGACACTTTTCACGATCACCCTGCATGGCATTGGCTGTGAGTGCGATGATCGGGATTCTGGACGTATCAGTTTCTTTTTCGAATAATCTGATCTGACGTGTTGCCTCAAAACCATCCATGACAGGCATTTGGCAATCCATCAGTATCGCATCGAAATGGCCCTGTTTTCTGGCATCCAGTGCTTCCTGACCGTTTGAGGCAATTTCAAAATCGAGGCCAACTTTTGTCAGCATTTCTTTGCCCACATGTTGATTCACCAGATTGTCATCGACAAACAAAACTTTCCCTTTCAGTTTTTGTAGATTCAGTTTGAGTGTTTGTTCCATTTGTTGATGAATGAGATCCTGATTTTGAACAGTCGCAATAGCATCAAAAAGTAAAGATTGCCGGATCGGTTTGTTCAGCATGAGATCGAAATGTTTCTGTTTATCGAGGCCAAGCCCTAAACTCATGGAGCTAAGAAGAATAATCTTGAGATCAGCAAAAGCCGACTGTTTTCTGATCTCGGCAGCGACTTCCAACCCTGAAACCGTTGGCATTTGCATATCGAGTAATAAAATATCAAAAGGTTGACCTTTTTCTTGTGCCTCTTTTAGTCGATATAATCCACTTTCAGGGATGGTTTCAGCGACATTTTCAGCTCCCCAGCTTTCAACATACTCTTTCAGGATCAGACAATTGGTTTCGTTATCATCAATGGTCAGAATACGCAGATCATCCATTGAGTCATGACTGAGAGAATCCCGGGCGACAATCTCAAAAGGTAACTCAAACCAGAAGGTTGAGCCTTTACCGACAGCACTGATCAGGCCAACTTCTCCACCCATCATCTCGATCAGGCTTTTGGAAATCGCCAACCCAAGCCCTGTACCACCAAACTCACGACTGGTCGAGGTATCGGCCTGAGTAAAGGCCTGGAATAGCTGCCCCTGTTTTTCTGTCGGGATACCTATTCCTGTATCTTTAACCTCAAAACGTAGTCTGGTTTTATCCTCTGCTTCTTCAACGATTGAAACTTTAATCGTCACTTCACCTTCAGAAGTAAATTTGATGGCATTACTGGTCAAGTTATTGAGAACCTGTTGCAATCGTAAGACATCACCCTTGAGGATGGTTTTTGTTTCAGGTGGAATATAGACAGTAAACTCCAGATCTTTCTGGTGAGCCAGTTTGGCCAGCAGGTCAGCGGTATCCTCGACTGTTTTACGCAAATCAAACTCAATTTTTTCAATATGTAATTTACCCGATTCGATCTTGGAAATATCGAGAATATCGTTGATCACATTCAGCAACATACTGGCCGAACCATGGGCAATATCCACATAGCTTTTTGATTTGGCATCCAGATCCAGATTGTTCAAAAGATCGAGCATTCCCAGCACACCATTCATCGGTGTACGGATCTCGTGACTCATATTAGCGAGGAAATCAGACTTCGCCTGGGCCATCTCCTCAGCATGTTTCTTTGCCTCTTCCAGCTCTTCTTTAACATGCTCATTGGCAATAGCCACACCAAGCAGATCACCGATAAAGTTCAGAGTATCAATTCTTGATTGATCTCTGGAAGGGTAAGGATCGGTATACATAAACAAAATCCCAAGGATCTTCCCATGATGCCAAAGTGGCACAATATAGTGTCCATGGGCCGTCATTCCTTCAAAGGTGTGGTCATGATCAGGGTCGGTAAAGCAGTCATCAGAAATCATTAGCTCACCGGAGATAGCAGCCCGACCACATAAACAGCTGCCCAGTTTTATACATTTTTCCTTATGCATAAATTCTTCAGTATATTCACCAAAAGTAACAAACATCTCCAGTTCACAAGCGCCTTCTGGAAGGAGAAAAACCCCCAGTTTCTTCTGGATGGCCAACCCTTCAGCTTCAGACAAAGCCTCCAGTGACTCGAACATGCGATTTTTCAGAGATTCCTGTCCCTGAAGAATTTGTGCGACCTTTGCCCGGATCAAGGCATCATTTCTGTCCTGGATATGTTGGTTTTCCAGTTCTTTTAAACGGGTGATGTCTGTTCGAATAGAGATATATTCATAAGGTTTTCCCCTCTCATTCATGAAAGGAACAATCGTCGAATCCACCCAGTAAGGTGTGCCGTCTTTGGCGATATTCTTGATTTCATCATGCCAGACATTACCTCTGGCAATGGTGCGCCACATGTTCTTCCAGTATGACAAGGGGTATTCATCACATTTAACAACACGATGATTCGCACCAATAATTTCTTCCTTTGGAAATTTGGTGACTTCTACCATTTTGTCATTAGCATAGGTAATCGTGCCTCGAATATCCGTGATGCTAACAATACTATGCTGATTAAGTGCGTATTCCAGATTGATGTAATCTTTTTCTTTTTCCTTGAATTCTGTATGCAGGCGAGTATTTTCACGATAATGGGTATTGACCCTTTTTGCACCACTTAGCTGGAACAAGAAGAAAATTGGAATGACCCAGGAGAGTACTTGATAAAAATCGGACTCAGCTTGTAAGAGTCGTAGTTCAATAGGAACCATGGAACATACCAGAAATAGCACAATGGTCTTCATGTTATACGACAAAGTTGTGGCTGCAGTCGAAGCGACCCCGGTCACAATGAGCATGATAAAGGCACAATATTCTGATGAACTTTCAGGGAAGATATTCCAGAATAATAATCCCCAGGTTGCCCCGGCTAATGATGAAAGAAAGGTAAAACGAATCAGCCCTTTTTCATAATCTATTTTCTTTTTATCTGCTCGTGAATATAAATATAAATCGATTGCACGCAGGAGAGAGACAACCCAAATAGGATAGACCCAGATAGCTGCTTCTATATCGGCGCCGATATTTGCAAGTATAGTGATATAAAGAACGACACCAATAACAATGGTACCGAAAATTGATGATGAAACATTATTATAAAGTGCACGGACTTGTTCCTTTCTGTACATCATCTTGAAATTGTCTTTTTTCATTATTAATGAGCAACCCTTTCAGCCGTTTAAAATCATTGATAAATGCAAGATCCGCACCATTTTTGATGCTTCATTGATATAATGGTTAGATGACTGACAGTAAAAAAATAATGGTTGGGCTTTCCGGAGGGGTCGATTCGTCTGTTTCGGCATTGTTACTGCAACAGCAGGGTTATGCGATCGAAGGTCTTTTTATGAAAAACTGGGAAGAGGATGACACTGATTCCTATTGCGCCGCTGCGGAAGATGTAAAAGATGCACAGGCAATCTGTGACAAGATCGGCATCAAGCTGAACACAGTTAATTTCTCCATCGAATACTGGGAAGAAGTCTTTGAACGGTTTGTTAAGGAATATTCGGAAGGACTGACTCCCAACCCGGACATTCTTTGTAATCGCGAGATCAAGTTTAAGGCCTTTCTTGACCATGCCACTGAACTGGGTGCAGAAAAGATCGCAACGGGGCACTATGCCAGAGTGGCTGAAAAAGATGGCCAGTTCTGTTTGTTAAGAGGAAAAGATCAGAATAAAGATCAGAGTTATTTTCTCTACACACTTGGTCAGAAAGAGCTTTCCAGAACACTGTTTCCTGTTGGTGAACTGGCTAAGCCGGATGTCAGGCGATTGGCCGAAGAAGCCGAACTGGTCACCCATGATAAAAAAGATAGCACGGGCATTTGCTTTATTGGCGAACGACCTTTTCGTGAATTTCTGAGTCAATATATACCCGCACAAACTGGAGAAATCCAGACGCCGGAAGGTGAGTTGATCGGACAGCATAGTGGCGCCATGTATTACACGTTTGGACAGCGACAGGGACTGGGTATCGGCGGCGTAAAGGGTGCTTCGGAAGAGCCCTGGTTTGTGGTTGGGAAAGACGTTGAAAAGAATATTATTATTGCGGCACAGGGTCATGACCACCCGCTACTTTTCAGTCAGGGGCTGGATGCAAAAGAGTTGCACTGGGTTGCAGGGAAAGCGCCAGGTCAATCTTTCAAATGCACCGCAAAAACACGTTATCGACAGGCTGATCAGGCTTGTTCTGTCGAACAGATTGATGACGATCTGTTTCGTGTGATCTTTGATGAATCTCAACGGGCGGTGACGCCGGGTCAGTCTGTTGTATTTTATGATCAGGACATTTGTCTGGGGGGCGGGGTCATCCAGAATACGATTGTCCATGAGTCCGATCTAAGGAACTCAAAGACCCAAGTTGTGTCATAGTTCACATAATTCGGTACAAGGTGAACAGAATGAAACTAGGTAAATGGATCTCAATCACAGCAGGGTTAATTTTTCTTGGTAGCTTTATTTTCGGGATGCAGGCATCCAGTGAACCCAGTCAGGCAACAGGAAAAGTTTCGTCAGCTCAGGCTTCATCAAATCAATCAACAACAGGAGATAGACTGTTTGCTGCATGGGTAGAAAAAAATCAAAACTTTAAAAAACCGTCAAAAGATGAACTGAAACAATCCTTAACGCCCTTACAGTATGATGTTACACAAGAGGAAGATACCGAACGTCCCTTTAAAAACGAGTACTGGAATAACAAAAAACCCGGTATTTATGTGGATGTTATCTCTGGAGAACCACTGTTCAGTTCAACTGATAAATTCAAGTCAGGTACTGGCTGGCCAAGTTTTACACGAGCGATCAGTGAAAAAGCGATGGTGAAAAAACAGGATCTGAGTCTGTTTGGTGTGCGTACAGAACTTCGAAGTGCCATTGCGGATAGTCATCTGGGGCACGTTTTTGATGATGGTCCAGCTCCAACCGGCAAACGTTATTGTATCAATTCTGCCTCACTTCGCTTTATCCCAAAAGAGAAGCTAGAAGCTGAGGGTTATGGCGAGTTTGTTTCATTATTTAAGTAAGCTGGTTCTAATGCTGTTTTTAATCCCCAGCCAGAAAGTGAATAAAATTAAGTAATAGGTTAAGTTGAAAATCCGGATGGCAGAAAACGTCCGAATGCACTGTCACTGGTTAAAGTGAGT